>Ga0299913_10002118_pt1 | contig 15432 bp, 11 predicted proteins | sample RVTome_9_FD_201360 | JGI IMG/M metagenome (GOLD analysis project Ga0299913, IMG submission 201360) | Soil microbial communities from uranium-contaminated site in the Upper Colorado River Basin, Wyoming, United States - RVT155D38 (version 2) ...
GCCCTGCGGGTCCAGTTCTGGGGCTACTTCCGCGATCTCGCGGCCAGCGGCGTGACGCTGCTCGTGGCGAGCCACGTCATGGACGAGGCCGATCGCTGCGACGAGCTGCTGCTGATCCTGCACGGCCGGCTGCTGGCCCGCGGCAACGGGGAGGAGATCCGGCGCCGGGCCGGCGTCACCGATCTCGAGGGGGCGTTCCTGCTGCTCGGCGAAGTGGAGGCGACCGCGTGAACGCCCGGCGCGTGCTCGCCATCAGCCGTCGGATCGCCAACCAGTTCCGTCGGGATCATCGAACCCTGGGCCTCATGTTCGTGGCACCGCTCGTGATCCTCGGACTGCTCGGGTGGGTCATCCGCGACCAGACGCCCCCGGCGACGCGGATCGCGGTCCTCAACGACGCCGGGCCGCCCGGCGAGCGGATCAGGATGATGCTCGAGGGCGCCGCCGCGGATGCCGGCCTGCTCGTCGAGGCGGACGTTGCCGACGAGGACATGGCTCGCGCAGGGCTCCGGGACGGGACGCTCGACGTGGTGCTGGTCCTGCCCGACAAGCTGTTCGGCAATCAGCCCGATGGAGCACCACGGCTGCGGCTCATCACGCCGGGCGTTTCGCCGACCGATGACGCGGCGAGAATCGGCCAGCTGCAGCGCATCCTGGGCTCGGTCGTCGCAGGCGGGCAGCTGCCGTCGATCGAAACCGAGGCGGTGTTCGGCTCGGGGACCAACGACCAGCTCGACGCCTTTGCTCCGGCGCTCGTCGGCTTCTTTGCCTACTTTCTGGTCTTCATCCTGACCGGGATCAGCTTCCTGCGCGAGCGGATCGGCGGCACGCTCGAACGACTGCTCGCGACGCCGGTTCGACGGTCCGAAATCGTGGGCGGCTACAGCCTCGGATTCGGCTTCTTCGCGACGCTCCAGGTCACGGTCATCATGGCCTTCGCGCTTGGGACGCTCCGGGTCCCCGAGTTGGGTCCGTTGCCGGCGTTCTCGATCGGGCTCGGCATCGCGAATGCGGGTTCGCCGTTCATCGCGTTCCTCGTGGCGCTGCTCCTCGCCCTGGGCGCGGTGAACCTCGGGATCTTCCTCTCGACGTTCGCCCGGTCCGAGTTCCAGATCCTCCAGTTCATCCCGCTCGTGATCGTCCCGCAGGGCCTGCTGTGTGGACTGCTGTGGCCGATCTCGTCGCTCCCCGACGTGCTCGAGCCTGTCGCACGGGTCCTACCGCTCACGTACGCCATCGACGGCTTGCGCGAGGTGCTGATCAAGGGTAGCGATCTCGGGAGCGCCGCCCTCCAGCTCGACCTCGCCGTGCTCGCCGGGATCGCGGCGGCGCTGGCGGCGCTGGCCATCGCGACGATCCGGCGCGAGGTCGCCTAGTGGCCCGGACCGGTCGCCGGCCGGGCGACGGCGACACGCGCGAGCGGATCCTTGGAGCGGCGCGAACGCTCTTCGCCGAGCACGGGGTGGGCGGCACGTCGGTCCGGGCCGTCGCCGGAGCCGCGGGCGTCGACCCGGCCCTGGTGCACCACTACTTTGGGACGAAGCAGCAGCTGTTCCTCGCCGCGGTCGACTTCCCGATCCCCGCCGTACACGCGATCCGCGAGCTGTCGACGGAACACCCGGACGACATCGGCGAGCGCCTGGTCCGCTTCGCGCTCGGGCTGTGGGACGACCCGGCGGTGCTCCCGCGACTGTTGGGCGTCCTCCGTTCCGCCGTGACCGACCCGGAGGCCGCCCGCATGCTCGGCGCGATGTTCACGCGCATGGGTCCCGTCCAGCTGGTCCAGGCGCTCGGATCGGATCGACCGCACCTGCGCGCCGAACTCGTCGGGACGCAGCTCGTCGGACTCGCGATCGCGCGCCACGTCCTGCGCGTCGAGCCGCTGGCCAGCGCCGACCACGAGCAGCTCGTGGCGGCCGTCGGGCCGACCATGCAGCGCTACCTCGTCGGGGACCTGGACGGAGCGGCTCCCGCCGGCTAGCCGAGTACCCCGGCCGGCGGCGGTCGGGCTTCCTGCCAAACGTCCCACGATCAGCGGGCCGTTCGGCCGGGGCCGGTCCGCCCGGGCGGTGCCTACCCTGCCCCGGTGATGCCCGACACCGACCTCGTCCAGTCGCTCGCCGACGACCTCGCCGCCGCGATCCGGCAGCGCGACGCGGCCGACCCGGATGCCCCGGCCTGGGAGGCGGAGGCCCGGGCGCGTTGGCTCGAACGATTGATCGCCGTCCTGCAGGAGCCCGATCCGGAGCGCTCGGACGAGCGCCCCCGACGCGAACCGCACTGACCCCCCGCTGACGCGTTTAACCGGCGGTCGGTCCGCCCCGGGCGCGATCGATGAACTCGCCGATGGTGAGTTGGCCATAGCGCTCGGCGAGCCGATCCCTCGCGATCCGCCACATGGCCCGCATCGGCCGCGGACCGGTCCGTTCGAGCTCCTCGAGCCGGAGCAGCGCGAACCGCTCGACCCCGGGCACGCCGCGCAAGTCGTTGGCAAGACGGCTGGCTGCCTCGTCGAGCGCCATGTCACGGGTGATATCCGCGGACGCCGGCCTGGCCGGCCCCGCTGCCGTATCGGTCAGGGCACGATCGGCGGTCTGGCCGGCGCGTCGAATCGCGGCATCGGCATCGGCCAGCGCCGCGTCGACGGCAGCCGGCGTCTCGAACCTGGGCGTCGCCTCACTGGGCGAACTGCTCGGTGGCGGGGCGCCCCAGGCCGGCCCCGGCGATCCCTGTCCTGATGGAACCGAGTGTGACAGGGACGGGTTCGGCCACGTGCCGCCGGACGGGGACGCCGAGGCCCCGCTCGTCGGTTCCTGGGCAGCGCCACCGGCCGGGGGCGCGGAGCCGCCGCCGCCAGCCGGAGCCGGCGATCCACCGCCGCGCGTCCCACGTCCGCGACCGGCCGCTCGCGACACCGGGCGGGGCATCGGCTCGGGTGCCGGAGTCGTTCCCGGACGACCCGACCCACCGAGCGCCTCGTTGAGCAGCTCCGGCACGTCGATGCCGGTCAGGCCCTTGACGGTCGCGCTCGCCTCGGTCACGGTCCGCGTCACGTTCTTCACCACGTCCGACGCGCCGTCGGTCGAGACGACCGTCAGCGTGTCGATGTTGGCCATCGGCTCGGCCGCGGCCCGGACGATGTCCGGCAGCATCGACAGCACGGTCTGGATGATCGCCGCCTCGTTGAACTGGCGGTACGCCTCGGCGCGGAGGGCGAGGGCCTTCGCCTCGGACTCACCCTTGGTGAACACGACCCCGGCCTCGGCGTTGCCCTCGAGGGTCGTCTGCTTGGCAATCGCCTCGGCGTTGACCTCGGTGACTCGGGCCTGCGCCTCGCCCTTCGCGACGGTGACGGACGCCTCGGCCTGCCCGGCGAGCTTGACTCGCTCGGCCTCTGCCTGGGCCTGCGCGATCCGGGCCTGCTTCTCGCCCTCGGCCCGCCGGATCTGGGCTTCGGCGTCGGCCTCCGCGGGCCGGACGGTGCTGGTCAGGAGTTCCTTCTGCTTGCGGGCGGCCTCGAGCTCGGCCAGCTCGGTCTGCTTGCGGACCACCTCCTGGGTCGCCTCGGCCTGGGCGAGCGGGCCGGACTGCGCGGCGCGCGCCTCGGCGGCCGCAGTCTGGGTCTCGGTCTCGGCACGGCGCAGGTCGACGTCGCGCTGGGCGTTGATCTTGATCTGCTCCGCCTCGGCCTCGCGGACCGCGGCTTCCTGGTCCGCAGAGGCCTTCGCCATGCGGGCATCCCGTTCGCGGCGAGCCGTCTCCTGCTGGCCGATGAGCTCCATGTACCCCGACTCGTCGCGAATGGCCTGGATCGTGAACGAGTCGATCTGGAGGCCCGACGTCGCCAGGTCGCCCTTGGCCGCGTCCTGGACCGCCTGCTGGAACTTCATCCGGTCGAGGTTGAGCTCCTCGACCGTGAGCGTGCCAACGATCGAGCGGAGCGAACCCTCGAGGACGTTCTTGACGATCGAGTCGACCTCCTCGTCGCGGGCCTCGAGGAACCGCTCGGCGGCGTTGCGGATGGAGTCGTTGTCGGCTCCGATCTTGAACGTCGCGACGCCCTGCACGGCGACCTTGATGCCCTGACGGGTCACGGCATCCGACAGGTTGACGTTGATCTGGCGCGCGGTCAGCTTGAGCTTCCCGACCTTGTTGACGAGCGGGAACACGACGACGCCGCCGCCACGGACGACCTTGAGCTCGCGGCGGCCCTCGGCCGACCGATCGCGCTGGCCGCTGACGACCAGCGCCTCGTTCGCGCCGGCGACCTTGTAGCGGCTCCCGATGTAGGCGACGATCAGGACCGCGACGACGATGATCAGGAAGATCGGCAGCACGCCGGTCCCCACGAAGTCGATGATGTCATCCGGCACGGTCTGCCCCCTCCTGGCTCGATGAAGCCGCGGCGATCGATTCGGCCGCGGGCGGGACGGCGATGGGTGCGACGATCAAGCCCGCGCCGGCGACGCCGGTCACCTTGACCGTCGTTCCTGGCGGGATGTCGGTGGACGCCGTCGCGCTGTACTCGTGGGTCTGGCCCTCGGCCTTGACATACACGCTCCCCTGCCGGCCGGCGACGATGCCGATCGCCACGAACGCGTCCTGGCCGATCAGGTCGCGGGTCGAGAACGCCGGCGGGCCCTCGGACCGCCGGAGCAGGCTGAACAGGCCGTACGCGATGCCGAACCCACCGAGCCCGAACAGCCCGCCGACGAGGCCGGCCTGGCCGCCGTGGATCTCGAGGACCCCGGTCGCGAACAGGCCGCCCACGCCGAACATCGAGACGAACGACAGCAGCAGCGGCATGAGCGACACGCCGCCGAAGTCGAGATCGAAGGCGGCCCCCAGGATGTCGTCGACCAGCACGGTGACGAGCAGCAGTCCACCGCCGAACAGCGCGCAGACGCTGAAGACGAGATTCTCGATCGGGATGCTGAACATCGGCGAGTCCGGGCCCTCCCTCCGTGGCGCGACACGCCGGCTTGACGTCAGCTCGCGGGGTTTCCCTCGAACCGTGGCGGGGTCAGTCGACCGGCGTCCCTAGGATAGCCTGACGGCGTCCCGGAGACGAGCGAAATCGAAGCCTGATCGAAGCCGAATCGAAGCCTGATCGAAGCCGAATCGAACCCCGGCTGGCGGCCGGGTCCGAGGCCGGCGGGCCCGTCGCTGGTCCGCGGCGAAACCTGGTTAACGTCGTGGACGACGAATCCCTTCGCGCTCAGTCACCAGGCGACTGCAAAGGTCGTTCCGCGACCGGAAATCAAGCGACAGACGGGGCATGCCCGGGTCGATCGTGCTTGAAACGCGCAGAGCCGGAACCCCCCGCGACCCTGTCGACCGCGCGACGTTTGTTTGCAGGCTTGTGTTGACTACGCAGCAGGCCATCGGTGCGAGGGCGCGCTTGTTGTGGAGCCCGTCGGGACTGATACCTGCCGGAATCGGCCGCGTCAGCCCGCGCCGAACAGCAGCTCCAGCCATCGATCGAGTGGGCTCGGCCGATCGGTCGGGGCACCGACGCGGACCGCTGCGGACCCGGGGGCGTCGGCCTCCAGCGGCGGCGCATCGGCCGCCAGCGAGAACGGAACCTCCTGCGCCGTCCCGAGGCCGTAGCCTCGGGCCTGCTGGAGGATGTACTCCTGCCGCTGGATGAACTCGAGCTCGCGCCGGTAGGCCGCGATGTCGTGGCGGAGCGCTTCGTTGGCCGTCGCAATCGCCTCCGCCCGGGTCGAGGCTGCCGATGCATCGCCGACCTGGCGGGCGAACACGATGATGATCCAGACCGCGAGGATCGACCCGAGGATCATCCCCAGCTGGCGCCGGCCGATGCCGGCGATCGGGAGCGCCGCGAGGTCAGGGGCGGCCGCCGACGGATCCTCCCCGGCGAGGCCATCGGGGACGGGCGGATCGGCTTCGGCAGGGTCGGCGGCGGACGGGCGCGATGACCGACTCGGCATTCCAGGCAGGGTAGCTGCCTGCAGCTGACGTGTCAAACGTCCGCGCCGGCCCATCGGATCGTGCGTCCGTGACAGCCGAGCTGTCACAACACGCTCCCAGGCTTCCGCTACACTGCGCCAAATCGACCATCTGTTCGATTTCGCTGGAGCCGAAGATGCGCACCTATGCCCCGGCCTCGACGGAGGCGGTCCTCGAACGCGTCCTCGACGAACCGTCGCTCGCGCGTGGCGTCGTCCATCACGAGGTGCTGCCGGCGCGACCGGCCGAATTCGCCCCCTTCCCGGACTGGCTCGACGGTCGCATCCGGACGGGCCTCGCGCAGCGCGGCATCGAACAGCTCTATACGCACCAGGCGGCGGCGATCGAGGCCGTCCATGCCGGAAGGGATGTCGTGGTCGTGACGCCGACGGCCTCGGGCAAGACCCTGTGCTACGCGCTGCCGGTCCTCCAGGCCATCACCGAGGATCCAGCCTCGCGCGCCCTGTTCCTGTTCCCGACGAAGGCGCTCGGCCAGGACCAGGTCGCGGAGTTGTCGGCCCTGACCAGCGCCGCCGGCCTCGAGGTCGCGGCCGCGACGTACGACGGCGACACTCCGGCACCCATCCGGTCGGCGATCCGGACCGCCGGACGGGTCGTCGTGACCAATCCCGACATGCTCAACTCGGCGATCCTGCCGCACCACACGAAGTGGTTTCAGCTGTTCGAGCAGCTCAAGGTCATCGTGGTCGACGAGCTGCATACGTATCGCGGCGTGTTCGGCAGCCACGTCGCCAACGTCCTGCGCCGTCTGCTGCGGATCTGCGCGCACTACGGCAGCCGGCCGGTCATCGTGTGCTGTTCGGCCACGATCGGGAATCCCGCGGAGCTCGCCGAGCTGCTGACCGGGCGCCCACCCCAGCTGATCGAGCGGAACGGGGCCCCGGCCGGTCTGCGGCACATCCTGCTCGTCGATCCGCCGCTCATCGACCCTTCGACCGGGGCGCGCGGGTCGCCGCTGACGCTGGCCCAGCGCTGGGCGCTGCCCTTCCTCCGCGCCGGACGCCAGACGATCGTCTTCGGGCGGGCGCGGACGTCGGTCGAGATCATCCTCTCGGGATTGCGCGAAGCCCTGCGCGAAAGCTTCGGCCCGCGCAGTCGCGTCCGCGGCTACCGCGGCGGCTACCTCCCGAGCGAGCGGCGCTCGATCGAACGCGGACTGCGCGACGGCGAGGTCCTCGGGGTCGTGAGCACGAACGCACTCGAGCTGGGCGTCGACATCGGCCGGCTCGACGTGTCGATCCTGGCCGGCTACCCGGGCTCGATCGCCGGGACGTGGCAGCAGATGGGGCGTGCTGGTCGGCGGACGGAGACCAGCGTCGCCATCGTCATCGCGTCGGGCGCCCCGGTCGACCAGTACGTGGTTCACCACCCGGAGTTCGTCCTCGGGTCGCTGCCGGAGGAGGCGCGGCTCGACCCGGACAACCTGCATGTCCTGCTGGCCCATCTCCGCGCGGCCACGTTCGAGCTGCCGTTCGAGCCGGGTGAGGTCTTCGGTCCGGCCCCGGCCGACGATCTCCTCGCCTTCCTCGGCGAGGAGGGCCACGTCCGGCAGGCCGGCGATGGGCGCTGGTACTGGAGCTCGGAGAACTTCCCGGCATCGGAGATCTCGTTGCGGGCCGCCGCCCCGGAGAACGTGGTCATCATCGATACGACGCCCGATCGGCCGCGCGTCCTCGGCGAGGTCGACCTGTTCTCGGCCCAGGTGCTCGTCCACGAGCGGGCGATCTACATGCACGAGTCGATCCAGTACTACGTCGACCGGCTCGAGTGGGGCGAGCGGAAGGCGTACGTCCACCGGATCGACGCCGACCACTACACGTACGCCAACCGGGCCGTCACGCTCAAGCCGCTCGATGTGTTCGGGGAGGCTCCGTCGACCGGCGGCCGGCGGGTCCACGGCGAGGTCATGGTCGCGAGCCTCGTCACGCTCTTCAAGAAGCTCAAGTTCGTCACCGACGAGAACGTTGGATGGGGCCCGATCGACCTGCCAGAGCTCGAGCTCCAGACCACCGCCTACTGGCTGACGACGGAGCGGGCGGCCAAGGGCTGGCGCCGCGACGACCTCGACGTCGCGCTGCTCGGCGCGGGCCGGGCGATCCAGACCGTGGCGTCGGTGCTGCTGATGGTCGACCCGCGCGATCTCGGGCTCGTCGCCCAGGTCCGCTCGCCGCACTCGGAGGAGCCAACGATCTACCTGTACGAGGCGACGCCGGGCGGAATCGGCCTCTCGGAGCGACTGTGGGAGCGACACGGCGAGCTGCTCGACGGGGCCGTCGCGCTCGTCGCCGGGTGCCTTTGCGAGGCGGGCTGCCCGGCCTGTACCGGCCCGCGACTCGAACCCCACGTCGACGCCAAGGCACTCGCAGTCCGGCTCCTCGCCGCGCTCGGCGCGGCCGCCCCCGCCGCGGCCGCCTGACCGGTGGATCGCGGGGCGACGCTCGAACGCCGGCTCGCGAACTTCCGGGCCGCGACGCGGCCGCGACCGCTCGACACACCGTGGCAGCGGGCGGCCACGCCCGACCTCGCCGAGCGAATGGCCGAGGCCCTCGACGGCGAGGTCATCCGGACGCCACGTGGCGCGTACGTCCGGTGTGAGACGGCGGCTCGGTCGCTGCCGATCGACCGCGAGCGGCTGGCGCGCCTGCCCGGGCAGCCACCGCCGCACGCACCGCTCGTCTGCCTCGACACGGAGACGACCGGTCTCGCCACCGCTGCGGGCACAGTCGCGTTCCTCGTGGGGCTCGGCTGGTGGGAGGCGGATCGCTTCCGCCAGGTCCAGTTCCTCCTGCCCGACCATGCCGAGGAACCGGCGCTCCTGCACGCGATCGCCGACCACATCCCGCCGAGCGCGTGGCTCGTCACCTACAACGGTCGGGGGTTCGACTGGCCGCTGCTGGTCGCCCGCTACCGCCTTGCCCGGCACGCTGCGCCCGAGCACGCCGGCCACCTCGACCTGCTGCCGCTCGTCCGCCGCGTGTTCCGCCACCGCATGGCGGATGCCCGCCTGCGCACGGCAGAGGCGACGCTGCTCGGGATCCACCGGGTCGGCGACGTCGACGGCTGGCAGATCCCGGGCCGCTACCTCGACTTCCTGCGCGGCGGGCCTGCGGATCCCCTCGTCGAGGTCGTCCGCCACAACGACCAGGACGTCCGGTCGCTCGCCCACCTCGTCGGGCACGTCGAGCGGGGGTACGCCGATGCCGCGGCGCGTTCCACGGCTCCGCCGGGCGATCTCGCGGGGCTGGCCCGTGCCTTTGCCCGCGAGCAGCGCCTGGACGAGGCGCTCGAGTGCCTGGAAGCCGCGGTCAGCGCTCCGAAGCCGCAACCGGCGACAAGCGCGAGCGTGTCCGCGGGGCGACCGCGCGCCGGCTTCGACGACTGGTGGCAACCAGCCTATCGGCCGGACTTCGGCGGCCTGCCGCGCCGGCCGCCGCCGCTCCCGGCGCTGGATCGACCCGCGGCGTTCGCCGTTCCGTGGACCGAGGAGCGGCTGCAGCTCGATCGCGCCCACGTCTTGCGAAGGCTTGGCCGCATCGAGGCTGCCTGCGAGGCGTGGACCGGCCTCATCGCGTCATCGGGGCGGCTCGGGGTCGTGGCCGCGATCGAGGTGGCGAAGCTCCGCGAACACCGGCTGCGGGACCTGACCGGTGCCCTGGATGCCACGAGGCGTGGCCTTGCCGCAGCCGAGCGTCGGCGCCGCCTGGGGCGGCCCGAGCCTGCCCTCGAGTCGAACCTCGAGCGACGACTCGAACGGCTTCGTCGACGGCTCGGTCAGAGTAGGTCGAGCACGAGCTGGCCGACCGCGCGGGTGGCTTCTTCCCAGTCACCGCCACCGGCCGCGGCGACCGAGAACACGAGGTCGCCCTCCCGGACGTACAGGACGCGCGTGTCGGTGAGGTCGTGCGCCCACGCCTCGTCGCCCAGGCCGGTCACGTCGACGGCGGAATCACCGACGCCGATCCGCTCAAGCCCGTAGTCGCCGAGCATCTGGACCGTGACCGACGCGCTGCGGGTGCCCGTGCCCTCCGGTACGTCGAACAGGTAGCGGCAGCTCGTCGGGGGCGTGGCCGAGGCCTCGGTCTCGAACGGTTCCAGCCCGCCGGACGCCGCGGCCACGCCCGCGACCGGCACGAGCGTGCAGATGTCGGCAGCAAGGTGCGGGTTCTCACCGGAGGCGGCGTTCGCGGACTCGGGCGGATCGCCCGCCGGCGCGGCCGATACCGGGGCCGCGTCCGACGACCCGCTGGTTTGGCCCGATCCGCCGCATGCCGCGACGAGCAGGACCAGGGCAAGCAATGCGGGTAAGCGGGCGCGGCACGATCCGCCGAGATTCCCGGTGGTCCGCGCCCGGCCGGGCGGGACGACCCCCAGATCGTCCAGCCCGACGAAACGGACCATCGCCCCCTGACCCCCTGTGCTGGCGGATCGTGCCGCGTCTCCGGGACCGAGCCACTCGCGTTCCCCCCGGCGGGCACCGCGCGAGCGACCGATCCCTTGGGCAGGAATGATCGGCACGGACGTTCAGGTAATGTTCAAGTGCGGCGCGCCCGGCACGGGGTTCAGCCAGGGAACGGGGCTGCCTCGACGCCGAGCTCCGACATCCGCCCGGCGTAGACCCGGTAGGCGCGGCGGGATTCACCGTGCCGCCCGGCCCGCGCGTAGGCCGAGACCAGCCCGAGGTGGGCCGGCTCGTCATACGCATCGCGTTCGAGCACGCGCAGGCTGTAGCTCACCGCCTGGTCGTGGTCGCCGTCCTGCGCAGCAAGGGAGGCCAGAGTGCGCACGACTCGCAGGTAGACCTCGCGCAGCTCCTCGCGCAGCGGGACCGCCCAGTCCTCGTACGGGTCCTCCTCGAGGAAGTCGCCGCGGTACGCCGCCTCGGCCTGCCGGAGCATGTCGGGTTCGAGCCGCGGTTCGGCCGGACCGCCGGCCCGTCCGACGCCCAGGCCCTGCTCCGCCGCGCGCAGGAAGGCATCGACATCGAGATCCACGTGGGCGCCGTCGATCCAGATCGAGCGCCGATCCGAGCCGATGTACCTGTCGGCCGCCATGTGCCGCGCCGGGTCGAGCACGGTGCGCACCGTCGAGAGTGCGACCGACAGCCGGCGCGACGCCACCGCGGGGTCGTCGTCGGGCCACAGGAAATCGATGAGCGCCTCGCGCGTGGTCGCGTGGCCGCGCCGGCTCAGCAGGATCTTGAGCAGCGCGCGGGCCTTGCGCGATTGCCACGCCACGAGGTCCACGGGACCGCCAGGGCGGATCACCTCGAACCCGCCGAGTGTCCGGATCGTGATCATGCCCCGGTCGCTCGCGGGCTCCGCGAGAAGCGCGTCCGCCTCCGCCGCGAGGCGCCGCACGCCGAGCTCCCGGAAGGTGCCCAGCGCTCTCTGGATGCGGTCGCGCCCGGCGCTCGAATCATCGTGCCTGCCGAGCGCGAGCTCGACCCGGGCGGTCGCGATCGGCTGACCGACGTCCCGCCAGATCGCCAGGGCCTCCTCGAGGCGGCCGCGCTCGGCCGCGGGGTCCGGCGCGGCCGCGACGTGCAGTTCGATCGCCTCGGCAAGCCCGGCTCGATCGCGCCGGGCCCGAGCAACATCGGCGGCCTGCTGGGCACTCGCCGTCGCGGCGACCCGTTCGCCGCGGGCACACTCCACCCAGCCACGGGCCAGGATCGCCCGCGTGTGGGCCAGGACCGGGCCGTACGCGACGGCCCGCGTCGCGAGCGCCAGCGCGCGGTCGGGATCCTCGTCGGCCACGACGAGCGCGAGGCCCGACAGCGCCGGCACGAGGCCCTGCAGGTCCTGTGCCTCCTCGGCCACGGCGATCGATTCCTCGTAGCTCGCTCGCGCGACCGCAAAGTCGCCGCGCTCCCGGAAGACGTCCCCGAGGTGCCACAGGGGGTAGCTGATCAATGCCGACTCGAGCCGCGTGTAGAGGGCGCGCGCGGTCTCGAGGTCGGCGACGGCCTCGTCCAGCCGGCCGAGGTGGAAGAGCGCCTCGCCGCGGTTGCTCAGCGCCAGCGCCCGAAGCGCCGCAAAGCCCGCGACGTCGGCGAGCGCGATCGCGAGGTCCAGCTCGCCCAGCGCGTCGGCGTACTGCCCCTCCTCGGTGAGTCGCGAGCCGCGGTTGGTCCTGATCCGGATCTGCTGCAGGACGTCGCCGGCCCGAACGGCGTGGCGCAGCGCGCGCAGGTAGTGGGCATCGTTCGCGCGACGGTCGGACTCCATGGCCGCAAGCATCGCGCGGACCGTGTGCACCGCGGCGAGGGCCTGGTCGTCGGCGGCCACCGTCGCGTCGCGCAGGGCGAGGTCGGCGAGCTCCCGGCACGGGCCGATCTCGCCACGGAGCCAGCACGCCGCGGCCCACCACGCCCGCAGGAGGGCGGCGTTGCGCGGGTCGTCCGGTCGCGGATCGCCGCGGCGGTAGATGTCGAGCGCCGCATCGAGGTGGCCACGGAAGTGATGGATCAACCCCATGCGCCAGGCGATCCGGGCGGGAATGCCGTGGCCGTCCCCGACAACGCGACCGTAACTCTCGAGCGCGCCGTCCCAGTCCCCGCGGATCTGGCGAACCTCGCCCTCGAGGGCGTCGATCTGCGCGTCGCGCAGGTGGTCCGGGAGGGTGGCGATCGCGTCATGGACGGCATCGACGTCACCCTCGCTCGTGAGCCCGGCTCCGTGCTCCACGAGGTACGCATGGAGTCGCTCGGGATCGCTGGCCCGAACCAGCTCGGTGAGGGCCGCTCGGGCATCACCCTGGGCGGCGGCCCAGTCCGCGGCCACGCTGTGGATGCGAGCCGCCTCGGCCGGTTGCAGCGGCCGCCGGGTCCGGACGAACTCGCGGACGAGCGGGTGCAGGACGTATGAGTCACCCTCGGCGACCGCCTGCACGAACAGGCCCTTGCGCTCGAGGCTCGCCAGCACCTGTCCGGCGTCGTCGAACCCGAGGGCCTCGCACAGCCCGGGGTCGAGACGGTCCAGCGGCGCGACCGTACGCAATAGCTCGCGGACCACCGCCGGCTCGCGGGCGAGAACCTCCTCTGCGAGGTAGTCGTAGATCGGCCCGCCGCTGTGCAGCACCCGGCGCAGAACGGCCCGGCGATCCTCCGCCTCGACGGCCCCGAGCGCGTCGGCGGCGAGCCGCACCGCGGCCGGCCAACCGTGGGTCCGCTCGTGGAGATCGGCCGCGAGTGACTCGTCGCGGGCGCCGATCGCCGCCTCGAGGGCGTCGGCGGTCTCGACGACCGTGAAGGCCAGGTCGCCGCCCGTGACGGACGCCACGTGGCCCTGCGCCCGCAGTCGCTCGATCGGGAAGGGCAGGTCCGCGCGCGAGGCCATCACGAGGCGGAGTCCCGGTGGGGCGCCGCGCAGCAGGGCTTCGACGAGGCGTGCCGGCGCCTGCCCCGCGGCAAGCTCGTGCAGGTCGTCGAGAACTAGGACCAGGCCCCGACGCAGCCGGTCGTGCAGCGCGAGTGCCAGCGCCGCGCCGAGCGCATCGGCCCGCCGGAGCTCCTCCATGCCCGCATCGGGACCACGTCCCTCGGCCGCAGGGTCGAGATCGACCGGCAGGTCCGGCACGAGGAGCCGGATCGCGTCGAGCAGTCCCGCGGTCAGGTCCGACAGGCTCCGATCGTTCGGCCCGATCGTGTACCAGGCACAGCGCCGGTTCGCCGCCCACGCGGCCAGGACCGTCGACTTGCCGAAGCCGGCGTCGGCGACGACCGTCGTGAGCCGCCGTTCGACGCTCTCGTCGAGCAGGGCGTCCAGGCGGGGCCGGGCGACGAGCCAGGCGGGCAACACCGGCGGGATCGCCTGCAGCGAGCGCCGTCCCGGGCGCAGCGGCGCCGGTTCGGTCGTAGATCGCGCACCCCCCGGGGTTTCGTCCATCCGCCCGCTACCCTACCCGACCGGCGGTCCGTGCCCCGGCCTCGGCGATCCTGCGGCGTATCGACTCCCGCGCCGGAACACCGTCGAGCCCGGCCTCCTCGACGGCGAGTGACGCCGCGGCCGCCGCAAGCAGGACGTCGTGGCGTTGCCCGATCCGTCCGCCCACCAGCCCCGGCCGGACGCGACCGGCGAAGAGGGCCGCGAGGAACGTGTCCCCGGCGCCCGTCGCGTCGATCCACCGGTCGGGCCGGAGCGCCGGATACCGATGCAGCCGGCGTGGGCCGTCGGCGCCGGCCTCGACCACGATCCCGCCACCGTCCCCGGCCGTCACGACCAACGTCGCGCCGGGACGGAGCAACCGGCACAGGACGCTGAGCTCCACGTCGCCGGCCAGGTCGTCGCGGCTCACCCCCACGAGATCGGCCCGGGCGAGGAGCGACGTCGGGTGCGGGTCGATGCGACGAACCTCCGTCCCCGCGCGGAGCTCGCGAAGGAGGCCCTGCCAGCCGACCGCCACGAGGGCCTCGTCCGGCGGGATCAGGGCCCATGATTCGGGCAATTCGCCGGCGACCGGAACGAGGAGCCAGCCGCCGGTCGCGGTCCATGCGGCCGGCAGGTACGTGGACGGGACCGGATCGGACGCCGCATGGGCGATCTGACGCCGTCCGCCAGGCTCCTCGAGGTTGTCGAACACGGGACCGCTCGCCAGCGGAACGAGCCGGACGTCGACGCCGGCAGCAGCCAGCTCGCGCAGCTCGCCGGCCCCGGCGGCCGGCGGGTCCACCCCGATCAACGCACCGACGCGCAGCCCGAGACGGGCGATCGCGAGGGCGCTGTAGGTCACCGATCCGCCCAGCCGCCAACCGCGTGGATCGGTCGCTGCGAGGTCGCGCGAGGCAGCGCCAACGACCACGATGTCGGGCGGAGCGCTGTGCCGGTCGGCCGGAGGCATGAGCGTATACTCGCCGATGTGTTCTTCTACGAACTGCACGAGGGAGACGAGGAGGTTTACTCCGACGTTCTCCTGTACAGCGACTCCGAGTGGGCGCCCGACGAGTTCTTCGACCTGGTCCAGTCGGTCAGGCGCCGGATCCAGGACACGTACAGCCACGACACCCTGATCGAGGCGATCGCCGCGGAGCTCGAACGCGAGCACGGCTTCTTGTTCATCTCCGACGATCGACTGGTTGCGGCCGTGAACGTCTCGACCCGCGAGGACGACAACTTCCTCGCCGAGCTGGACGCCGACCTCGATGACGAGGACGATGACGACGCCGAGGTGAGTCGGTCCCGCGCGGACGCGGACTTCGTCACGATCCACGCGGACCTGGACATCGACGGCCCCTCACGCCTGAACTGAGGCCGCGCGGGCGAGGTCGGCCTACTTGCTGAACAGGACCTCGATCACGTCCCCGTCCTGGACCCGGTAGGCCTTGCCCTCCGACCGCAGGCGGCCCGCCTTGCGCGCCTCGGCCATCGAGCCGAGCGCGACCAGGTCCTCGTAGGCGACGGTCTCGGCCCGGATGAACCCGCGCGCGAGGTCGGTGTGGAT
>Ga0299913_10002119_pt1 | contig 15432 bp, 19 predicted proteins | sample RVTome_9_FD_201360 | JGI IMG/M metagenome (GOLD analysis project Ga0299913, IMG submission 201360) | Soil microbial communities from uranium-contaminated site in the Upper Colorado River Basin, Wyoming, United States - RVT155D38 (version 2) ...
CGTGCTCCAGCCCGCGCGGGTCCGCGACGACGGCCGCACCGGGCTCGCGGTCAGCGACTTCTTCGACTTCTCCGTGTACGTCGACGCCGCGACGAGCGACATCCGCCGCTGGTACGTCGACCGCTTCCTGCGGCTGCGCGAGACGTCGTTCCGCGACCCGGACTCCTACTTCAGCAAGTACAGCGCACTCACCCCCGACGAGGCCCGGGCCGAGGCGGAGCAGATCTGGGACACGATCAACGGGCCCAACCTGACCGAGAACGTGCTCCCCACCCGCTCGCGCGCCACGCTCGTGCTGCGCAAGGACAACGACCACTCGGTGCGCTACGTGAGGCTCCGCAAGATCTGACGCGTCCGGGCGTCGTCCACCGCCCCGGCGACGTCGGGATGCCGGCCGAGCACCAGCAGGCGCACCACGGCGCCGTCCCTCGCCGCGACCACGGACAGCTCGGCGGTCACCTCGCCGCAGGGGTTGTCGAGACCGTGCAGGTCGAGCGTGACCGTCGCGGCCACCGCGGGCCTGCCGTCGGCGCGCTCCAGCGTGGCCACCCGCGGCCGGCCGGTGCGCGCGGTCCCGGCGTCCGACGTACCGAACCCTCGTGCCCACTGCCGGGCAGCGGCGGTCGCCACCGCGGCGGTGTCGCGGGCCCGGACCGGGTCCGCGAGGGCCGCCCAGGCACCCGGGTGCCGCACACCGCCGGGACAGTCGTTGCCGCGGTACGTCGACAGCGCGGCGCCGCGCGCCCGGACCCGGCCGGCGTCGTCGCGGTAGCCGACCCGCTCGTCGGGCGGGTGCAGCTCCCAGTCGGCCGGCACCCGGTAGGAGGCGCCGTCGCCCTCGACGGTCTGCCACCCGGCGTAGGGCGCCGGAGGCGCGGAGGGTGCCGGCGGGTCCCGCAGCGCCGCGGCCAGGGCCACGGAGGTGACCGCCAGCAGTACGGGCACGCTGACGACCGCGAGCGCCAGCGCCGTCGTGCGTCTGCCGGAGCGCAGCGCGCGGTGGGCGACCCGGGACGTCATGCCACCGCAGTCTGGCAACGATCCGCGGGGCACGTCGGGCGTCATCCACAGCCCCGAGGCAGGGCGCTACAGCGCGAGCCGCTCCTTGACCACCGACGCGAGCCGGTCGGCGACGAGCTGGGCCTGGTCGGCGGTGGCGGCCTCGACCATCACCCGGACGAGCGGCTCGGTGCCGGAGGGACGGAGCAGCACCCGGCCGGTGTCACCGAGCTCCTCCTCGGCCTCGGCGACCGCGGCGACCAGCCCGGGGTCGTCGGTGCCGGTCTTGTCGACCTGCGGCACGTTGACGAGCACCTGCGGCAGCCGCGTCATCACGCCGGCCAGCTCGGCCAGCGACCGACCGGTCACCGCCATCCGCTCGAGCAGGTGGAGGGCCGTCAGGATGCCGTCGCCGGTCGTGGCGTGCTCGCTCATGATCACGTGGCCGGACTGCTCGCCGCCGAGCGAGAAGCCGTGGGCGTTCATCGCCTCGAGGACGTAGCGGTCGCCGACCTTGGTCTGCTCGACGGTGATGCCCTGGTCGCGCATCGCGTTGACGAAGCCGAGGTTGCTCATCACGGTGGCGACGACCGTGTCCTCGTGCAGGCGCCCCTGCTCGGCGAGCGAGCCGGCGAGGATGGCGAGGATCTGGTCGCCGTCGACGACGGTGCCGTCGGCGTCCACGGCCAGGCAGCGGTCGGCGTCCCCGTCGAGCGCGAAGCCGACGTCCGCGCCGTCCTTGACGACGGCCGCCCGCAGGTCGTCGAGGTGCGTCGACCCGCAGTTGTCGTTGATGTTGAGCCCGTCGGGCTGTGCGTGGATCGCGGTCACGACGGCGCCCGCGCCCTCGAGCGCCAGCGGTCCGGCGTCGGAAGCGGCGCCCTCGGCGCAGTCGAGCACGACCCGCAGACCGGTCAGCGGCTTCGTGGTGGTGCGCACCAGGTGGGCGACGTAGTCGGCCAGGGCCTCGTCGTACGTCGACACGCGGCCGACGTCGGCGCCGGTGGGCAGCTGCCACTCACCACGCATGCGCTCCTCGATCGCGACCTCGATCGCGTCGTCGAGCTTGACCCCGCCCCTGGCCAGGAACTTGATGCCGTTGTCGGGCATCGGGTTGTGCGACGCGCTGAGCATCACGCCCAGGTCCGCGCGCAGCGAGCCGGTCAGGTAGGCGACGCCCGGGGTCGGCAGCACCCCGAGGAGGAGTACGTCGACGCCGGCAGACGCCAGCCCGGCGACCACGGCGGCCTCGAGGAACTGGCCCGAGACGCGGGTGTCGCGGCCGACCACGGCGAGGGGTCGGTGTCCCGCGAACTCACCGCGGTCGGCGAGCACGTGGGCTGCTGCAACGGAAAGGTCCAGGGCCAGGCCCGCGGTGAGCTCACCGTTGGCCAGGCCCCGGACCCCGTCCGTGCCGAAGAGGGTCGCCACGGAAGACGTGGAGGAGTCTCTGGGTGTCAGATCAGCGCTTGCTGAACTGGGACGCCTTGCGGGCCTTCTTGAGACCAGCCTTCTTGCGCTCCACGACGCGGGCGTCGCGGGTGAGCAGACCGGCCTGCTTCAGCTCCGGGCGGTTGGCGTCGATGTCCACGGCGTTGAGCGCGCGGGCCACGCCCAGGCGCAGGGCGCCGGCCTGACCGGCCGAGCCACCACCGTGGATGCGGGCGATCACGTCGAAGCGGCCCTCGAGCTGCAGCGCGGCGAACGGCTCGTTCGCGATCTGCTGGTGCAGCTTGTTGGGGAAGTAGTCGTCGAGCTTGCGACCGTTGATGGTCCAGTCGCCGCTGCCGGGCACGATGCGCACGCGGGCGACGGCCTCCTTGCGACGGCCGGTGGCGCCGGCGGGGGCGATGGTCGCGGGGCGCTCGGCGGTCTCGGCGGAGGGGGCCGACTCGGAGCTGTAGGCAACGCCCTGCTCGTCGGCCTGGTAGGTCTCCTCGACCTCGTTCACGTTCTCAGTCACGTCGATGTCCTTGTCTGCAGTCACTGGGAGATCTGCGTGATCTCGAACGGCTTGGCCTTCTGGGCCTGGTGGGGGTGCTCCGGACCGGAGTAGACCTTGAGCTTCTTCAGCATCTGACGGCCCAGGCGGTTCTTCGGGAGCATGCCCCAGACGGCCTTCTCGACGGCCTTGCGGGCGTCCTTCTCCAGGACGTCACCGATGGTGGTCGCAGTGAGACCACCCGGGTAGCCGGAGTGCCGGTAGACCATCTTGCGGGTCTTCTTGTCGCTGGTGAGGGCGACCTTCTCGGCGTTGACGATGATGACGAAGTCACCGGTGTCGACGTGCGGCGCGAAGATCGGCTTGTGCTTGCCGCGGAGGAGGTTGGCGGTCTGGACCGCGAGGCGGCCGAGCACCACGTCGGTGGCGTCGATGACGTGCCACTCACGCTGGATGTCAGCGGGCTTGGGGCTGTACGTGCGCAAGACTCATCACATTTCTCGTTCGTGGGGCCCGACGGAAGGTGTCCCGTCGGGTGCCTCCGGGGAGACTGCGTCTTCTGACGAACACTGCCCGGCTCAGCCTTACGGTTGTCCGGATCTGCACCACCCCGCTGGCTGCGGGCATGACGCGGCAGGAGACGCGACTTGCAAGGATAGGCGCGCGTGCTCGCGGCGGTCAAAACGGTGCGACCCGCCCTCGACCGCCCCGTCGTGAGACCGTGAGGAGGCCGGATGCTGGGAGGCGGGGTTAGCGGGAGATGTCCGACACGACTAAGTTGTCACCGACCAGAACTCAGAGCAAGAGGAGCCAGACGTGACCGACGTCCCGGCCACCGCCGCTGACAACGAGTCGGCGGCCCCGAGCGACTCCCTGACCGTCCAGGACAACCGGACCGGCCAGAGCTACCAGATCGCCATCACCGACAACACGATCAAGGCTGCCGACCTGAGCCAGATCCGCGTCAAGGAGGAGCAGCCCGGCCTCGCCACGTACGACCCCGGGTTCGTCAACACCGCCTCGTGCCGCTCGGCCGTCACCTACATCGACGGGGACAAGGGCATCCTCGAGTACCGGGGCTACCCGATCGAGCAGCTGGCCGAGAAGTCGAACTTCCTCGAGGTGGCCTACCTCCTCGTCCACGGCGAGCTCCCGACGAAGCAGCAGTACGAGCAGTGGGTGCACGAGATCACCTACCACACGTTCGTCCACGAGAACGTGAAGTCCTTCATGCAGGGCTTCCGCTACGACGCCCACCCGATGGGCATGGTGATGGCCTCCACCGGTGCGCTGTCGACGTTCTACCCAGACGCGCGCAACATCACCGACGCCGAGAACCGCCACATGCAGATCGTCCGCATGATCGCGAAGATGCCGACCCTGGGCGCCTGGTCGTTCCGGCACGCGCAGGGCAAGCCGTACGTGTACCCGGACAACGAGCTCGGCTACACGGCCAACTTCCTCTCGATGCTGTTCAAGATGAGCGAGCAGAAGTTCCAGGCCGACGATCGCCTGGTCAAGGCCCTCGACGTGCTCTTCATCCTCCACGCCGACCACGAGCAGAACTGCTCGACCAACGCGGTCCGCTCGGTCGGCTCCTCGCAGGTCGACCCGTACTCCGCGGTCGCGGCGGGTGTCGGTGCGCTCTTCGGCCCGCTGCACGGCGGTGCCAACGAGGCCGTGCTCCGCATGCTCAAGCGCATCGGCACCAAGGAGAACATCCCCGCCTTCATCGAGGGCGTGAAGAACGGCAACGAGAAGCTCATGGGCTTCGGCCACCGGGTCTACAAGAACTACGACCCGCGCGCCAAGATCATCAAGAAGGCCTGCGACGACGTCTTCGAGGTCACCGGGGTCAACCCGCTCCTCGAGATCGCCCAGGAGCTGGAGAAGATCGCGCTGGAGGACGAGTACTTCGTCAAGCGCAAGCTCTACCCGAACGTCGACTTCTACTCCGGCCTGATCTACGAGGCCTTCCAGTTCCCGCCCGAGATGTTCACGGTCCTCTTCGCCATCGGCCGGACGCCGGGCTGGCTGGCCCAGTGGCAGGAGCTCATCACGGACAAGGACCAGAAGATCGCGCGCCCGAAGCAGATCTACACCGGCGACCGCGAGCTGACCTTCACGTCCGCGGCGGAGCGCTGGAGCTGATCCAGGCACCTGCAACGAGGGCGGCATCCCGGAAAGGACGCCGCCCTCGTGCATTTGGGGTTACCGTGCTGCGCAGTGCCGCCTGCTCACTCGGGAGTCGGCCGGCACGTCGACGAAGGAGCCCTTCATGAAGCGACGCCTGCTGGCGGTGGCGGCCTCTGCCGCCCTGGCCCTCGGCCTTCCGGCCACGACCGCGGGAGCCACGGACTCCCCCGGCAACGGTGGCGGCAACGGCCCGGACATCGAGGTCCGCGAGGCCGCGACCACCCAGGCCGAGAACGACCGGATCGTGCGCTACTGGACGCCGGCGCGGATGCGCGCTGCCCGGTCGGCCGACATCCTGGTCAGCGACCGGGACACGTCAGGTGCCGACGGCACCGTCGCGACCGGCGCCCCGCGGGTGGTGGGCCCCCAGAGGAAGCCCGGTGGCGGTGGCAGCGGCGCGGGCTTCCAGGGCGGCTACTACGAGGGCGGCGGCACGGTCACCCGGACGACGGGCAAGGTCTTCTTCACCCTCGGCGGCACCAACTACGTCTGCTCCGGCAGCTCGGTCAGCGCCGCCAACCGCGACCTGGTGCTCACCGCCGGCCACTGCCTCAACGAGGGACCCGGCGCCTACGCGACCAACTGGGCGTTCGTGCCGGGGTACGACGACGGCGCCCGGCCGCACGGGACGTTCACGGCGCGCATGCTCGTCACCACCTCGCAGTGGGCCAACCAGGGCGACTTCGACTACGACGTGGCCTTCGCGGTGATGAACCCCGTCGGCGGCACCGACCTCGCCGACACCGTGGGCACCCAGGGCATCGGCTTCAACCTCCCGCGCGGCGAGTACGTGCACGCGTTCGGCTACCCGCACGCGTCGCCGTACGACGGCTCCGACATCGCCTGGTGCCACGGCACCGTCGTGCAGGACACGTTCGGCGGCAGCCAGGACCAGGGCCTCGACTGCAACATGACCGGAGGCTCCTCGGGCGGCCCCTGGTTCCGCTCGTACGACACCGCCTCGGGCGTGGGCACGCTGACCTCGGTCAACAGCTTCAAGTACCGCGCCGGCAGGTACAAGAGCTACATGTTCGGCCCGTACCTCGGCTCGGTGGCCCAGAACCTCTACGGCCAGGCCCAGCACCTCTGAGCCTCACGGTCAGGCCTTCCAGCGCCAGCTGGCGAGGATCGGCGCGACCACGTCGCGGGTCCCGGCCCGCGACGTGGCGGCCGTCTGCACCGTGAGCAGGGCGCCGCGGCGCTGGTTGCCGAGCACGACGAAGACCTTGTGGAACTGCTCGGGCTCGCCGAAGGCGCAGTCGACGACCAGGCGGGGCGCGCCGTACGTCGTGTCGCCGGTGTCCCGGGCACACCGGCCGCCCTGGCCGGCGACGGTGGTCGCGGCGTAGACGGCGGCGTCCTCGGCGGCGCCCCGGTCGTCGAAGCGGCCGACGAAGACCTGCTCGTCGGTCGCCCTCGCCCGGGTCGCGGCGAGGACGACGACGCCGTCGAGGTCCTGCTCGCCGTACAGCGCGTAGCCGTCGGGCAGCTCGAGGGACGCGCTGCCGTCGGCAGTGGTCACCCGACCGGTCGCCGGCTCCGACGGCGCGACCCGCGTGGGCGTCGGCTTCTCCGCCGACTGCTCGGACCCACCGCCACAGGCGGTGAGGAGCAGGCCGGCAGCGAGGAGCGGGACGAGGCGCATGGCGCACAGTCAACCAGCGGACCGGCACCCCGCCACTGGTGGCCAGGAATCTGCAAATGCCATGCGAACGCCGGCGCGGAGCCCTACGCTTCTGGCCATGGCGACCGGACCGGGGGATGCGCTGGAGCGCGCGCACGCCCGGGAGGCCACGCTGCTGCCACAGCCGCGGGAGACGACCGCGCCACCACCGTCACGGGAGACCCGGGTGGTCGCGCGCAGCCTCGCGCTGGCCGGGTTGCTGCTGCTGCTCGTGGCGTGGAGCAGCGGGATCGGCATCCCCAGCGACGCGGTGCAGATCTTCGGCTGGCTGTGGCTCGGCACCATTGCCTGGAACATCGAGGCACACCCGCGGGAGCACCTGCGGTTCGGCCGTGACTGGTGGGTGCCCATGGTCCTGCTCGTGGCGTACTTCTACAGCCGCGGCCTCGCCGACGAGCTGGTCCCGATCCCGGTGTCCTTCCAGATGCCGGTCACGGTGGACCGCTGGCTGTTCCTCGGCCACCTGCCGACGGTGGAGCTGCAGCAGGCCCTGTGCGGTCACCCCTGCGACCCGCAGTCGCCGGCGCGCTGGTTCGACCGGACCTTCACCTGGGTCTACTCCACGCACTTCTTCCTCGGGCTGGTCCTCGCGGTCGTGCTGTGGATGCGCAACCGCGTCGAGTGGAAGCGCTGGATGCGGCGCTACGTCGGCATCAACCTGTCCGGCCTCGTGGTCTACGTCCTCTACCCGATGGCGCCGCCGTGGCTGGCCGCCGACGAGGGCTACATCCACGAGGAGCTGCATCGGCTCACCAGTCGCGGCTGGGACGGCACCGGCCTGGGCCGGTTCCACCTCGTGCTCACGGGCGTGGGCAACCCGGTCGCCGCGATGCCCTCGCTGCACGCAGGCGTCGCGTTCCTGCTGGCGATCTACGGCATCCAGCGGCTGCGCTCGGCGTGGCGGTGGGCCCTGCTGGCCTACCCGCTCGTGATGAGCTTCGCACTCGTCTACTACGGCGAGCACTACGTCATCGACATCCTGGCGGGCGCGGCGCTGGCCGGCGTCGTGGTGGCCGGATGCTCGTGGTCGGAACGGATCAGGGGCGACTGAACCGGCAGCTGGCGCTCAGCCCCGGCGCGACTCGAGCACGCGGAAGCCCTTGGCCGACGCGATGCGCTCGGTCGGCCAGCCCTGGTCGGTCAGCCACCGCTGGAGGCTGTCGCCGCCGAGGTTCTTGCCCACGACCATGACCGCGCGGCCGTCCGGTGCCAGTCGCGGCAGCCAGGTGAGCAGCAGCTCGTGGAGCGCCTCCTTGCCGATGCGGATCGGCGGGTTGGACCAGATCTCGTCGAAGGTGAAGTCGCTCGGCACCTGGTCCGGCGTACAGGCGACGACGCGGCCCGAGACCTTGAGCGCCCGGGCGTTGTCGTTGGCCAGCCGCACGGCGCGCTGGTTGACGTCGACCATCGTCACCGTCGCCAGGGGCACCGCCTTCGCGATCGCCAGCCCGATCACCCCGTATCCGCAGCCGAGGTCGAGGAACCTGCCCTGCACGGGCGGCTCCGTCTCCCGGAAGAGCACCGAGGTGCCGATGTCGAGCCGGCCCTGCGCGAAGACGCCGGAGCCGCTGTCGAGCGTGATCGGCTGTCCCCAGACCTCGCACTCGACCGGGGTCCGCGTGAACTCCACCGAGGGGTCGGCGGAGAAGTAGTGGTCGTCATCCATGGTGGTCTCCGTCGTCGAGGACCCGCCTGGCGCGGGCCCGCCCGGCCTGGGCGGACAGCTCGTCGTCGGCCGGGTAGCCGACCTCCTCCAGGGTCAGCCCGCGCGCAGGTGCGACCGTCACCGCGGGGTCGCGTACGCCGGCGGCGAGGACCTCGCCTGCCCACGGGACCGGTCGTCGGCCCTCCCCCACGGCCAGCAGGCATCCGACGAGCGAGCGGACCATGTTGTGGCAGAACGCGTCGGCACGCACCGTGGCGACCGCCCGGCCGTCACCGTCGCGGTCCCAGTGCAGGTCGAGCAGGGTGCGGATCGTGGTGGCGCCCTCCCGGCGCCTGCAGAAGCTGGCGAAGTCGTTGCGGCCCAGCAGCAGTCGCGAGGCCTCGTTCATCGCGTCGAGGTCGAGCGGCCGCGGCCACGCCAGCACGTGCCCGCGCACGAGCGGGTCGGTGGTCTCCGGCCGGTCGGCCACCCGGTAGGCGTAGCGGCGCCAGACCGCGGAGAAGCGGGCGTCGAACCCCGCGGGGGCCTCGCTGATGCCCTGGACCCGGATGTCGGCGGGCAGGAGGCCGTTGAGGCGTCGCAGCAGCGCCTCGAGCGGCGGGGCGGCGGAGCGCCCGGCCGACGCCTCGAGCACCTCCGCCTCCAGGTCGGCCTGCACCACCTGGCCGCGGGCGTGGACACCGGTGTCGGTGCGGCCGGCGCAGACCACGCGGACCTCGGGCCGGCGAAGGCAGGTCGCCAATGCGGACTCCAGCTCGCCCTGCACGGTGCGCAGCGCCGGCTGGCGGGCCCAGCCACGGAAGTCCGCGCCGTCGTAGGCCAGGTCGATCCGGATCCGCACGGGCGTCATCCTCCCACCACCACTCGGTGGTCGAGCAGGCCGCCCGCGGCCCCGCGTCCCTCGATGATCGAGCAGGCCGCCCGCGGCCGTGTCGAGATCCCTGTGGACGACGGACTCGCATCGTCGGTGCGGCCTGCCACCGTCATGGCCCTGCCCTCCACCCGGAAGGATGTGCCCCGATGACCGACACCGACCCGATCCTCGCGAAGGTCCGCAAGCTCCTCGCCAAGGCCGAGGACCCGGCAGCCACGCCCGACGAGGCGGAGACCTACACCGCGAAGGCCGCGCAGCTCATCGCCGACTACGGCATCGACCGGGCCCTGCTCGCGGCCGCGGACCCGTCACGCGACCCCGTGGGCGACCGCGTCGTCGTGCTGGACGCCCCGTACGCGGCGGACAAGGCGCACCTGCTCGGCGCGGTGGCCCTGGCCCTGCGCTGCCGGGCGGTGCGGAGGTCCCGTGACGACGACGGCACCCGGCAGCTCTCGCTCCACCTCTTCGGCCACCACAGCGACCTCGACCGGGTGGAGGTGCTGTTCACCAGCCTGCTGCTGCAGGCCGTCCAGGGCATGACCCGCACGCCCGTGCCGCCCTGGGAGCACAAGGCGGCCTTCCGGCGGTCCTGGCTGGCCGGGTTCACCACAGCGGTCCACCGCCGGCTCCTGGCGGCGGAGCGGCAGGCCGCCCAGCAGGCGGAGTCGCGCTTCGAGGCCGCCGGCCGGTCCACGTCGCTGGTCCTCGCCGACCGGTCCCTCGCGGTCGACGACGCCATGGCGTCGGCGTACCCCCGGCTGGCGACGGGCCGACCGCGTCGCCTGTCCGGCAGCGGTGCCGGCTCCGGTCGGGCCGCGGGCGAGCGGGCGGACCTGGGCGGGGTGCGCCTCGACGGCCGGGCGGCGGGCATACTGCGGCCATGAGGCGAGGGACGACCGCGGCGCTGCTTGCTGCGCTGCTCCTCGCGGGGTGCACCTCCGACGGTGGCGAGGGCACCCCGCCGGAGCCGCCTCCCTCGAGGGACGGCGTCGGCGCCCCCCGCCCCGAGGGAGCGCGCCTGGAGCAGGTCCGTCGAGCCGCAGCCCGGGCGGTCGAGGTCGTGCTCAGCCACGACCACCGCACCCTCGCCGCCGACGAGGCCGCCGCCACGGCGTTGATGACGCCCGAGTACGCCGAGGAGTTCCGGACCTCCTTCGCCCGGCTGCGCAGCCAGGCGGCCCGCGTCCAGGGCTCGAGCCGCGCGGTCGCGCTCGACTCCGGTGTCGTGTCGGCCACCGCCGACACTGTCCGGGTGCTGGTCTTCGTCGACCGGACGACGCGGTCGGGCGAGGTCCAGCAGTCCGTCGCCCGGGTCGCCCCGGTCGTGTCCATGGAGCTCTCCGGCGACGCCTGGCGCGTCTCCGACATCGCGACCGGCACCACGCCCGGCGGCGACGCGCCCGCAGGCGTGGAGGCCGCCGCTGTCCGCCACGCGACCCGCACCGCGCGCGCCTACCTGACCCTGTCGTGGGAGACCATCCAAGCGGACCTGGCCGTGGTGCAGGGGCTCATCGCCGGCCAGCTGGCCGGACAGTACGCCGACGGCGCCGACGCGCTGGTCGAGGCGGTGCGTGCCCGGCGCACGGTCCAGCGGCCCCGCATCCTCGCCGTGGGCCTCTCCGGCGTCGGTGACGGGCAGGCCGACGCCCTCGTCAGCGCACTGGTCACGACGACCCACCAGGCGACCGGTGACGGGCCGAGCAGGGAAGGTCGCCGGCTGCGGCTCCGCCTGGAACGCGACGGCACGGGCTGGCGCACGACGCAGCTGGCCGTCGTCGACTGAGATGCACGAAGGCCCGCCACCCACGGGTGACGGGCCTTCGATGCTGTGCGGGGATCAGGCCTGGGACTCGTCCTCGGGCTTGGCGCCCTCGACGACCTCGTCCTCGGTCGCGACCGGGGCAGCCTCCTCGGCGGCGGTCTCCTCGACCGGCTCGGTGGCCTCGGCCTCGGCAGAGGCCTCCTCAGCAGCGGGCTCCTCGGCAGCGGGCTCCTCGACCGGGGCAGCAGCCGGCTTGGCCGACGGCGCCTTCGGCGAGTAGGCCTCGGTCACGAGCTCGATGACCGCCATGGGCGCGTTGTCGCCCTTGCGGGGACCGAGCTTGGTGATCCGGGTGTAGCCGCCGGGACGCTCCGCCATGAGCGGGGCGATCTCGGTGAAGAGGGTGTGCACGACCGACTTGTCGCGGATGGTCTTGAGGACCTCGCGGCGGTTGTGCAGGTCGCCCTTCTTCGCCTTGGTGATCAGCTTCTCGGCGTGGGGCCGCAGCACGCGGGCCCTGGTCTCGGTCGTGGTGATCCGACCGTGCTCGAACAGGGCGGTGGCCAGGTTCGCGATGATCAGGCGCTGGTGAGCCGGGCTGCCGCCGAGGCGGGCGCCCTTCCTGGGAGCGGGCATGTTCTCTCTCTTTTCTCTCGGGCCGTGTCAGGTACCCGGGTAGACGCAGCCGTCAGGCTGCGATTTGGGTGCCGGGGCGACGGCCGCCCCGGCCCGGGGATGTCAGTACTGCTCGTCCTCGACGAAGCTGTCGTCCTCGTCCTCGCCGTACGCCGCGAGCGCGGTGGCGGGGTCGAAGCCCGGAGCGCTGTCCTTGAGGGACAGGCCCATCTCGGCCAGCTTGCCCTTGACCTCGTCGATCGACTTCGAGCCGAAGTTGCGGATGTCGAGCAGGTCCTGCTCCGAGCGGCTGATGAGCTCACCCACGGTGTGGATGCCCTCGCGCTTGAGGCAGTTGTAGGAGCGCACGGTGAGGTTGAGGTCCTCGACCGGGAGCGCCAGGTCGGCAGCGAGCTGCTCGTCGACGGGCGACGGGCCGATGTCGATGCCCTCGGCCTCGACGTTGAGCTCACGAGCCAGGCCGAAGAGCTCGACGAGCGTCTTGCCGGCCGAGGCGATCGCGTCGCGGGGACGGATCGACGGCTTGGTCTCGACGTCGATGACGAGCTTGTCGAAGTCGGTGCGCTGCTCGACACGGGTGGCCTCGACCTTGTAGGTCACCTTGAGCACCGGCGAGTAGATCGAGTCGACCGGCATGCGGCCGATCTCGTTGTCGGCGCCCTTGTTCTGCACCGCGCTGACGTAGCCGCGGCCGCGCTCGACGACGAGCTCCATCTCCAGCTTGCCGTTCTCCGACAGCGTGGCGATCTCGAGCTCGGGGTTGTGCACCTCGACACCGGCGGGCGGCTGGATCTCACCAGCGGTGAGGACACCGGCACCGGACTTGCGCAGGACCATGGTGACCGGCTCGTCGTGCTCGGAGGAGACGACGAGGCCCTTCAGGTTCAGGATCACCTCGGTCACGTCCTCCTTGACGCCCTCGATGGTCGAGAACTCGTGGAGCACGTTGTCGATCTTGATGCTGGTCACGGCCGCCCCGGGGATGGAGGACAGCAGGGTGCGACGCAGCGAGTTGCCGAGCGTGTAGCCGAAGCCGGGCTCCAGGGGCTCGATCACGAACCTCGAGCGGAACTCGTCGACGACCTCTTCCGACAGGGTCGGGCGCTGAGCGATAAGCACTGATTCTTTCCTTCCCGGACCCGACCACCATTTGACGGGCCCGAACTTCGATGTGGAGGAAGCGTGGAGCTGGGTCCCCGGAGCGCTGGTCGGCGCTCCGGGGACCGACGAATCACTTCTTCGAGTAGAACTCGACGATCAGCTGCTCCTGGACCGGGATGTCGATCTGCTCGCGGACGGGGAGCTGGTGGACCAGCGCCCGCATGCGGGACGGGATCGCCTCGAGCCAGGCCGGGACGACGCGCTCGCCGTGGGTCTCACGAGCCACGATGAACGGGGTCATCTCCAGCGACTTCTCGCGCACGTCGATGACGTCGTACTGCGCCACCTGGTACGACGGGATGTCGACCTTCTTGCCGTTGACGCGGAAGTGACCGTGGACGACGAGCTGCCGGGCGTGGCGGCGCGTGCGGGCGAACCCGGCACGGTAGACCACGTTGTCGAGGCGTGCCTCGAGCATCTGCAGCAGGTTGTCACCGGTCTTGCCGGGACGACGGGACGCCTCGACGTAGTAGCGGTGGAACTGCTTCTCCATCACGCCGTAGGTGAAGCGGGCCTTCTGCTTCTCCTGCAGCTGCGAGCGGTACTCGCTCTCCTTGATGCGGGCACGGCCGTGCTGGCCGGGCGCGTACGGGCGACGCTCGAACGCGGCGTCTCCACCCACGAGGTCCACGCCGAGACGGCGGGACTTACGGGTCATGGGACCGGTGTAACGGGCCATCTCTACAAGTCTCCTGTTCTCAGCGGGCGATCAGACGCGGCGGCGCTTGGGCGGCCGGCATCCGTTGTGGGGCGTGGGCGTGACGTCCTGGATGGTGCCGACCTCGAGGCCGATCGCACCCAGCGAGCGGATCGCCGTCTCGCGGCCCGAGCCCGGGCCCTTGACGAAGACGTCGATCTTCTTCATGCCGTGCTCCATCGCCCGGCGCCCGGCAGCCTCGGCGGCCATCTGGGCAGCGAACGGGGTGGACTTGCGCGAGCCCTTGAAGCCGACGGTGCCGGCCGAGGCCCACGAGATCACCGCACCGGTGGGGTCGGTGATCGTGACGATGGTGTTGTTGAACGTGCTCTTGATGTGGGCTTCGCCCTGAGCGACGTTCTTCTTCTCCTTGCGGCGCACCTTCTTGGCGCCCGCTGCCTGACGGCTCTTGGGAGGCATGCAGTGTTCTCCTGAGGTTCTGGTCTGGAAGCTTCGCGAGGAAGAGGGCTGGTGTCAGCTCAACGGGCTCGGTGGTCGAGCCGGTCGAGACCGGTCACTTGGCCTTCTTCTTGCCGGCGACAGTCCGCTTCGGACCCTTGCGGGTGCGGGCGTTGGTCTTGGTGCGCTGGCCGCGGACCGGAAGGCCCATGCGGTGGCGGCGACCCTGGTAGCTGCCGATCTCGATCTTGCGACGGATGTCGGCCTGGACCTCGCGACGGAGGTCACCCTCGGTCTTGAAGTTCGTCTCGATCGCGTCGCGGAGCTTGACCAGCTCCTCGTCACCCAGCTGGTGGACCCGCATGTCGGGGTCGATGCCGGTGGTGGCGAGCAGCTGCTGGGCGGAGGTACGGCCGATGCCGTAGATGTAGGTGAGTGCGACCTCAATGCGCTTGTCGCGCGGCAGGTCCACACCAACGAGGCGTGCCATTGTCTGGCGGTTTCCCTTCGATCTCGCAGAGGTGTCTGGTCGTGACGCGTCCCGCTGGGCGACTGCCCCGGGCTCCGGCCCCTGCACCGGAGGTGGTTCGCTCCGTCTCTCGACGGGCTAGCGACTCGACTTCTGTGTTGTTCAGTTGTGCAGGAAGGGCTCGATCAGCCCTGGCGCTGCTTGTGGCGCGGGTTCTCGCAGATCACCATGACGCGGCCATGGCGACGGATCACCTTGCACTTGTCACAGATCTTCTTGGCGCTGGGCTTGACCTTCACTGGGAGGCCTTTCGTTCGGCTGCTGCTGGATCACTTGTAGCGGTAGACGATCCGACCCCGCGTGAGGTCGTACGGCGAAAGCTCCACCACCACGCGGTCCTCGGGAAGGATCCGGATGTAGTGCTGACGCATCTTGCCGCTGATGTGGGCGAGAACCTTGTGCCCGTTGCTCAGCTCCACGCGGAACATCGCATTGGGGAGGGCCTCGATGACGGTGCCCTCGATCTCGATCACGCCTTCTTTCTTCGGCATGCCTTCCCATCTGGTTGTCGTGTCTACCGGTGTTGTACGGCGCTCGCGGCTCGACCTCGCACGCTCGGTCTCGCGCTTCGCACCGGTGGCCCGGGAACCTCTCGCCGGGTGGCGAGTGGACCTCGTGCAGTCGCTCCGTGACCCTCATCCCGGCACGACACCGGGCAGCCGCGAGGCACCACGAAGCGGACCCACGTTGGGCCGACGGGCCAGTCTAGTCAGAGCGTGCACTGAAAGACGAATCGGCCCGGGTCCGCAGGCCTTCCGCCAGCAGGCGCAACGTGTCGTCGCGGGCCGGTGACTCGTCGCGGGCGGTGCCGGACCGAGCGCCCGCCACCGGGTGCACCATGACCTCGTCGACGCCGTGCTCCTCGGCGAGCTGGCGGATCCGGCCGG
>Ga0299913_10002120_pt1 | contig 15432 bp, 13 predicted proteins | sample RVTome_9_FD_201360 | JGI IMG/M metagenome (GOLD analysis project Ga0299913, IMG submission 201360) | Soil microbial communities from uranium-contaminated site in the Upper Colorado River Basin, Wyoming, United States - RVT155D38 (version 2) ...
GCAGGAGAAGGCCCGCGGAGCTCCCCGATGAGCACGTTCGCCCTCGCCTTCATGCTGATCAGCATGGGCCTGGTGACGGTCCTCACCGTCTACTGCCTCTACCGCACCCTGCGCGGGAAGTAGGCTCCGCCGGATCAGGCCAGGCGCTCGAGGAAGGCGCCGACCGCCCGGTGGAAGCGGGGAGCCCACTCGTGGCCGCCGGCGAAGCGGACCGCCTCCACCTCGACGCCGCGGGCCTCGAGGAGGGCGACGTCGGCTTCCATGAGCGCAGCGGTGTAGCGCTCGTCCTCCTCGCCGCCGCCGATGAGAACCGGCGGGAAGCCGTTCAGCCGGGAGGCCAGATCCGGGGGCACGTCGCCGGCCAGGGCGACGACCCCGCGGGCGCCGTGGCGGCCGAGGGCGGCGGCGCGGTAGGCCATGGCCGTGCCCTGGGAAAAGCCGACAAGGACGGGTGGCGTGTCGATGCCCGTGAGCTCGCGCACGCGGTCGAGGACGGCGTCGACCCAGGCGACGTTGTCGGCGATCGCCAGCTCGCGATCCTGCTTGGTCATCCAGCTCGCCACCACTTCGCCGCTCCGGCGGTTGTAGAACGGATGGAGCGCCTGCACCGAGACGACGCTCCAGCGCGCGACGCCCGGGATCTCGACCAGCGCTTCGAGAAGCTCCTCGGCGCCCTCGCCGTAGCCGTGGAAGCCCACGAGAAGGCCGAGGGGCTCGGCCGCGGCGCGCAGCAGGAAGCGGCCATGGACGGTCGCCGCCTGGTGGTGGAGAGTGGTCTCGATGCCGCCGCTCATGGTCTCCTCTTCCCGGTCAGCGGAGCGCTGAACCGCGCCGCAGCCTCCTCGAGCCGCGCCGCCAGATCCGCGCCCGCCCCCTCCTCCTCGACCACTCGCACCAGCGCGCTGCCGACGACGACCCCATCGGCCACCCTGCCGACCGCCTCCACCTGCGCCGGGCTGGAGATCCCGAAGCCGACGACCAGCGGTCGCGGCAAGTGCCGTCGCAAGCGCTTGGCGCGGCGGACGAGATCCTCGTCGAGGCGCTCGCGCTCCCCGGTCACACCGGTGCGCGAGACGTAGTAGTAGAACGCGCAGTCGAGTCCCGCCACGTGCTTGATGCGCGCCCTGGTGCTGGTCGGGGCGAGCAGGAAGACCGGGGAGAGGCCGTGGTCGGCGAACGCCGGCAGCACCTCGGGCTCCGCCTCCTCGGGTGGCAGGTCGAGGCACAGGACGCCGTCGACTCCGGACTCGGCGGCCCGCTGCGCGAAGCGGTCGACTCCCACGGCATGGATCGGGTTGAAGTAGGTGAAGAGGACGAGGGGCAGATCGAGGTCGCCGCGAACGTCGGCGACCATGCGCAGGATGCCGTCGAGCGTCGTCCCCGAGGCCAGAGCCCGCGCCGCCGCTCGCTGGTTGGTAGGCCCGTCCGCGATCGGGTCGCTGAACGGCACTCCCAGCTCGACCAGATCCGCACCGCCGCGCTGCAGCGCGGCCAGCAGCTCGGGCGTGCGCGCCAGATCGGGGTCCCCGGCCGTGATGTAGGGAATGAACGCCGCCCTCCCCTCCCTCCGGCAACGGGCGAAGACGCTCTCGAGCACCGTCACCTCAGTCCCCCTCCCGGTCGGCGGCGAAATCGGAGGCCGGGCCCGCAGCCTCGACGCTCTCCAGCTCGTCGGCGTCGTAGGCGCGCACCGACTCGAGATCCTTGTCGCCGCGGCCCGAGAGGTTGACCAGCACGATGGCGTCCACGGGCAGCCGCGGCGCCCGGCGACAGGCCTCGGCCAGGGCGTGGCTCGACTCCAGGGCCGGCAGGATGCCCTCCGTGCGGGCGAGCCGGTGGAAGGCCGCCACGGCGTCGGCGTCCCCCACCGCCGTGTACTCGACCCGGCCCTGCTCGCGCAGCCGCGCGTGCTCGGGTCCGATCGCAGGGTAGTCGAGCCCCGCGGAGACCGAGTGGGTGGGGGCGATCTGGCCGTCGGCGTCCTGCAGCACGAACGTCCGGGTGCCGTGCAGCACGCCCACGGATCCGCCAGCGAAGCGGGCGGCGTGGCGGCCGATCTCCGAACCGTCGCCGCCGGCCTCGACGCCGACGAGGCGCACTCTCGCGTCCTCCAGGAAGGCACCGAAGAGACCGATCGCGTTGCTGCCGCCGCCGACGCAGGCCACGGCGAGGTCGGGCCACGCCCGCCCCGCCTGTTTCTTCAGCTGGGCGCGGGCCTCGGCGCCGATGACCTGGTGAAAGTCGCGCACCATGCGGGGGTAGGGATCGGGGCCGAGCACCGAACCGAGCACGTAGTGGGTGTGGCCGACGTGGGTGACCCAGTCGCGCAGGGCCTCGTTGATGGCGTCCTTGAGCGTCCGGCTGCCGGCGTCGACCGCGACGACCTCGGCGCCCAACAGCTCCATGCGGAAGACGTTCGGGCGCTGGCGCACCATGTCCTCGGTGCCCATGTAGACCCGGCACTCGAGGCCGAGCAGCGCCGCCGCGGTCGCGGTGGCCACGCCGTGCTGCCCGGCCCCGGTCTCGGCGATCACCCGCCGCTTCCCCATCTCGACCGCCAGCAGGGCCTGCCCGAGGGCGTTGTTGAGCTTGTGGGCGCCGGTGTGCAGGAGGTCCTCGCGCTTCAGGTAGAGCGCCGCGCCGCCGAGCTCGCGGGAGAGCCGCTCGGCGTGGTAGAGAGGCGTCGGGCGGCCGGCCCAGTGCTCGAGCAGAGAGTCGAGCCGCCGCCGGAAGGAGCGCCGGCGACGCGCCTTCGCCCACGCGGTCGCCAGCTCCTCGAGCGGCGCCATCAGGGTCTCCGGCACGTAGCGTCCGCCGAAGGCCCCATAGTAGCCCGTGCGCTCCGTCTCAGCCACGGCCCACCGCCCGGAAGAGCGCGCGCAGCAGCTCGGGGTCCTTGCGGCCGGGCGACGACTCGACGCCGGAGCAGACGTCGAGCCCGAAGGCTCCCACCGCGGCGGCCTCGGCGGCGTTGTCGGGGTCGATGCCGCCGGCTACGAAGACCGGCTTGTCGCTGTCGGCGAGCGCACCGGTCGACCACGCCCAGCTGCGCCCGCTGCCGCCGTAGCCGTCCGCGTCCGCGACGTCGACCAGGAAGCCCCACGCCGATGGATAGCGACCGGGCTCACCGGGCGCCGGCAGCCCGCGGAACGCCTTGAGGACCTGCGAGCCGAGCCGCTCGGCTTCGTCGGGCCCCTCGTTTCCGTGCAGCTGCACCAAATCGAGCCCGAGGGCGTCGGCGACCGCCGCCACGCGCCCGGGGGCCTCGTCGACGAAGACCCCGACCAACCCGGTCGCCCCGCGGAGGCGCTCGACGATCGCCAGCGCCGCGTCCACCGTCAGGCAGCGTGGGCTCCGGGGCCAGAAATTCAGGCCCAGGAAGTCCGCCCCGAGCTCCACGGCCAGCTCGGCGTCGGCCAGGTTGGTGATGCCGCAGATCTTCACCGCCAGGTTCATGACGACCCGGAATCTAACGCATCGGCGGGCTTTGCCATGTCGAGATGCACGACTACAGCGTCCTCCCCCGCCCGGGCGGGCACGAGGCCCGCCCCTACAACGGCGGGGCCGTGGCCTCCGTCGGTCCTGCCGGTCTTACCGCCGGTAGGGGCGGGGCTCGCCCCCGTCTGGGCGGGGGTCAGCGGACGCCACTTCCCACCAGCTCCCGCAACAGGTGCGCCGGATCCTCCGCCGTCAGCAGCGCCTCCCCCACCAGGAACGCGTCGTACCCGGCGCCAGCCAGCCGCCGGACGTCGGCGCCCGATGCGATCCCGCTCTCGGCGACCCGGAGGGCCCCCGCGGGAAGGTGCGGCGCCAGGGCGATCGAGCGTTCGAGATCGACGTCGAAGGTAGCGAGGTCGCGGTTGTTGACGCCCACGAGCTCCCAGGTCGCGCCCGCGAGCCTCTCCAGATCCTCCGCGTCGTGGGCCTCGACCAGGGGCACGAGGCCGAGCCGGCGCGCCGCCGCCGCCCAGCGGGCGAGCTCCGCCCGATCGTAGAGCGCGGCGATCAGGAGGGCGTCGGCGCCGGCGGACCGCGCCCAGGCGATCTGGCGCTCGTCGACGACGAAGTCCTTGGCGATGGCCGGCAGGCCGCTCGCCTCTTTGCACACACGCAGCAGCTCGTAGCTGCCGTGAAAGAAATCCGGCTCCACCACGACCGACAGAGCCGCCGCCCCGTGCTCGCGGTAGAGCCGCGCCTGCCGCTCGGGGTCGATCCGGCCGGTCAGGTCCCCCAGCCGCGGCGACCCCATCTTGACCTCGGCGATGACGGCCCTCCCGCGGTGCGATCGGAGCGCCGCCAGGAACGAGTTGGGCCGCTCCGCCTGCTCGAGGCTCGGCGCCGGGCTCCGATCCGCGGCCCAGCGGGCGCGGCGGCCGGCGACGATGTCGAGCAGGATGCGCGCCGGCTCAGCCATGGAACGAGCGCAGGGCCTCGAGGCGCGCCGCCGCGGCGCCCGAATCGATGGCCGCGGCGGCGCGCTCGGCGCCGTCGCGCCAGTCCTCGGCCACGCCGGCGACGACCAGGGCGGCTCCGGCGTTGATCAGGGTGACGTCGCGTAGGGGGCCGGGGGCGCCCTCGAGGAGGATTCGCAGCAGCGCCGCGTTCTCGCCCGGGTCGCCTCCGGCCAGCGCCTCGGTCGGGTGCCGCTCGACGCCGAAGTGCGCCGGCTCGAGCTCGTAAAGCCGCACCGATCCGTCCCGCGCCTCGGCCACCGTCGTCGGACCGCTGCAGGTGATCTCGTCGAGCCCGTCCGAGCCGTGGACGACGAGGGCATGCTCGGTCCCCAGCTCGCAGAGCGCTCCCGCCACGCTCTCCACCCGCTCGGCGGCAAAGACACCGACGACCTGACGGCGGGCGCCGGCCGGGTTGGTGAGCGGCCCGAGCAGGTTGAAGAGCGTGCGCACCGCGAGGGCCCGGCGCACCGGCATCACCGCCCGCATCGCGGGGTGCAGGCCCGGCGCGAAGAGGAACGCGATCCCGAGCTGGTCCAGGCAGCGACCGGTCGCCTCCGGCGTCGCGTCGATCCGCACCCCGAGCGCCTCCAGGACGTCGGCGCTGCCCGAGCGGCTCGAGACCGACCGGTTGCCGTGCTTGGCCACCGACGCCCCGGCGGCTGAGGCCACCAGGGCCGCGGCGGTCGAGATGTTGAAGGTGCCGCGGCCGTCGCCCCCCGTGCCGCAGGTGTCGATCACGTCCGGCCGGCGATGCGGGATAGCCAGCACCCTGGCCCGCATCGCGGCCGCGGCGCCGGCGAGCTCGGCCACCGACTCGCCCTTCATCGCCAGGGCGATCAGCAGCCCGGCGACGACACGCTCGTCCAGAGTGCCGTCCATCAGGAGCCCGATCAGCACCTCCATCTCGCGGCGCGACAGACTTTCTCCGGACATCACCCGGCGCAAGGACTCGGCCGCCGCCCGACCGTCGTCGGTCACGGCCTGGCCTCCCGCGCCAGGCGGAGGAAGTTGCGCATCAAGGCCGGACCCTCCCGGGTGAGGATCGACTCCGGGTGGAACTGGACGCCCCACCAGGGCTCGTGGCGGTGGCGCATCCCCATCAGCACTCCGTCGTCGCTCCACGCCTGCGACTCGAGCTCGGGCGGCAGGCTCTCGGGACGAACCGCCAGCGAGTGGTAACGGGTGGCCTCGAACGGGTCCGGTAGCCCGGCGAAGAGTCCGCGACCGTCGTGGCGCACCGACGAGGTCTTGCCGTGCAGCAGGTGCGGAGCGCGCTCGATCACGGCCCCGTGGACCTGGCCGAGTACCTGGTGGCCGAGGCAGACGCCGAGAATGGGCATTCCACTCCCCGCCTCGACCAGGGCGGAACAGACGCCGGCCCCCTCCGGACGCCCCGGACCGGGCGACAGGACGATCGCCTCGGGGGCGCGGGCAAGGAGGGCCGCCGCTGACTCGACGTCGTTGCGGACCACCTCCACCTGCCGGCCTTCCACCAGGAGCATCTGGACCAGGTTGTAGGTGAACGAGTCGTAGTTGTCGACCACGAGGATCACGCTCCGGCCTCCTCCTGGGCAATGCGCCGCGCCAGCTCCGCGGCGGCGAGCAGGGCCGCGGCCTTGCTCTCCGTCTCGCGCTCCTCGGCCTCCGGCTCGGAATCGGCGACGATGCCGGCCCCTGCGGTCACCGAGACCTCGCCGCCGCGCACGACCAGGGTCCGGATGGTGATGCAGGTGTCGAGGTCTCCGGCGTAGGAGAGATAGCCGACCGCACCGGCATAGGGGCCGCGGCCCTCGGGCTCGAGCTCGTCGATGAGCTGCATCGCCCGCACCTTGGGAGCCCCCGACACGGTGCCCGCCGGGAAGCAGGCGAGGAGGGCGTCGAGCCCGCTCCTCCCCGGCGCCAGAACGCCCTCCACGGTCGAGCAGAGGTGCATCACGTGCGAATAGCGCTCGATCTCCATGAAGCTCGAGATCTCGACGCTGCCGGCCCGGCAGACACGGCCCAGATCGTTGCGACCGAGATCGACCAACATCACGTGCTCGGCTCGCTCCTTGGCGTCGGCGGCGAGCTCGGCGGCCAGGCGCCGGTCCTCCACCGGAGCCGGGTGCCGGGGCCGCGTCCCCGCGATCGGCCGCGTCTCCACCCGCTCGCCGATCTTGCGCACCAGCATCTCCGGAGACGTCCCGGCCAGGGACACGTCGGGGCTCTCGAAAAGCACCATGTAGGGGCTCGGGTTGACCCGCCGCAGGGCCCGGTAGAGGGCGAGCGGCGACGCTCCACCGGCCTCGAGGCTGAAGCGCCGGGCGAGGACGACCTGGAAGACGTCGCCGGCGGCGATGTGCTCCTTGGCCCGCCGCACGGCGGCACGGAACTCGGCGCCCGCGACGTTGACGCGCGCTTCGGGGGCCGCGACGGGACCGCGGGGCAGAGCCACGGCGCCACCGCTCGCGCCACCGGTGACGGCGGCTGTGAGGCGTCGCAGGTCGTCGTCGGCCGCGGCGTCTCCGACCTCTCCCTCGATCTCGTTGGCGACCACGACGACGCGCTGTTGCGCGTGGTCGAAGACGACGACCGCGTCGAAGCGCGCCAGCAAGGCGACGGGGAGCTGCCGTCTCGCGGCCGGTGGGTGAGGAAGGTGCTCCAGGAGCCGCACCAGGTCGTAACCGAAGTAGCCCACCCAGCCGCCGAGGAACGGGAGGCTCTCGCGTGGTCCCGCGACCGCCCCCAGCTCGCGCGCCAGCAGGTCGAGCCGGGGCTCGTCCACGCGCCGCTCGCCACCTTTCTCTTCGATCTCCAGACGGTCCTTCCAGAGCCGCAGAACCCTGCGCGGAGCGGCGCCGAGGAAGCTGTAGCGCGAGACCTGCTCGCCTCCGCTGACGCTCTCGAGCAGGAAGCGGAAGGACGAGAGCTCGCCGAGCCGGCGGTAGACTCCGAGAGGCGTCAGGCTGTCGGCGAGGAACTCCCGGACCCGCGGCACCGCACGCCGGACGAGCGCGCTCACGAACCGTCCCGGGCGAGCGCCAGCCAGGAGCGCGCCAGATCGACCGGCATCGAGGCTCCGGTCATGAACTCGAACTGCGGCACCGCCTGGTAGAGCAGCACCTCCCGCCCGTCGATGGCGCGCAGCCCCGCGGCGCGGGCCTCCCGCACCAGGCGGGACGTCGCCTCGCGGAGGTAGGCCAGATCGATCACCATCGCGTCGGGGTCGCACGCCCGTGGGTCGAAGGGCAGGGGCCCGTCGCCGGTCGCGCCGAGCGGCGTCGCGTTGACCAGGATCTCTGCCCCGGCGGGATCGAACTCGTCCCACGGGAGTCCCGGCAGGCCGAGCTCCTCGCCGGCCCGCTCCAGCCTCTCCGAGTCGCGGTTCACCAGCGTCACCCGGGCGCCGGCGCGGGCGAGGGCGTAGGCCGCGGCGCGTCCGGCGCCGCCCGCTCCGAGCACCGCGGCGGGCGCTCCGTCGATCCGCACCTGACGGTGAAGGAGGGGCCCGATGACACCCTCACCGTCGGTGGTTTCCGCCTCCCAGACGCCGTTGTGCAGTGCCAGGGTGTTGGCCGAGCCGATCCGCACGGCCAGCGGGCTCGACGCGCCCGCCACCGCCAGGGCGATGCGCTTCCACGGCGCCGTGACCGAGAGGCCGCGCAACGGAAAGCCCAGCTCGGCGAGACCGCCCCCCTCCACGACCTCGAGCCAGAAGTCGGCGAAGCGCTCGACGTGGAACGGCAGGTAGAGGGCCTCGAGCCCGGCCTCGCGATAGGCGCGATTGTGCAAGCGCGGTGAGAGGCTCTCCGCCACTGGGCGCCCGGCGATGCCGTAGAGGATGCGCACCGGCGGCATCTCCGGCAGGCCGTAGTCCTCGCGCAGCCTCTCGAGCGTCGGCTGTCCGGGATCCCCCGGCGTCCGGCCGGCCGCCGCGTAGACCCACGGCGCGCCGAGCCGGGGGGCCAGCAGGCGGGTCCATGCGCCGAGCTCGCCGGAAGCGAACGCCACGACGTCGGAACGACCGAGCGAGGCCAGCAGCGCCAGGGGCAGTAGCTCGTGGCCGTGCGCCCGCGCGCGGACCACCAGCTTGTACAGCCTGGCCTCGATGGAGAGGACGTCCTCGGCCCGCTCCCGGAGGCGCTCGATGCGGTCGGCGGCGCCATGCCAGGAGACGACTCGCCGCTCCGGGGGGACGGCGTCCAGGACCTCGGGATCGAGGTCCCGCGCGGCTTCGAGGTCGACGAGGTCCCACCCCGAACGCGCGGCGGCGAGGATCCGGGGATGCCGCACCGAGGGAGCGCTGTCGCAGCGCCCCCCCTCCGCCTTGCTGCGCAGGGTGTAGAGCAGCCGCCCCGAGAAGTGCTCGCGCAGCGAGCTCGGATCCAGCTCGCCGGTCGCGTCGGCCCGCACCTCGAGGACGTCGGCCACCTCGGCCAGGCGGGTCACCGTCGCCTGGTCCGGCCGATCCATGAGCGTCGCGACCATCGTCGCGCGATCGTCCACCGGCCTCACCCGGTCCGATCCGGCATCGCCGGCCCGAGAGCCCGTCTCCTTCGGACTCCCCGGGTCACGACGAACTCGCCCGGCACGGAATACCCGCCGGCCCGACGGTAGGGCGCGATCGACGCCAGGTACTCACCGTGCGCGGCCTCGCGGGTACCGTCGTCGAATCTGGAGTAGGCCATCGCCACCGGGCCGCCCGCGAAGGCGGCTCCCAGGGCGTCCTCGTCGTCCTCGTACTCCAGGACGCTGCTCAACCGCCGGCTCTCGGTCTCCTCGAGGCCCGCAAGCTCGAAGGCTGTGGCGAGCGCGTCTCCGGCTCCGAGCTGGAAGAAGAGGGGGCAAACTTCGCTCTCGACGCGGGCGTCGACGATGGGGAAGATTTCCGCCCAGCCGCAGCGGCTGCGCTCCCCCCAGACCAGGGCCAGGGCGCGACCGCCGGGACGCAGCAGCCGCCGGAACTCGCGCAGGGCTGCCACCGGGTCGGGCACGTACATCAGGCCGAGTGCGCAGAGCACGACGTCGAAGGCCCCCTCGTCGAATCCGAGGGCCTCGGCATCGCGCCGCACGGCGGCGACCTGACCGAGCCCCTCGGCGACCGCCCGGTCCGCCACGATCTCGACCATGCGGGCGGACAGATCGGTCGCCACCACCCGGCCCGCGGGTCCGACTGCGCGCGCCGCCGGGAGCGTGACGAGGCCGGTGCCGCAGGCGACATCGAGCACCCTCTCCTCCGGCGCGAGGGCCGCCATCTCGAGCAACAGCTCCTGCGCCGGCCGCAGCTGTGCGGCCCAGTGGCGCTCGTAGGAGTCGCTGGCGCGGTCCCAGCCATAGCGCTGCACGCGCCGTTGGAGTCGGGCATCCATGACCGGCCGGAGTCTATCGCTCGACCGGCGGTCGCGAAGCGTCCAGCGCGACGTCCCGCTCGAAGACCCTCTGACGCTTGCGCTCGTCGAAGCGGAGGCGGCGGTAGAAGGCGGCGCCGGCGCGGGGACGGTCCGCGAGGCGTCGGGGTACCGCGTGGTACCATCCGCCCGGCGTGCCGTCGCCCTCCCGACAGCTGATGGACACCGACCGTCGCCGACCGAGGATCGAGCATGGATGACGTGCAGCGAGAGAGCCTGGATCTCGACGTCGTCTTCGTCGGCGCCGGTCCCGCGAGCCTGGCCGGCGCCTATCACCTGGGGCGGCTGATCGAGCGGCACAACGAGCGCGTCACGACGGGCAACGGGCGCCTCGAGCCGACGATCGCCGTCCTCGAGAAGGGCAAGGAGGTCGGGAGTCACGCCCTCTCCGGCGCGGTCCTCGACCCGAGGGCGCTGCGCGAGCTCTTTCCGGAGCGCTGGCGCGAGGCGCCGGTGGAGGGCGAGGTGGAGGACGAGGAGCTGCTCTGGCTCACCCGCGAGAGCGTGCTGCCGCTGCCGATTCCGCCGATGCTCGAGAACGAGGGCAAGTCCGTGGTGGCCCTCGGCAAGCTGGTGAAGTGGATGGCCGCGCGGGTCGAGGAGGTCGGGGTGGACGTCTTCTGCGAGTTCCCGGCGGTCCGCGTCCTTCTCGACGGCGATCGAGTCGTCGGAGTGCGCACGGGCGACCGCGGCATCGGCCACGACGGGGAGCGCAAGGCCAATTTCGAGCCCGGGGTCGACGTGCTGGCGCCGGTCACCGTGCTCGGCGAGGGACCGCGAGGGACGCTGACCAAGCAGCTCGAGGAGGAGCTCGGTCTCTCGGCGGAGAGCAACCCCCAGGTCTACGCCCTCGGTCTCAAGGAGGTCTGGCAGCTGCCCGAGGGCCGGGTAACTCCGGGGCAGGTGATCCACACCATGGGGTTCCCTCTGGGGATGGGGACCTTCGGCGGCGGCTTCCTCTACGGCATGAAGGGGGAGCAGCTCATCGTCGGCCTGGTCGTCGGCCTCGACTATCGCAACCCCTGGCTCGACCCGCACGAGGAGTTCCAGCGCTTCAAGACCCACCCGCACGTCGCCGGACTGCTCGCGGGCGGGTCGATGGCCTTCTACGGCGCCAAGGCAATCCCCGAGGGCGGCTGGTGGGCGATGCCCCGCTGCCACGGCGACGGTTTCCTGATCGTCGGCGACTCGGGCGGCTTCCTCAACAGCCAGAAGCTCAAGGGCATCCACCTGGCGATGAAGTCCGGAATGCTGGCGGCGGAGACCATCTTCGAGGCGATGACCGAGGGAGAGGTCGACGCGGCGGCCCTGGCACGCTACGGGGAGAAGGTCGAGGAGAGCTGGATCAAGGAGGAGCTCTGGCCGGTCCGCAACTTCCACCAGGCCTTCGAGAAGGGGGCGCTGGGCGGCATGCTCCAGGCCGGCCTCGGCATGCTCACCAACGGCCGCGGCTGGGGAGTCTTCGACCGTCTGCGCAACGAGCCCGGGCACGAGCGGATGCGGCGCCTCGACACTCCGTTCGGCCGGCCGCCGCAGAGACCCGCGCCGGTCGCCAAGGACGGCGCGCTGACCTTCGACAAGCTCGCCGACGTCTACAACTCCGGCACCGCCCACAGCGAGGACCAGCCGGCCCACCTGCTGGTCCACGACACCGACGTCTGCCTCTACCAGTGCACGCCGCAGTACGGGAACCCCTGCGAGCGCTTCTGCCCGGCCAGCGTCTACGAGATGGTCGACGACGCCGAGTCCCCCACGGGACGGCGCCTGCAGATCAACTTCTCCAACTGCGTGCACTGCAAGACCTGCGACGTCATGGACCCCTACCAGATCATCACCTGGGTGCCCCCCGAGGGCGGCGGCGGGCCCAACTACAGCAGGATGTAAGGAACACAGTCGCCCTGTCGTCCCGAACGAAGTGAGGGACCTCAGCGCCGCCGAGGGGAGGGCATGGTGGGTCCGGGCGCACTCCTCGTGCCCTGCAGGGCACCGAGCGCTTCACCCGGACCGTCCGTGCCCCCCTCGGCCGCCAGGTCGCGAGCCACGGCCTGGCCCATGCGCCGGGCGATGAGGCGCAGGCCCTCGGCGCTCGGGTGGCAGCAATCGTCGGCGTAGAGCGGCTCCGGGTGATCGGCGAAGATGCGTCGCAGATCGCGAAACCGGATGCCGTCCGGGCGCAGGCGCCGGCCGGCGGCGGAGAGGAGCGGGTAGACGTGGCGCACGGCCCATCCCCCGGTTCCCGGGCCCGAGGGCCCGAGGGCCACGGCACGTTCTTCTGCCCCGATCGGCTTCGCCCCCTCGTCGTACTGGTTCGGTTGCAGGAAATGATAGTAGCGGCCGCCGGCGCTCTCGACCAGGGCGTTCATCAGCCGGGAGGAGCGCTCCCAGACGGCGACCTCGAGGGCGTAGAGCTCCTCCTCGGTCGCGGGGGGCTCGACGCCGTGGGTGCGAAAGGATCGTCCGGCCGCCGCGGCGTCCTCCCACCGACTCCGCCACGCCTCCTGGCGCCGAGCCAGTGCCCCGTCCGCCACCCGCCAGGCCAGGTGGCAGAACGGGCTGTACCGCCACGGCCCGCCGTGGACGAAGCGGCCCAGAGCCCGCCGCCGGTCGCCGGCACCCATCGCCATCGCCAGGGAGCGCAGCGCCTCGGGCGCCACGATCGGCTCGACCCGCTCGTTCCACTTGAACGGATAGGTCGGGTCGAGGCCCGCCGGCAGCCCGTCGTAGGGGAGGGCCGCTTCGTTGAAGCCGTCGAGGTTGAGGACGACATCGAAGCGCTCGCCGCGGACGAGGACGAAGGCGAGCAGCATGAGCTGCTGCGGCTGCTTGTAGGCGGACAGGGCGAAGTTCTCCACCGTCACCGGCCGGCCCGTGGCCTCCTCGAGCGGCCGGGCGAGGGCGCCGCGGCTGGTGCTCCAGACCGCCATCGCCACCGAGCCGCCGAACAGGGCGACGCGCAGGGCCTCCGGCTCGGTCGCCGCCTCTGCGCCATCGCTGGGCAGGCCGTAGGGGCCGATCCCTGGCCAACCCGAGGCCGGGTCGACGACGTAGCCCAGGTACGGGTGGACGCTCTGCCAGGGGCGTTGAGGGGTCGTACCCATGTCGCCGAGCGCGGCTTCGACCAGGTTGTCGCCGCGGACCGGGCGCTCGAGCAGCGCGAGACCGCGCGCCGGAGTCAGCGGCGCCCGGTCCGCGATCGAGAGCCCGAGCCAGGCCCCGGCCTCGGCCAGCAGCCAGCCCGCGGCCAGCGCCAGGGCCGCCGCGCCCCGGAACCGCGACCCTCGATGGGACCCTCCGCCCATCGTCTCCCTCCTCGGGGCGGCTGCAAGCGCCGTCCCTCCGTTCTCGGATGGCCCGTGACGGTACCACGCGCGAGGGTCCGCGGGCCACCCGCCGCGCCGCCGCTACTCGGAGCCGACGTCGCGAGGCGACCAGGCCATTCCGTCGGGCTCCTTGCCGGCGCGCAGGTGGCGCGCTGTCTCGAGGCTCGCCAGGTCGATCTCGGTCACCACGTCGGCATGGGCATGGGCGACCCAGGCCCGTGTGCCGGCGGCGTCGACGACCACTCCGATCGGTACCGAGCTGTCCCCGAACTCGTCACCGAAGAGGCGGCCCGCGGTCTCGCCCGCCTCGACCTCGACGCGGAAGCGCTCGACCTCCGCGAGCGCGCCGGTGTCGAAGACCGCGATCTCCCCGGAGCGGGCATTGGTGACCAGCACGCGGTCGCCGACGGCCCGGGCGCGGATCGGGAAGTTGGCGCTGGGCAGCTCGGCCAGGGCCTCGAGGGTGGTGGCGTCGAGGACGGTGACCGTGTCCTCGGCGCGGTTGGTCACCCACAGCTGCTCGCCGCCCGCGGCCAGGTCGATGCCCTCGGCGCCCTCGCCGGTCGGGACGTTCTTGATCAGGGCCCGCCCTTCGAGATCGAGCACGGAGACCGTGCCCGAGCCGATGTTGGCGACGTAGGCCCGACCGCCGTCCGCAGCGACGACCACCATGTGCGAGACCTCTTGGCCCGTCTCGATCCGCGCCAGGACCTCGCCCGACTCCGTGTCGACGACCAGCAGCGCTCCCAGCCCCTCGCAGGTCACCGCCGCCCGCCGCCCGTCGAGCCAGGCGACCCCGTGCGGACGGCTGCCCTCGGGCAGCTCCAGGGTGCGGACCACCTCCGCCGCCCCGACGTCGATCAGGGTCAGGCTCGAGCCGGGCTCCTCCCGCGTGCCGTAGTTGGTGACCAGAGCCAGCGACCCGTCGGGGGACACGCCCACCTCGTGCGGGCCGGTCCCGGTCGAGAGCGTGGCGGCGACCTCGCCGGTTCCGAGATCGATCAGCGAGACCGTCGCCTCGGCCTTGTTGGCGACGACCAGGGTGTCGGCGGCGAGGGGGGTGGCGAGAACGGCAAGGGCAAGGGCAAGGGCGAGCGAGGCAGTGGTTCGGTGCATGGGCGGCAGGATACCGCCTCAGCCGATCCGGACCCACTCCAACTGCCGTAGAGGCGAGGCACAACCGCCTACTCCTCCTCGACCCCTCCCCGCTCCCGCCGCCCCAGCTCCGCCGCCCGCCGCACGACCCGCGCCAGCTCCGCCACCTCGGCGTCGCCGCGCGACTCACGGGCCAGGTCGTCGGCCTCGCGGGAGAGCGACTCGAGATCGCCCTCGCGGGCCCAATAGGTGCCCTTGAGCAGCTCGGCAAGCTCGGCCACCGTTCCTGCCAGGCGCAGCGAGCGCGGCGCCCGCTCCCACCGCTCGGCGAGCTCGCCGGCGGTCAGGTCGTGGGCCAGCTCCTCCCAGCGCCCCGTCTCGGCCGAGCGGTAGCGCAGGCGAAGGGTGGCGACGACGTCACGCCCGCGGAGGCCGTCGCGCAGCTTGACCTCGTAGAGGGCGGTGACGTGGTGCCCGGCGCCGATCTCGCCCGCGTCGACCTTGTCGTTGCGGAAGTCGCGGTCGGCGATGTCGCGGTTCTCGTAGCCGAGCAGGCGGTAGCGCTCGACGGCCTCCGGGTGGAGCTCGACCTGGGCGCGCGCCTCCTCCGCCACGGTGACCAGCGTGCCCGCGAGGTCGTCGACGAAGACCCGGCGTGCCTCGCCCAGCGTGTCGACGTAGTGGTAGCGACCGTCGCCGCGGTCGGCGAGCTGCTCCATCAGCAGGTCGTTGTAGTTGCCCATGCCGAAGCCGATGGTGGTCAGCTCGATGCCGTCACGGGCCCAGCGGCCGATGCTCTCGAGGATCGAGTCGGGACCGGTGTTGCCCACGTTGGCCACGCCGTCCGAGCAGAGGATCACCCGGTGCAGCGACCCCTCGCGACGGTAGCGCTGGACGAGATCGTAGGCCGTGCGCAGGCCGTGCTCGGCGTTCGTCGAGCCCTCCGGGCGCAGCCAGTCGAGGGCGCGCAGGATCTGCCCGCGGTCCGCGGTCGGATCGAGCACCACCCGCGCCGAGCTGCCGAAGGTCACCAGGCCGACCTCGTCGCGTGGCCCGAGCTCCTCGACGAGCAGCTCGAGGCTCCGCTTGACCAGACCGAGGCGGTTCTCCTGCGCCATCGAGCCCGAGGTGTCGACGGTGAAGACCAGCATCACCGGCGGCCGCTCGCGCCGCAGC
>Ga0299913_10002121_pt1 | contig 15431 bp, 15 predicted proteins | sample RVTome_9_FD_201360 | JGI IMG/M metagenome (GOLD analysis project Ga0299913, IMG submission 201360) | Soil microbial communities from uranium-contaminated site in the Upper Colorado River Basin, Wyoming, United States - RVT155D38 (version 2) ...
GCCTCGCGGCCGAGCTCGAAGGAGACGGATGACCCAGATGGATACCGGGTTCGGAGCGCGGCTGCGCGCCGCCGTCGACGCCCGGGGGCCGCTCTGCGTCGGCATCGACCCCCACGCCTCCCTGCTCGAGGCCTGGGGCCTGCCGGACACCGTGGACGGCCTGGAGCGGTTCGCGCTGACCGCGACCGAGGCGCTGGCCGCCGAGGCCTCGGTGGTCAAGCCGCAGTCGGCGTTCTTCGAGCGCTTCGGCTCACGTGGCGTCGCCGTCCTCGAGCAGGTCATCGCCGGCTGCCGCGAGGCCGGAGCGCTCGTGCTGCTGGACGTGAAGCGCGGCGACATCGGCTCGACCGCCCAGGCCTATGCCGACGCCTACCTCGACCCACGGTCGCCGCTCGCCTCCGACGCGATCACGGCGTCGCCGTACCTCGGCTTCGGCAGCGTCCAGCCGATGGTGGACACCGCGCTCGCCCACGGCGCCGGCGTCTTCGTGCTCGCGCTGACCTCCAACCCGGAGGGGCCGCAGGTGCAGCACGCGCGCGCCGCCACGGGCCGCACCGTCGCCGGGGAGGTGCTCGCGGCGCTGGCCGAGGGCAACGCCGGGGCGGAGCCGCTGGGCTCGCTCGGTGCGGTGGTCGGTGCCACGATCGGCGAGACCACCGAGCAGCTGGACTTCAACGGGCCGATCCTCGCGCCCGGCTTCGGCGCCCAGGGGGGCACCGTCGACGACCTGCGCCGGATCTTCGGCCCGGCCGTCGGCAACGTCCTGCCGAGCTTGTCGCGCGAGGTCCTCGGCCAGGGACCCGACGTGGCCGCCCTGCGCGACGCCGTACGCCGGGTCAACGACCAGCTCCGCGGGCTCTGACGTGCGTCGGTTCGCTGCCCTGGTCCTGCTGCTCCCGCTCGGCGGGTGCGGGTGGGGGCCGTTCGCCGGGGACCCGATCGACGAGTACTGCGAGGTCGTGAAGGAGGAGGCGCCGGGCCTGACCCGCACCATCGACGAGCGCGGCACCGAGGGGCTGCTCGCGTCGCTCCCCACGCTCGAGGACCTGGGGGAGGAGGCGCCGGACGACGTCAGCGACGACTGGCGGGTGCTGCTCGGCGCCCTGCACGAGTTCCAGGACGCGCTCGAGGGCACGGGCATCGACCCCAACGAGGTCGAGGGCGAGCTCCCCGCCGACCTGTCCCGGGAGGAGAGGACCACGATCAGGGACGCCGCCACCAGGCTGCTGTCCCCCGAGGTCACCCGGGCCACCGCGGAGGTGGAGCAGCACGCGCTCGACGTCTGCAAGACGCCGCTGCTCTGACCCCGGTCTGCCGACCGGACCCGCGTTGCCGACGGCGAACCCCGGTGGCTAGATTGGCCGCCTCACGCAACGACTCAGAGGATGACGAGGATCTCGCCCGTGGCCTTGCCGCAGCTCACTCCCGAACAACGCCAGGCCGCCCTGGACAAGGCCGCTGCGTCCCGCAGGGAGCGCGCCGAGGTCAAGAACCGGCTCAAGCACTCGGGTGCGCGGATCATCGACGTCATCCACGAGGGCCAGACCAACGAGGTCATCGGCAAGATGAAGGTCCTCGACCTCCTGCAGGCCATGCCCGGTCTCGGCAAGGTGCGGGCCCGCCAGCTCATGGAGCGGCTCAACATCGCCGAGAGCCGCCGTGTCCGGGGGCTCGGCGCCAAGCAGGTCGCCGCGCTCGAGGCCGAGTTCTCCCGCGACTGATGGGTCAGGCCTCGTCCCTGGGGAGGCTCGTCGTCCTCGCCGGTCCCACCGCAGTCGGGAAGGGGACCGTTGCCGCGCAGGTCCGCGCCAGCCACCCCGAGGTCTGGATCTCGGTGTCGGCCACCACCCGCAGGCCCCGCCCCGGTGAGGTCGACGGGGAGCACTACCACTTCGTGTCGGACGAGGAGTTCGACCGCATGGTCGCTGAGGGCGACCTGCTCGAGTGGGCCGTGGTCCACAGCACGGCTCGCTACGGCACGCCGCGCGGGCCGGTCGAGGCGGCGCTCGCCGCCGGCCGTCCCGCGCTGCTCGAGATCGACCTGCAGGGCGCCCGCCAGGTGCGGGAGACCATGCCGGAGGCGCTCTTCGTCTTCCTGTCGCCGCCCTCGTGGGAGGAGCTCGTACGCCGGCTGGTCGGCCGCGCCACCGAGACGGAGGAGGAGCGGGAGCGCCGGCTGGCCACCGCACGCCTCGAGCTGGCCGCCGAGACCGAGTTCGACCGGACCATCGTGAACCACGAAGTTCACGCTGCGGCCGACGAGTTGGTAGCCTTGATGACGCTCGACTCCGAGCCAGAATCTTCCACCGACTGAACGAGGCGTTCAAACGTGTCCGTAGCCAAGGGCGAGGGTGTCACGCACCCGTCCATCGACGACCTGCTGACCAAGACCGACTCGAAGTACAAGCTGGTCCTGTTCTCGGCCAAGCGTGCCCGGCAGATCAACGCCTACTACTCGCAGCTGGGCGAGGGCCTGCTCGAGTACGTCGGCCCGCTCGTCGACACGCACGTGCAGGAGAAGCCGCTGTCGATCGCGCTCCGCGAGATCAACGACGACCTGCTCGTCTGCGAGGACATCGACCCGGCCGAGCTCGCCGCGGAGGAGGCCGCCAAGGCTGCCGCAGCCGAGGCGCCCGCCACGCCGGCCGAGTGATCCTCGCCTGTGCCCATGACCGGGTCCGCTGACATCGGGGCCGACGACAGGGGGGCCGTCTCTCCCGAGGGAGGACGGCCTCGTGTCGTCCTCGGGGTCAGCGGCGGCATCGCGGCCTACAAGGCCTGTGAACTCCTCCGCCGGCTGACCGAGTCGGGCCATGACGTGACCGTCGTCCCGACCGACGCGGCGCTGGAGTTCGTCGGCGCCCCGACCTGGGCGGCCCTGTCCGGCAAGCCCGTCGCCTCCGACGTCTGGACCGGCGTGGAGGCAGTGCCGCACGTCCACATCGGCCAGACCGCCGACCTGGTCATCGTCGCGCCGGCCACCGCCGACCTGATGGCGAGGGCCGCCCATGGCCTGGCCGACGACCTGCTCACCAACACCCTGCTCACCGCGCGCTGCCCGGTCGTCCTCGCCCCGGCGATGCACACCGAGATGTGGGAGCACCCGGCCACCCGGGCCAACGTCCGCACGCTGCGCGAGCGCGGCGCCCTGGTCGTCGAGCCGGCCGAGGGCCGGCTGACCGGCAAGGACACCGGCAAGGGCCGGCTGCCCGAGCCCTCCGACCTCTTCGAGGTCTGCCTCGACGTGCTGGCCCGCGGCGTCGCGACGGACGCGGACCGCAACGACCTCGCGGGGCGCCACGTCGTCGTCTCCGCCGGCGGCACCCGGGAGTACCTCGACCCGGTGCGCTTCCTCGGCAACCGCTCGTCGGGCCTCCAGGGCTACGCACTGGCGCGCACGGCTGTCGCCCGCGGGGCCGAGGTCACGCTGGTGGCCGCCAACACCGCACTGCCCGACCCCGCGGGCGTGAAGGTGGTCCGGGTCGAGAGCACCGCCCAGCTGCGCGACGAGGTGGTCGCCGCGGCGGCCGTCGCCGACGCGGTCGTGATGGCGGCCGCGCCCGCCGACTTCCGGCCGGTCGAGGTCAGCGACGCCAAGATCAAGAAGGCCGACGACGGCTCGGCGCCGACGGTGACCCTGACCCAGAACCCCGACATCCTGCTGGAGCTGTCGCGGCAGCGGCTGCGCGAGGGCCAGGTGGTCGTGGGGTTCGCGGCCGAGACCGGCGACGCCGGCGGCACCGTCCTCGAGCACGCCCGTGCCAAGCTGGCCCGCAAGGGCTGTGACCTGCTGGTCGTCAACGACGTCAGCGGGGGAGCGGTCTTCGGGGCGCCCGACAACGAGGCTGTCATCCTGGCCGCCGACGGCGAGGTCGTCGACGTACCACGCGGCAGCAAGTCGCTGCTGGCGCACGCGATCTGGGACCAGGTCGCCGCACGCCTTCTTGCGTGAGACACCCGCGCGTGTCCCCACGCGCGCTCTAGAGTTGATTTCACACATCACAATGACTGACATGGGAGTGGGTACGAACGTGGCTGGACGCCTCTTCACCTCGGAGTCCGTGACCGAGGGGCACCCGGACAAGATCGCCGACCAGATCAGCGACACCGTCCTCGACTACCTCCTCGAACACGACCCCAGGAGCCGGGTCGCGGTCGAGACCCTGCTGACCACCGGACTCGTCGTGGTCGCGGGCGAGGTCACCACCGAGGCCTACGCCCCGGTCGCGAAGCTGGTGCGCGACAAGATCCTCGAGATCGGCTACGACTCCTCCGAGAAGGGCTTCGACGGCGCGTCCTGCGGCGTGCAGGTCGCCATCGGCGCGCAGTCGGCCGACATCGCGCAGGGCGTCGACGACGCCTTCGAGGAGCGGGTCGACCACTCGGTCGACGAGCTCGACAGGCAGGGTGCCGGCGACCAGGGCCTGATGTTCGGGTACGCCTGCGACGACACCCCGGAGCTCTTCCCGCTGCCGATCAAGATCGCGCAGACGCTCTCCGAGCGGCTCACCGAGGTGCGCAAGAACGGGACGCTCCCGTACCTGCGCCCCGACGGCAAGACCCAGGTCACCATCGAGTACGACGACGAGGGCACCGCCGTCCGCGTCGACGCCGTCGTGCTGTCGACCCAGCACGCCGAAGAGGTCGACCTCGACGGCACGCTGGCGCCCGACATCAAGAAGCACGTCATCGACCACGTGCTGGAGCAGTTCAAGGACAGCGTCGCGTCCGACGACTACAAGCTCTACATCAACCCGACCGGCCGCTTCGTGCTCGGCGGCCCGATGGGTGACGCCGGCCTGACCGGTCGCAAGATCATCGTCGACACCTACGGCGGCATGGCCCGCCACGGCGGCGGCGCATTCTCCGGCAAGGACCCGTCCAAGGTCGACCGCTCGGGCGCGTACGCGATGCGCTGGGTGGCCAAGAACATCGTCGCCGCGGGCCTGGCCCGTCGCGCCGAGGTCCAGGTCGCCTACGCGATCGGCAAGTCCCACCCGGTCGGCGTCTTCGTCGAGACCTTCGGCACCGAGACGGTCCCGGTCGACAAGATCCAGGAGGCCGTGCTCGAGGTCTTCGACCTCCGTCCGGCCGCGATCGTGCGCGACCTCGACCTGCTGCGCCCGATCTACGCCAAGACCGCGGCGTACGGCCACTTCGGTCGCGAGCTCCCTGAGTTCACCTGGGAGAAGACCGACCGCGCCGAGGCGCTCAAGAAGTTCGCCGGCGCCTGAGCGCTGCAAGGGTCAACAGGATCGGCCGCGCCGTGCTCCTCTCCACAGGGTGTACGGCGCGGCCGTTTCGTTGTCGGCGATGCCTGACAGGATGACCGCCGTGAGCCAGCGACCCCGCCCCGACGACGACCAGCCCGAGCTGGTCCCGGGCCTGGCTCCCGTCCGTCGCCGGCGTGCCGCGGCCCCACCGCAGGGGAGCACAGGCGTGGACCCGGTCGCGCAGGTCCTCGTCGACCTGCCGCTCGCGCACCTCGACCGTCCCTTCGACTACCTCGTTCCCGAGGGCATGGCGGAGACCGCGGTCCCGGGAGCCCGGGTCAAGGTCCGCTTCGCCGGCCAGGACGTCAGCGGGTACGTCGTCGCCCGCGCCGGCGAGAGTGACCACACGGGCCGGCTGGCCCCGCTGCGGCGGGTGGTGAGTGCCGAGCCGGTGCTGCTGCCCGAGGTCGTCGAGCTCAGCACGCAGGTCGCGCGCCGGTACGCCGGCAGCCGGGCGGACGTGCTCCGGCTGGCGGTCCCGCCGCGCCACGCCACGATCGAGAAGCAGCCGTCGTCACCGGCACCGGCCCCGGTCGTCGACGAACACGCCGCCCGCGGAGCGTGGGAGGGGCACGAGCCCGGTCCGGCCTTCGTCGCCTCGCTGGCCACCGGTGCGTCGCCGCGTGCGGTGTGGTCGGCCGCGCCGGCGACGGACTGGCCCCTCCTGCTCGCGCACGCCGCGGCGTCGGCGTACTCGTCGGGGCGCGGAGCGTTGCTCGTCGTCCCCGACCACCGGGACATCGCGCGGGTCGACGCCGCGCTGACCGGGGTACTCGGCGAGGGCCACCACGTCGCGCTCACGGCCGACTCTGGCCCGAGCGCCCGTTACCGCGACTTCCTCGCCCTGTCGCGCGGCGCCCGCAAGGTCGTGGTCGGCACCCGCGCGGCCGCGTTCGCCCCCGTCCACGATCTCGGGCTGGTGGCGATCTGGGACGACGGCGACGACCTCCACGCCGAGCCGCGCGCGCCCTACCCGCACGCCCGCGAGGTCCTGCTCATGCGGGCGGAGGCGCAGGGGGCCGCCGCCCTGCTCGGCGGCTTCGCCCGCACGGTCGAGGCGGAGTACCTGCTGCGCACCGGCTGGGCCAGGCCGGTCACGCCGCCCCGTGACGTGGTCCGCGCGCGGGCCACCGTGCACATCGCCGGCGCCACCGACCGGGCGCTGGAGCGCGACCCGCTGGCCCGGGCCAGCCGGTTCCCGCGTGAGGCCTTCGACCTCGTCCGCCGCGCCCTGGAGCAGGGGAGCGTGCTCGTGCAGACGCCGCGCAGCGGGTACGCCGCGAGCCTGGCCTGCGAGCGCTGCCGTACGCCGGCGCGCTGCCGCGCCTGTCAGGGGCCGCTGCGCCAGGACCGGCCGCAGCGGCCGCCCGCCTGTGGCTGGTGCGGCACCGTGGAGGCGGCCTGGGCCTGCTCCGCCTGTGGCCACCACGGCCTGCGCGCGCCGGTGGTGGGGGAGGCGCGCACCGCCGAGGAGCTGGGCCGGGCGTTCCCGGGCGTGACCGTGCGGACCTCGGGCGGCTCGAGGGTGCTGGCCGGCGTCTCCGGAGGGCGCACGATCGTCGTCGCGACACCGGGCGCCGAGCCCGTCCACGACGACGGCTACGCGGCGGTCGTGCTCCTCGACACCTGGCTGATGCTCGCGCGCACCGACCTGCGCACCGAGGAGGAGGCGCTGAGGCGCTGGCTCGGCGCGGCCGCGCTGGTGCGGGCGGGCGGACAGGTGCTAGCCGTCGGCCACCCGGCCCACCCGGCGCTGCAGGCGCTGGTGCGCTGGGACCCCGCCGGCTTCGCGGAGCGCGAGCTGGCCGAGCGCCAGTCCGCCCACCTGCCTCCCGCGAGCCGGCTGGCCACGGTCACCGGCGACCCCGGCGCGGTCGACGACGCCCTGACCCTGCTCACGCCGCCCGAGGACGCGGAGGTGCTCGGCCCGGTGCCCGTCGACGACGAGTCGCGCGTCGTCGTCCGGGTGCCGCGCACCGCCGGGCAGGCACTCAGCGATGCCCTGGGCGAGCTGCAGCGGGTCCGCTCGGTCCGGAAGCTCACCCCGGTGCGCGTCCAGGTCGACCCGGCCACTCTCTAGACTGGCGGTTCTGCCCCGACGACAAGCACGTCCGTCCACCAAGGAGCCCCGTGGCCGTCCAGCCGATCCGTCTCTTCGGAGACCCGGTCCTGCGTCAGCGCGCGACCGAGGTCACCAGCTTCGACAAGGAGCTGCGACGCCTCGTCCAGGACCTGACCGACACGATGCTCGAGGCACCCGGTGCCGGCCTGGCCGCACCGCAGATCGGCATCTCGCTGCGCGTCTTCACCTGGTACGTCGACGGCGAGGTCGGCCACCTGGTCAACCCGACGCTCGAGCTCAGCGAGGAGGTCCAGGAGGGGCTCGAGGGCTGCCTGTCGCTGCCCGAGCTCACCTACGAGTGCCGGCGGGCGATGTCGGTCGTGGCCCAAGGCTTCGACATGCACGGCGAGCCGGTCACGATCCACGGCTCGGAGCTGCTCGCGCGTGCCATCCAGCACGAGACCGACCACCTCGACGGAATCCTCTTCATCGACAAGCTCGACCCCGACCTGCGCAAGGCGGCGATGAGGGAGATCCGGGAGTCGGAGTGGTTCGGCCGGGCTGGCCAGCCCCAGATCAAGGTCTCACCCCACCGCACGAACGGATTCGGTCTTTGAGCATGCGCGTCGTCTTCGCCGGCACCCCCGAGGTCGCCGTTCCCGCCCTCGACGCGATCCACGCGTCCTCCCACGAGCTCGTCGCGGTCGTCACCCGGCCCGACGCCCCGGCCGGCCGGGGACGCAAGCTGGTCGAGTCCCCGGTGGCGCAGCGCGCCGAGGAGCTCGGCGTACCCGTCCTCAAGCCGGAGCACCCGCGCGACGCGGACTTCCAGGCCGAGCTGCGCGCCCTCGACCCCGACGCGTGCCCGGTCGTCGCCTACGGCGGGCTGCTGCCGCAGTCGGCGCTCGACATCCCGCCCCTCGGCTGGATCAACCTGCACTTCTCCTGCCTCCCCGCCTGGCGCGGCGCGGCCCCGGTGCAGCACGCGATCTGGGCCGGCGACGAGGTGACCGGTGCGACGACGTTCCGGATCGTCAAGGCGCTCGACGCCGGGCCGACGTTCGGGGTGATGACCGAGGGCATCCGTCCGGAGGACACCGCCGGCGACCTGCTCGGCCGCCTCGCCGAGGGGGGCGCAGGCCTGCTCGTCACCACGCTCGACGGCATCGAGTCGGGGGAGCTCGAGCCCCGCGCCCAGCCGGAGGACGGGGTCTCCTACGCCCCGAAGATCCTCGTCGAGCACGCCCGCATCGACTGGAGCGAGCCGGCTCTCGCGACCGACCGGCGGGTCCGGGCCTGCACGCCGTTCCCGGGCGCCTGGACCACCTTCGAGGGCGAGCGCATCAAGATCGGGCGGGTGACGGTCGACCCGGAGCGCTCACTCGACGCGGGCACCCTCGAGGTCACCAAGAACGCCGTGTACGTCGGCACCTCCACCGCCGCGGTGCGGCTCGGCGCGGTCAAGGCGTTCGGCAAGAAGACGATGGACGCCGCCGACTGGGCACGCGGTGTGCACTTCGCCGCCGACGCGCGCTTCGAGTGACCATGGGCCGGCCGGCGACCCCGGACGACATCGCGGAGATCTGCGGGTCGTTCCCGGAGTCCGAGTTCGGGATGTCGTGGCGCGACAGCCCGACGTGGCTCGTCCGGGGCAGGGGCTTCGTCCTCCACCGGCGGCCACACAGGAGCGCCGTCGACCCCGAGACGGGGGAGCTCTACGACGACCTGCTGGTGATCGTGACCCCGACCGAGATCGAGAAGCTGGCGCTGGTCGAGGACCCGACCACGCCGTTCTTCACGGTCGACCACTTCAACGGCTACGCCGCCGTGCTGGTCCAGGAGTCGCGGCTGGGGGAGGTCGACGTGGACGAGCTGCGCGAGCTCCTGACGGACGCCTGGCTGACCAGGGCGCCGAAGCGGCTGGCCAGGGCGTTCCTCGCCGAGCAGGAGTCCGATGGCTGACCCGCGCAGGCGAGGGAGCCGGCCCGGGGGACGCCCACCGGCCCGGAAGGCCGCGGTCGACGCGTCGCGCCTGGCCGCCTACGACGTGCTCAAGGCGGTGCGCGTCGACGGCGCCTACACAAACCTCGTCCTCCCGACCGTTCTCCGCGACGCGGGGCTGACCGGCCGTGACGCGGCGTTCGTCACCGAGCTCGTGAGCGGCACGATCCGCCGCCAGGGCACCTACGACGCGATCATCCGGGCCTGCCTCGACAGGCCCCGCGTCGAGGCCAAGGTGCTCGACGCGCTGCGGCTCGGCGCCCACCAGCTGCTGGCGATGCGGGTCCCGACGCATGCCGCGATCTCGACGAGCGTCGACCTCGTGCGCGCCCGGGTGGGCCCGGGCCCGGCCGGGTTCAGCAACGCGGTCCTGCGCCGGGTGGCCGAGCACGACCTCGACGGCTGGGTGCGTCGCCTGGCACCGGACCCGGTGCGGGACCCGCACGGCTTCGCCACCGTCGCGCACGCCCACCCGCGCTGGGTGGTCGACGCCCTGGCGGAGTCGCTGGCCTCCCACGGCCGAGCCGGCGAGCTCGAGCAGCTGCTGGCCGCCGACAACGCGGCCCCGAAGGTCACCCTCGTCGCCCGACCCGGTGCCTGCGACGTCTCCGAGCTCGAGGCCGCCGGGGGAGTCGCGACCGGGCGGTCGCCGTACGCCGTGGAGCTGCCGGGTGGCGACCCGTCCGGGATCACCGCCGTCGCCGAGGGACGGGCCGGGGTGCAGGACGAGGGCTCCCAGCTCGTGGCGCTCGCCACGGCCGAGGCGCTGCTCGACGGCCCCGACGCGCACTGGCTCGACCTCTGCGCGGGCCCCGGCGGCAAGACCGCGCTGCTCTCCGCACTCGCCGCCCAGCGCGGCGCCCGGGTGCTCGCCAACGAGCTCCAGGAGCACCGCGCCCAGCTCGTACGCCGTGGCGTCCGCGCCGTGCCGGACGGGATGCTGGGCGTCGTGGCGGGCGACGGCACCCGTCCGGCCTGGGAGCAGGGCGCCTTCGACCGCGTGCTCGTCGACGCCCCGTGCTCCGGGCTGGGTGCACTGCGCCGGCGCCCGGAGGCGCGCTGGCGCAAGTCCCGCGAGGACCTCACCGGGCTCGTGCCCCTGCAGGAGTCCCTGCTCAGGGCGGCTCTGGAGGCCCTGCGACCCGAGGGCGTGGTCGTCTACGCGACCTGCTCGCCCGTCGTCGCCGAGACCACCGGGGTCGTCGATGCGGTGCTGGCCGCCGGTGACGACGCACGTCTCGAGCGCACGCAGCAGCTCTGGCCCCATGTCGACGGCACCGACGCGATGTTCCTGGCGGTGCTCCGCCGGACCTGAGGGGCAGCTCCGACCCGTCAGGGTCGCGCGACACGCGGGCAAGCGCGTGCTGCTCCGGCTAGCGTGGCGCCATGGCGAGCCCGTTCGTGGAGGTCGAGGTCGACGACCGCGTCGTCAAGGTGACCAACCCGGACCGCGTCTACTTCCCGGTGAGCGGTGCCACGAAGCTCGACCTCGTCGAGTACTACCTCGCCGTCGGGCCCGGCATCGTCAACGCGCTCTTCGAGCGGCCCTGCATGCTGCACCGCTTCCCCAAGGGGCTGGCAGGGGAGAAGGTCCACCAGAAACGCGTCCCGGCCGGCGCGCCGGACTGGGTCGGGACGGTCGAGCTGCACTTCCCGCGGTGGAACCGCACCGCCGACGAGCTGTGCGTGACCGAGCTGGGACAGGTCATCTGGGCCGTGCAGATGAGCACCGTCGAGTTCCACCCGTGGAACAGCCGTCGCGACGACACCGAGAAGCCCGACGAGTGGCGGATCGACCTCGACCCGGGCCCGGACTGCGACTGGGCCACCGTCCAGCGGGTCGCGCACGTCGCCCGTGAGGTGCTCGACGAGCTCGGTGCGGTCGGCTTCCCCAAGACCAGCGGCGGCAAGGGGGTCCACATCTACGTGCGCATCAAGCCGGAGCACGGCTTCGCCGACGTACGACGGGCCGCGCTGGCCTTCGCGCAGGAGGTCGAGCGGCGGGCTCCCGATGACGTCACGACCGCCTGGTGGCGCAAGGACCGCGACCCGGCCCAGCTCTTCGTCGACTACAACCAGAACGCCCGCGACCACACGATCGCGGCGGCGTACTCGGTGCGCGGCGTGCCCGAGGCGCGGGTCTCCGCGCCGATCCGGTGGGACGAGGTCGACGCGTGCGAGCCCGACGACTTCACGATCGACACCATGCCCGGCAGGTACGCCGACCTCGGCGACCTCCATGCCGACATCGACGACCACCCGTTCGACATCACACCGTTGCTGAACTGGGCGGAGAAAACCGGACTGGAAACGCCCGAAGAGTGACAGACTCGCTGCCCAGGCACGTGGGGGCAGTCCATCACGGGATGGCAGGAGTGAGGGAACAGATGAGCATGATGCGCCAGGTCGCGCAGGCGGCCCAGGAGGCGTTCACGACGGGGGACACGCAGCGAGCGGGCGGTGGCTTCGGCCTCAGCCCCGGTGACTTCCCGGCCGCACGCGAGCAGGGGACGTCCGTGGGCACCATGATCCGCGCCGTGAGCTGCCCGATCGACAAGGCCGCCGAGGAGCTGGCCCGCAGCACGTTCGACGGGCCCACCCACGTGATCACCCCGATGGTGATCCCCAAGTCCCGGCGGCTCACCGCACTGCTGCCGGCGCTGCTGTTCGCCGTGCTCGGCGTGATGGGCATGGTCGCGACGATGCCCTTCGACGGCATCACCGTGGCCGTCTTCGGCCCGCACTACTGGGTGATCGTGCTGATCGTGGCGCTCTTCGGCTGGTGGCGGCAGGGCATGGTGATGGTGCCCGAGGGCTGCACCGCCCTGATCTCCCGCTTCGGCAAGGTCGAGGCCGAGGTCGGCCCGGGTCTGGTCACGCTGCTCAACCCGTGGAAGCGGGTCTCCTACATCATCAACACCACGCGGGAGTACCCCTTCAACGCGCCGATCCGGGAGGCGCCGACGAAGTCGGGCGTCCAGGCGTCGGTCGACCTGTTCCTGCAGTTCCGCATCGCCAACGCGCGCGAGTTCGTCTTCGTGCTGGGCGCGGTCCAGGGCTTCGGCGACAAGCTGCGCAACGCGATCTCCGAGACCACCCGCGCCCTGATCTACGAGCAGGAGGCGTCGGGCATCTATGACCTCGTCGGCGAGTCCACGCAGCAGCTCCTCGACCAGCTCAACGCCCAGTTCGCCCCCGCGGTGGTGCTCACGACGGCCAACATCACGCACGCCGAGCCGGCGAGCCAGGAGTACCGCATGGACCTCGCGGCGCCCGAGATGGTGCGTGTGGCCAAGGAGGCCTACACCTACGAGTACGAGCTCAACCTGCGCAAGGAGCAGAACGAGGGTGACCTCAACAAGGACCTCGCGTCGCTCAACGAGACGCTGAGCTCGATCCAGGCGGAGATCGCGCGCTACCAGGCCCAGATGGACACCGCGCTCGAGCGGGAGACCAACCGAGCCAACGCGATGGCACGCCAGCGCTTCGTCGAGTCCGAGTCGACCGCCCGCGCCAACGCGGCCCTGCTCGAGGCCCAGGCCCTCGACATCGGGGCCCTGAGCGCGGCGCTGGCTCCGGAGATCCTCGACTACACCTTCCAGCAGGAGATGCTCACCAAGCTCGAGTCGCTGTCGGAGTCCCTGCCGCAGATCGTGCGCGTGGGTGCCGGGGAGGACCCGGTCGACTACCTGCAGATCGCCCAGGAGCTGATCGGCCGCCAGGACGCCCAGCTCTTCACGGACGCGGACATGGAGGCGATCCGCGGTCGCCGCGGCGAGATCGCCGCACGGGTGGAGAGCCGCCGGGAGGACATCGACCGCCTGCTCGCGCCACCGGCCGAGGAGTCGGTCACTGTCGACGACGAGTCGTCCTCGGGAGGCGACCTCGCTGGCGAGGAGCGCATGGAGGAGATCCGCCAGTCCGTCGCGACCGAGATCGCGCCGGACCAGGTGATCAGCGAGGCGAACGACGAGGAGCAGCGCGATGTCTGAGCAGACCATGGTGCGGCAGGGCCGCCAGACCAGCTCGATCAAGGAGTCCCTCGCCCGCTGGAGCGACGTCGCCGCGCTGCTGCGCGGGGGCGAGGGCGGCTCGCTCGTCCCGGTCGTGATCCCACGTGACAGCCGCAGCCTCGGCTGGCTCTGGCTGGTCTACTTCGCGGCGTGGGCGCTGATCTCCGGGGTGCTGCTCCTGGTGACCGAGCACGGCTTCCTCGGCGGCGCCGCGATCGTCATCGGGGTGCTCTGGCTGACCCTCGCCGCGATGTGGTGGTGGCGGTCCTCGATCATCGAGATCGAGGAGGGCACCGTCGGCGTACTCACGAAGTTCGGGGCGATCGACGGCCTCGGCCTGCCGCCGGGCCGTCACTACCTGTGGCACCCCTGGAAGGGAGTGGCGTACGTCGTCGACGTGACCACCGAGATCCCGTACTCCGCGCCGGTGACCTCGTCGCCGACCCACGAGAACGTGCCGCTGAAGTCCATCGAGTTCTTCCTCCGGTTCCGGATCGTCGACGCGATCCGCTTCGTGCAGATCATCGGCGCCGGCAACTTCGACCTGGTCCTGTCCAACTCGGTCCAGGACGCCATCCGGCAGCGCAGCCGGCAGGTGCGCACCGAGCGTGCCTACGACCTGCGCGGGTCCGACGTGCAGGACATGCAGGACCTGCTCAACAACAAGCTCGCGCCCTACGGCGTGCAGATCATCGGCTGCAACATCCCGGACGTGCAGCTGCCGGACCAGTACCGCGAGCACCTGGCCACCCGCGAGCGGGTCGCCAAGGAGCTGGTCGCGTACGAGAAGGAGTGGGAGCTCGCCCGCAAGCGCCGGGTCGACACCCTGCTCATGGAGATCGAGCGGTCCAAGAAGGTCCGTGACGCGCGGATCGTCGAGGTGCGCGGAGCGCTCAACAAGGCCCGCAAGGACGTCGCGCAGATGCTCGAGGAGCGGGAGACCGAGGCCCAGAAGATCCGCTACGAGATCGAGACCAAGGCCCGCACCAACCTCGTCGCCGCCCAGGGCGAGGCCAAGGCCCGCGAGCAGCTCGCGACGGCGTACCGCGACAACCGTGCGGTGCTCGGCTACGAGCTGGCCCGCCGCCGGCTCGACGTCGGCGCACGCCTGGCCGAGTCGGCCCCGCGGCCGGTCATCGTCCAGACCGACGCCGGCAGCGCCGACACGTCGGCCCTGTCCACCCTGCTCATGGCGCAGCTGCTGCCGGGCATCGGCGCGGACGCCGCGGATGCCGCGCAGCGCCGCTCCGCCAACGGCGGCGGTCGCACGGGCACGCTGGCCCGCAAGGCCGCGGAGGGTGCCAGGGCGACGTCGTGGGGCGGCCCGCAGGCCGGGCAGGTCGCGGCCGAGGCTGCCGAGGCGGCCGAGGCGGCCCAGTCGGTGTCGGAGGCCGTGCAGGAGGCGCGGGGGACGCAACGCGGCCGCTGACCCGGGGTCAGGCCACCGCCGCTGCCGCCTCCATCTCCGCCTGCATGGCGGCGATCATCGCCGTGAACTCCTCGTGGCTGGGGGCCGGCATCGGATCCGCGTCCGGGGCGGTCGCGAGCACGTCGAGGAAGCGGTCGAGGGACGCACCACTCGCGGCCGGCAGGTGGGCGGAGAAGAGCTGCCTCGGCTGCAGTCGCCGTACGCCGTCGAGGACCTCGGCGAACCGGGCCCGGTCGAGCAGCGAGGACCACGGGGAGTCCATCACCGACCAGGCCAGCATGCCGCCCGCGAGGGCCTCGTGAGGGATCTCGGTGAGGTCCTGGGTCGGCGCGGGGAGCACCGCACCGAACGAGTCCACCGTGAACAGGCTGCCGGTGGACTCGTCCAGCAGCCCCACGGACATGGGGTTGTCGTACAGCGGGGGCGCCACCGCCCGGAGAGTCCGGTCGCCCACGTGCAGCCGGTCCCCCGGCCGGATGGCGTGCACGCGCTCCAGGGGCACGGGCCACCAGGTCGACATCCGCATCGCCGAGAAGGCATGGGTGACCAGTCGTGCCTGGGGTGCCGCCTCGAGGATGCGCTGGACCGAGCCGGTGTGGTCGGCGTCGTCGTGGGTGAGCCAGAGCCACCGCAGGTTCGCGAGCCCGACCAGC
>Ga0299913_10002122_pt1 | contig 15426 bp, 13 predicted proteins | sample RVTome_9_FD_201360 | JGI IMG/M metagenome (GOLD analysis project Ga0299913, IMG submission 201360) | Soil microbial communities from uranium-contaminated site in the Upper Colorado River Basin, Wyoming, United States - RVT155D38 (version 2) ...
GCTGTTGCGTGAATGGGTCGGCGAGCGTGACAACCTGTGCGTGGTCGGCGACGACTACCAGTCGATCTACGGCTTCACGGGAGCGTCGCCCGACAACCTCCTCGAGATGCCGGGACGGTTCCCCAACACGCAGGTGTTCCGGTTGGAGACGAACTACCGATCGACACCACAGATCCTCGACGTGGCGAATCGTCTCGTCCCCAAGCTCGGCGGCGCCGAGAAAGTGTTGCACGCGGCGCGCAAGAGCGGCCCCGAGGTCGAGATCAAGGCGCTCTCGGTACCTGCCGCAGAGCTGCGCTTCATCGTCGATCGCATCCGTGGTTTGCACGACGATGGCATCCCATGGGAAGAGATAGCGATCCTCTATCGCGTCAACTTCCGCTCGGAGGACTTCGAGGAGATCCTCGCCGCCGAGAAGATCCCCTACCAGGTGGCCGACGGCGCGTTCCTCACTCGAATCAGCGGACGCCAGATGCTCGCCGCGCTGCGCAACGTTCGATCCGCCACGGTCGCAGCCGACGTCCGCAAGCACGCGGAGCGCGCCGGTTACCTCGAAGATCCGCCCGACGACCTCGGCGAGCAAGAGTTGACACGCCAGAACGACCTCGCTCGCTTCGTGAAGCTCGCCGACGAGTTCGACGACGGCGAGCGGACGGGCGCAGACTTCGCGGCCGACCTGCAACAGCGCTTCGGGGGTGGTGGCCAGGGTCGCGGCGTGAACCTATTGACCTATCACCGCGCCAAGGGCCTCGAGTTCGAGGCGGTCTTCCTGCCCAAGCTCGAAGAGGGGGAGATCCCCTTCCGGCGGGCCCGGACGCCGGTAGAGATCGCCGAGGAGCGACGTCTCTTCTACGTCGGCTTGACGCGCGCCAAGACCCACCTCGCGATCACCTGCATCAGCAGCGGCCGGCGCAAGGCGAGTCAGTTCTTCAATGAGATAAAGCTGGAGCGTGCCCAGGGGGTGGGCTCACCACTCACCGACCGACTCCGAACCCGCGACCAGATCGTGGCCGCCCTCGGCGTGAAGATCGAGCTTCAGGGTGGCTTCGCCGGAACGATCGTCGAATGTGGCGAGGCCTCGGCAACGGTCGAGCTCCCCGGCGGCTCCCAGCTCGAGATCGCCTATGGGGAAACCGTCACCGGGGCGGGCAAGACGGCCGCACTGGCTCCGCCGATCGACAACGCGGCGATGGATCTCCTCGGGAAGCTGAAGGAATGGCGGCTGGAGCGTTCCAAAGCCGACTCCGTTCCCGCATACGTCGTGTTCCACGACTCGACGCTCGCGTCGATCGCGGAACGGCGCCCGGATTCGCTCGACGACTTGGCAGAAGTGCCCGGGGTGGGCCCCGCGAAACTCGAGCGTTACGGCCCCGACCTCCTCGATCTGATCGGAGCGACGACCCCAGCCCGCTAGTCCGAGCTGGGGACCGGTGCCGGCCTCCCCCGGCGGATCCGCGCCCGGATTGACCCGCTTGATGGCTAGAAATGGTGGTTCCCAAGCCGGCCCCAACCGGAAAAGATGGAAGCCGCGGACAATGGGAGGCAAAGTTTGGAACAAGGCACGCAGACGCCCGACCGGGCGACGCTCATCGCCTTCTTGGCTGCATCGGTCATCGGAGGCACCAACTTCGTGGCGGTCAAATACAGCAACGACGAGCTCGAACCGATGTGGGGTGCCGCCCTCAGGTTCACGCTGGCGGCGCTGATCCTCCTTGGGATCAACCGCGCGCTGCGCCTGTCGGTGCCGCGGGGCCGTGCGGCGATGGGCGGGATCGTCTACGGCGCGCTCGGTTTCGGCGTCTCCTACGCGGGTCTCTACATCGCGCTGGTCGGGCTGTCGCCGGGGGTCGCGTCCGTCCTCGTCGCCGCGACCCCGCTGTTCACTCTCGGGCTCGCGGTCGCGCATCGTCAAGAGCGTTTCTCTGTGCGTGGATTGATCGGGTCGTTGCTGGTTCTGGTCGGGATCGGGGTCCTCTCGTCGGGTTCGCTGGGCGGAGACATCGAGTTCCGCTATCTCCTCGCGTCGCTGATCGGTGTGCTCGCGATCGCGGAGTCGAGCGTCCTGATCAAGGGCTACCCGAGGCTCCATCCGGTGACTACGAATGCGGTCGGCATGGGTACGGGGGCCGCGGTTCTGGCGCTGGCTTCACTGGTTGCCGGAGAAACGTGGGCGCTACCGGCGACCGGGCGCACGTGGTTCGTGCTCGCGTGGCTGGTGGCCGCAGGCTCCGTCGGGCTTTTCGTCCTGTTCCTCTTCGTGATCGGTCGCTGGACTGCGTCGGCTTCGGTCTACGCGGTGACGCTCATGCCCGTTGTGGCGGTGGGGCTATCCGCGCTGTTGGGACAGGAGGAGCTGACACTCGGTCTGATCTTGGGCGGTTGCTTGGTGATATCCGCCGTTTACATAGGTGCTCTTTCCGGTGCACGGAAACCGACGGTGACCGAGACACCCGACCCCGCAGTGATGGCCGGAGAAGCCGTACAACCAACCGCGACCCGTTGAATCAGGTGACAGACGCCTCGTAGTTAGCGAACCCTTGTCTCGCGGAGTCCGCGATCGGCTTGCCCTTCGACAGTTTGATCATCCGGAACATGGCGCGATACATCAGGCTGGTGCCCGTCCGCTCCCATGTGAGGTGGATCCGGCTTCCGCCGTTGTGCGGCTGGATGGCAGCCTCGACGTAACTCCCCGGCGTGCAGAAGTTGCTCTCCTCCACAGTCCACCTCACCTTGCCGGGTTCCGACCAGTCGTAGTGCTCCCGGGCCCAGATGTTGAGCGGTCCCGAGCGTGTCCCTTCTTTGACGTCGGCGGACGTTGCCCCGACCGAATACACCTCGTAGTGCGCCGGCGCCACGCCGGTCCACCTCGTGGGCCTTTCGGGACTGAAATCCGTCAGCGCCGCGACCACCTCCTCGGGGGCAAGTGTCGTATCGACATCGACCTCGATGTGGGGCATGGCGAGCCTCCTTAGACGACCCGGTGTGATAACCCGACGCTAGACCTGCTTTGGTGAGGGATTCAAGATGGAACGCCACACTTGCGGAATGTTCCCTTTGACAGGGAATGGGCCCCTGTGTGGCGAATCCCAAAGCGGGATGGATATGCCGAGTGTTCGCCTCTCACTCAGGGGCCTCGTGTTGATAGCCGTCGTGACCTGCTTGGTTGCGATCGGTCTAGTCGTCGCGCCCACGGCGCGAGCGAAAAACGTGGTCACGAAGTGCAAGGGCGGCCACGCGAGCCAATACCCGTGCAAGGGCATCGACCTCGTGAGTCATATGCCCCCGGATCAGCTCGCCGGGGCCCGCATCGCCGACGTGTGGGGTTGGCGCGACCCCGAGACCAAGAAGGAGTACGCGATCCTGGGCAGCACGCGCGGGATCCTGTTCGTCGACGTTACGAGGCCACTTGCTCCGGTCTATCTCGGCAATGTCGCCCCCAAGGATCCGGTGGGGATCTGGCAGGAGCTAGAGATCTTCCAGAACCACGTCTACGCGGTCTGTGATCTCGTTCCGTGCGGATTGCAGATCTTCGATCTCACGCGCCTGCGCGGCGTCGAGGCCGCTCAGCCGTGGGCTCCCGACGTGGTGTTCCCACTAACGACCGTGCACACGATCGATCTCAACCCCGACACCGGGATGCTGTACGCCAACGGCACGTTCTTCCCGGCCCCCGGGCCCCAGCTGATCTTCGACGTCAACGTGCCGAAGGCGCCGGTCTTGGTCGGGATGACCGCCGACGACGGTTACTCGCACGACTCACTGTGCCGCAACTACAAGGGGCCGGATAAGGACTACAAGGGCAAGGAGATCTGCTTCAACTTCAACGAAGACACAGTGACGATCTACGACATGTCTAATCACGCCGCGCCGACCCAGATCGCCCGCGTCACGTATGACAACGCGAGCTACGTCCACTCGGGAACACTGACGAAGGGTCACGAGTACCTCGTGTCGACCGATGAGGGCGACGAGCAGGACCACGGACTGCGTTCGACGAGCTACATCTGGGATGTCCGCGACCTCGACAAGACCAAACTCGCCGGTATCTACACCGCAAAGACGGCCTCCATCGACCACAACATGTATTCAGAGGGAGATGCGATCTTCCACGCGAGCTACACCGCGGGTCTGCGCATCCTCGACTCGTCGCAAGCCGGCAAGGGCAAGCTCAAGGAGGTTGCCTACTTCGACATCATGCCGCAGGGAGACGAGGCGGCCTTCGACGGCACGTGGGCCGCGTATCCCTATCTTCCGTCGGGCAACGTGCTCGTCGGCGGGATGAGCCAGGGCCTGTACATCGTCACGCCCGATCCCAAGATCCTCAAGCGCCTGCGCTAGCGCGCGTCGATCGACGCGTCACCGACACACCGCGGCAGTCTGGACGCTTGCCTTGCGCATGCTTCAAATAGGGCGCGCGGCGGGCATACTCGGGACATGGCCAGGCGGCGTAGTTCCCTGTCGATCCGAGTCGTGCTCGCGACCGTATTGGTTGCGTCGGTCGCCGCGGCTCTCCCGGAGGCGGCGGCACAGCCGAGCCAACTGCTGGGCAGTCCCAACGTACTGATCTTCATCACCGACGACCAGCCCCGCAGCACGCTGTCGGTGATGCCGAAGACACGCGAGTACTTCGTCCGGGAAGGGACATGGTTCAAGCACGCCTTCCCGACGAACCCGATGTGCTGCCCCGCACGGGCGACGTTGATGACGGGTCGTTACACGCACAACAACGGCGTCAAGAGCAACGAGGACGTGCACAGCCTCGACATGGATACGACCCTGCAGCGTTACTTGCACGATGCCGGCTACTACACGGGGTTCTACGGCAAATTCATGAACCGATGGCAAGACGACCCGCCGCATTTCGATCGCTGGAGTGTCATCAGGGGGCCCTACCTCTACTACGACACCGTGTGGAACGTCGACGGCGAGGATCAGCTCGTCGAGGGTTACTGGACCGACGCCCTGGCCGAGCACGCCGGCGACTTCATCGAAGGCCGGGAAGGTCCGAACGACGACCAACCGTGGCTCCTCTACGTGTCCAACCCCGCGCCACATGCGCCCTACAAGGTCGCCGCCGAGTACCAGGGCACTTCCGTCCCACAGTGGCACAACGACCCCGCGGTGCCGGAGCGCAACAAGAGCGATAAGCCTTCCTACGTGCGCAACGCGAGCGTGAGATCCAGAGAAGCCAAGCGCGTCGCGCGGCGCCAGATGCGGATGCTCAAGTCGGTCGACGATCTCGTGGGCGATGTGATGACCACGCTTGATGAGCTCGACGAGACCAACACGATCGCGTTCTTCGTCTCCGACAACGGTTACCTGTGGGGCCAGCATGGGTTGCTCGGTGCCGGGCTGTCCAAGGGCAACCCCTACGCGCGCTCGGTCAAGGTCCCGATGATGATGCGCTGGCCCGACGAGCTGCCGCGGGGCCACGTCGACCGGCGGCTCGTGGGCTTCATCGACATCGCGCCGACGATCTATTCCGCTACCGGCGTCGCACCGGATCCGACCGTGCCGCTCGACGGCCGCTCGCTCCTGGAGGACTGGGGGCGCCGGCGCATCCTCAACGAGTCATGGCGCGTAAGCGACGCGAGCCCCGCCCTTCCGCCCGACTGGGCGGCACTGCGCACGAAGCGCCTCAACTACGTCGAATACTTCGTCGGCGGCAACATCGTCTTTCGCGAGTACTACGATCTGCGCGCCGATCCCAACGAGCTGCACAACCTTCTGGGGGATCGATCACGATCGAACGATCCGAAGGCGCGCCGCCTTCATCGGTTGTTGAAGCGAGCGCGCAGCTGCAGCGGCGAGAGCTGCCCGTGATCGCGATAACGCGCTAGCGTGCCGCCGCCTTCGAGCGCTCTCCAGTCGGGGCTCTACTCGCTCGGGACCGGTGTTGTGCTCTTCGCGGTCGGCTTCCTGTTGACCGGACTCTTCGCGCGTCGGTTGCGCTTGGATACCGTCACCCGGCTCGCGCTCGCGGTGCCGGCGCTGGTCGGGTTCGTCGCGCTGGTGATGGTGATCCACATCGTCACCGGAGGCGGCGTTCTGTCCCACCCGTGGGTGACCTGGACCGCAACGGCCGCAGGCTTGGGCAGCGCGATCGGAGCGTCTCGGTCGACCGGCGAGCGCGGGTGGTGGGGTCTGCCCGATGTCCGGATCGCGCTCGGGCTCGTCGTTATCGGCATCGCGATCTGGTGTCTCCCGGTCTTCACGAACCTGCCGGTGAGCTTCCACGGGGACGCCAAGCGCCACATGGCGTGGGCCGCTCAGCTGGCGGCCGGACACTCCACACCCACTGCGGTGATCACCGGCGAGGTTCCCAACTACTACCCATGGCTGTTCCACGCGCTCACGGCCTTCACCGCAACCTTCACCCCCGGGGGCCGGGTCCTGCACGCGCTCGGGCCCCTACAGGTGCTCGCGGTGATGGGATCCGTGCTTGCCTTCTTCGCCGCGGGCCGAGCGCTGTTCGAGTCGCGCGTGGCTGCGGTCTCGAGTGCGTTGTTCGGCGCGCTGGCCGGCGGCTTCGGTTTCCTGCTCGCGCGCGGCCCCGCCCTGGTCACCGACCCGCGCGTGGACGCCGAGCTCTACGGCGGCGACTTCCTGTTCCTGCGCTCCTACAACATCGCGCTGCACAACCTCGCTCCCCCGTTCCCGCGCGACTTCGGGTTCGTGCTGCTCGTCGCGATGGTGCTGCTGCTCACGCTGGCCTTCAAGAATCGGCAGGTCGCTCCACTCGTGGGGGCCGGTTGCGCGCTGGGCCTGATCGGGCTCACGACCGGCGAATCGCTCATCGTGGGGGCCGCGTTCGCGCTTGCCTTCGTCGCACTCGGACCGGGAATCGCGCGGTGGCGTGCCCTGGCGGCGATCTCCCTACCCGCCCTTGCGATCGCGGCCCTGTGGTTGGTGCCGCTGGCGATCAACTATGCCCGCCTCGGTGGCTTCGCGGATACCTCCGGCGAACCGATATCGCTTCCGCCTCAGATGATCCTGTTCTCGTGGGGTATCCCGGTTGTCTTCGCTCTCGTAGCGGTGGCGACATGGCGACAGTGGCCCGCCACCGCAGCGCGCGTCGTCATCGGCTTTCTCGCCGCGGCGGTGGCTGCGCTGGTAGTGGCAGGGCTCGCGCCCAAGATCGACGACGGTTTCACGACGCTCGCGCGTCACCACCGCTACTGGCCGCTGGTCTCGATCGGTGTCGCGCTCGTCGCTGCGTTCGGCGCCGAGATCGCGTGGCGCCGGCTTGCATCTGCCGGCAACGCTCTGGCGGGACTCATCGTGGCTCTCGTCGTCGGCGCCGCGGTGGCAACGCCGGTGCTTGCGAGCATCGAAGTGACCCGACAACCGATCGAGAGCCACGACCTCGCCGATGCGCTACGCGGCGACACCCGCAACGTGTTGAACGTGCTGGCTCGCAACGAGGGTGTGTGTACGGCGGCGGTGCCCGCAGCGCTCAGTCGCGCCGTGCCGGCCTACACCGGCGCACGCCTCGTCTATCTCCCCTCCGAGACTCACAACCAGGCCGGGATCCGGTGGCCGAGCCTGTCCGACGAGATCCCCGACGACGTCCGCAGGGCCGACAACGGGGTGTTGCTGGCCGCCGACCCAGGCGCGCCGGGATGGGCCGACGCGCTCGAGCGCTACGGCGTGGACCGCCTCGTGGTACCTGCCCCGGACTCGCTACCTCCTCTGGTAGATCACGTCCCCTTCGAGCCCTCGATGGGCGACGACGGGCCCTATCTCGTATTCGAAACCGCTCCCTGCGACTGACCGATACGGTTGCGTGATGGAACTCGTCTATCGGCCCGTCATCGGCGCGGCTCTAACGGTCTTCAAGACGATGGGCTGGCCCATCCGGCGCTTCGGTGTCGAGAACATCCCCACCGCCGGCCCGGCGGTGCTCGCGAGCAACCACATCGGCTATCTCGACTTCGTGTTCGTGGGTTACGCGGCCCGGGACCGCGGCCGCCTCGTTCGGTTCATGGCGAAGAAAGAGGTCTTCGACCACCCCATCGCCGGCAAGCTCATGCGAGGGATGAAGCACATCTCGGTCGATCGCTTCGCGCGGGCTTCGGATTCGATCGACGCCGCGGTCGACGCATTGCGGCGTGGCGAAGTCGTCGGCATGTTTCCGGAAGGGACGATCAGTCGCAGCTTCGTACCCCGCGCGGGCAAAACCGGAGCCGCCCGCATGGCGATGGCAGCAGGCTGTCCGTTGATCCCGTGCGCGACGTGGGGCACACAGCGGATCTTGACCAAAGACCGTCCGAAGAACTTCGAACGCAAGGTCGCGATCGACGTCTACGTCGGCGAGCCGATCGACTACTCCCCCGACGAAGATCCCGCCGCCGTCACCGCGCGCGTGATGGACGCGATCGGCGTGCTGGTGGAGAAGGCCCAGGGCAACTACCCGCAGCAGCCCAAGCCCGGCGACGAGTGGTGGCTCCCGGCCCACATGGGTGGATCTGCGCCGACCATCGAGGTCGCCGACGAGCTGGCGGAGCGCGATCGGGAACGCCGCGCGGCCAAGCGCCGGGAGCAGTCGGGCTAGGCTCACATCATGTGTAGAAGCATCAAGACGTTGCGCACCGAGCCCGAAGTGACCCACGACGATGTCGAGGCCGCGGCCCTGCAGTACGTCCGCAAGATCAGCGGCTATCGCAAGCCGTCGCAGGCGAACCAGGAAGCCTTCGATAACGCCGTGGTGGAGATCGCGGAGTCGACGAGCAAGCTCCTCGATCGCCTGGTCACGAGGACGCCGGCCACGACCGCGGGCTGACCAGAAACACCCCGTTGCACCTGGTTATGGCCGGGCACGGGGTGTTTTGATGGCGGCATGGAAGTTGCTACCGAGGCCCGAGAGACGCGCGAACGGCAGTTGCGGCGTGATATCCGGCTCGCCGCGACCTACCTGGCCTCCGGGATGTGGGCCGGGCTCCTGAGTGGATTCGTGATCGGAGGCATCGGCGGACGCCTCGCGATGTTCGTCCTGCGTCTGACATCGGATCCGTCGCTCAAGGGCGTGGAAACCGACGACGGCTTCATCATCGGAAGCTTCACCGGCAGCACGATATTCCTGGTGCTGTTCTGCACGATCTTGGGCATGGCGGGCGGGCTCTTCTATCTCCTGGTCCGCGACTGGCTGCCGGAGCGTTCACGTCCGGTCGTGATGGCGCTCTTCGGCGCAACCGTGGGCGGCGCTGCGATCATCCGCCCCGACGGAATCGACTTCCGGGAGCTCGAGCCGCTGCCGCTGGCGATCGCGATGTTCGTGTTCCTCCCCGCTCTTTATGGCGCAGTGATGAGTCTGCTGACCGAACGATTCCTAGCCTCGGCGGAGAAAAGGGCGGGCGGTGCGGTGATCTTGATAATCCTGCCGTTGGTTCCCCTCCTCGCCGTCGGGCCGCTCGGCCTCCTCGTTGCTCTCGTGCTATTCGGGGTGTGGAGCGCGCTGTGGCTGATCAATCAGCGCGTCGCTCTGGGACGCGCGTGGCGCTCGGAGCCGATGTCGTGGTTAGGCCGGCTCGCGCTCGGCGTCATCGTGGTGATGGCAGGTATCGATCTCGTGCGGGAGTCGATCGACATCCTGTAGCTAGTGCCTCTGTTTCGTAAGGCGCGCCCGTTTGTGGGCGTCGAGCTCGACTTTGCGCAGACGCACCGAGTGTGGCGTGACTTCGGCGCATTCGTCGGGGCGGATGAACTCAAGCGCTTGCTCGAGTGAGAGGTCCCGGTGCGGGATGAGGCGTACGAGCTCGTCTGAAGTGGACGAGCGCATGTTCGTGAGCTTCTTCTCCTTCGTCGGATTGACGTCCATATCGTCGGACCGGGCGTTCTCACCGACGATCATCCCCTCGTAGACCTCGACACCGGGCCCCACGAACATCGTGCCGCGCTCCTGCAGATTCATGAGCGCGAAAGAAGTGGTCGGTCCGCGCCGGTCGGCGACGAGGCTGCCGGTAGGGCGGCTGCGGATCTCGCCGAACCACGGCTCGTGGCTATCGAAGACGTGATGGATCATGCCCGTACCGCGCGTCTCGGTCATGAACTCGGTGCGAAATCCGATGAGGCCGCGCGCGGGGACAAGGTATTCCATCCGCACCCAGCCGGTGCCGTGATTGACCATGTTCTCCAAACGCCCCTTGCGCAATGCCAGGAGCTGTGTGACGACCCCCATGAAGTCCTCTGGGACGTCGATCGTGAGCCGTTCGACCGGCTCGTGCAGCTTGCCGTCGATCTCTTTCGTCAGGACCTGCGGCTTTCCGACAGTGAGCTCAAACCCCTCGCGCCGCATCATCTCGACCAGCACCGCGAGCTGTAACTCGCCGCGGCCCTGGACCTCCCACGCGTCTGGGCGTTCAGTGTCGAGCACGCGGATCGATACGTTGCCGACCAGCTCGGCATCGAGGCGACCTTTGACCTGGCGCGCGGTCAGCTTGCTTCCGTCCTGTCCCGCCAAAGGCGAGGTGTTGATCCCGACGGTCATCGACAAGCTGGGGTCGTCGAAGTGACTGACCGGAAGCGGACGCGGGTCGTCGGGATCCGACAGCGTCTCCCCGATCGTCACCTCCGGCAAGCCGGCAATGGCGATGATCTCGCCGGGCCCGGCGGATGCAGCCTCAACCCGGTCGAGGGACTCGGTGACGTAGAGCTCGGTGATCTTGACCCGCTCGATCGTCTCGTCGGCGCGGCACCACGCAACGGTGTCGCCTTTGCGGATCGTGCCGTGGAAAACGCGACACAGCGCGATTCGGCCCACGAAAGTGGATGCGTCGAGGTTCGTGACCAGCGCTTGAAGCGGGTGAGTGTCGTCGTAGGCGGGGGCGGGGATGTGCTCGAGCAACAGCTCGAAGAGCGGTTTGAGATCGCTGCCCTCCTGGTCGGCAGCGAGGCTCGCCCACCCCGCACGGGCGTTGGCATAGACGATCGGGAACTCGATCTGGCTGTCGTCGGCGTCGAGGTCCATGAACAGGTCGTAGACCTCGTCGACCACCTCCTTGATGCGCGCGTCGGGGCGGTCGACCTTGTTGACCACCAGGATTACCGGGAGGCGCGCCTCGAGGGCCTTGCGGAGAACGAAGCGGGTCTGAGGCAGAGGGCCCTCGCTCGCGTCGACCAGCAGTAAGACGCCGTCGACCATCGTGAGGCCGCGCTCGACCTCCCCACCGAAATCGGCATGGCCGGGGGTGTCGACGACGTTGATCTTGACGTCGCCGTAACGGACCGCTGTGTTCTTCGCGAGGATAGTGATGCCCTTCTCGCGCTCGAGGTCCATCGAGTCCATCACGCGCTCCGCGACATCCTGATTCGAGCGGAACGCGCCCGACTGCCACAGCATGGAATCGACGAGCGTGGTCTTGCCATGGTCGACGTGAGCGACGATCGCTATGTTGCGGAGATCCTCACGAAGCGGCATGAAGCCAGTCTAGAAGCGCTTAGGGATAGCTCTAGCCCTCTGCGAACAACGGCCGACGCGGATCTCCATTGACTTGCGGTTCCTCGCCGCGCACGTCCGCATACGCGCCGGGTGCTGCCTCCTATTCGGTCTCTGGAGTCAGCAAGTCGCCGAGCGGCTTGGCGCGGTGCTTGCCCGCCGCGTATTCGCCCAGGCGCTCTTGTCCCCTCGACGACAGCATCTCGATCGCATCGTGAAAGACCTTGCCCCGTGCGGTGCGGAGTGCCAGATCTCCTGCGCTGCCTGTCGGGGGCAGGTTCGTAGTCAGAAACACCAGAGGCGTTGCTCCGGTTTCCGACGACGACACGACCGCGGCCTTGCCGAGTGCCTTCCATAGCGTGTCGGTACGTCTCAGTCCGGGCCGGGCGGTTGTGAATGCGCCGGACACGTCGAAGAACCAGCGGTGTCCGGTGACGTCATGCGCAACGAAGTTAATCTCGACGCCGTTCTTCAGTCGGTGGTCCTCAACGATGTCGGTGAACCCGCAATCGGCGAGCACCGCGCGCGCGATCCCTTTTGCCTGCTGCCCCTCCCTGACCGCACGGGCCTGTGCATCCTCGCTGGGATCCGCAGCAGCGGGTTGAGCCGGCAGCACCACACGAGGGCGGTTCGCGGTAACACGATCTCTCCGCTCACGCTCCTCCTCCACGCGAGTGCGCGCTGCAAGCACATAATTCTCATCCGTGTCGTAGCCGACGAAGTTGCGCTCAGAGCGCAGCGCGGCGACCGCGGTGGACCCCGACCCCATGAACGGATCGAGAATGACATCACCGCGGTAGGTATAGAGCTCGATAAGCCGAACCGGGAGCTCGACGGGGAACGGCGCCGGGTGCCCGACACGCGTTGCGCTCTCGGGAAGGAGCTCCCATACATCCGTGGTCGCTTCCATGAAATCGTCCTTGAAGATCGATACTTCGGACGGCAAGCCTTGGTTCTCGCGTTGTCGGCGGTTCAGCGCACGGTCGAAACGACCCTTACTGGCGACGATGACTCGCTCGGTGAGATCGCGCAGCACCGGGTTGGCAGCGCTCTGGAAAGAACCCCATGCTGTCGAGCCGCTAGCGCCCGCGCCCTTCACCCACACGATCTCGCCGCGCAATAGCAACTTGAGCTCCTCCTGCAGGATCGCTATGACGTCTGCTGCCAGGCTGCGGTAGGGGCGACGCCCGAGGTTCGCGACGTTGACCGCGATGCGACCCCCGGGCTCGAGCTTGCGAACGCATTCCCCGAAGACCTCGGTCAACATCTTCAGGTAATCGCGATAACTCGCAGGGATGTTTCCCTCCCCCAGCGCGGTCTCATACTCCTTGCCTGCGAAATACGGCGGTGACGTGACCACGAGCGCGACCGAGGAGTCGAGTAGCTCGGGCATGTGGCGGGCGTCCGCGTGATGGATCTGGTTCAAGGCCTCCGGTGGGTTGACCGCGATGATGTCGTCCTCGGAGATCTCGGGCGCAACGAAACGGTCGTAGAACGCGGATGCGTCGTGACTCTCGCGTCGGCTTACACCGAATGCAGAGGTCGAAGTGGGACGGCGCCGGGGCGTTCTATCAGGGTCCTTCATCGGTCCATCCTAGGTTGGGCTCGCGCGGAGTCCAGGGCTTCGAGTGATCCATCACGACCCTCCCACCTCGGGAAGGCTCTGACCTGCGATATCCACAGGTTCTACTTGTGCGAGCCGAGCGCGCGACAGCTCGACCGCGCTTAGCAGATCTCCCAGCGAGAACTCGGGGCTCGAATGGCTCGCGGTCGAGAGATCGAGCAGGACCTTGCCCTTGGGGAACTTCGCGGCTAGCTCACCCCACCGCAGGTAACGGACGCGCGGCCCCAGTGTGAGCTCCCATGGGCCGAACACGACCCAGCGCGCCATCGGATGGTCGTGCACGACGAGATAGCCGCCACCGCCCTGCCACACGATGCGGCGATAGACGGTCTCGTCCACGATGAAGAGATTGTGCGGCGCCACCTGCGGCCACAGCTCCGAATAGGTCTTCGAGTAGGGCTGCTTCTTCTCCTTGAGATCGACCTCGACGCGGCCCCCGTCGTATTCGAACGAGAAATCGAGCCGATCGAACGCGCTCGTCTGGTCGCGAAAGCCCGCGATGCGCTCGTCGGACGCGAGCACATCGCGCAGCAGCGCCTCGCCGGCTTTGGCGCCTTCGAGGTCGCGTTCCCAATCCCCTGGTCTCCGGCTGCGGGCCATGGCCTCACCCTACGAAGCCCCTGTGACAGATCGGCTACGGGATGCCATCCCGGGACCCCTATCCGGCGTAGCCGCTTCGTGCTTAGGTGGCAACGGAGGCAGAGGAGACCGACGGAGGTGGAGATGTCGCTCGACGAAGCGCGCGTCAAGTCACGGGAGCTGTGGGATCGCATGGCCCCGGGATGGGAAAAGCACATCGACTACGTGTGGGCCATGAGCCGGCCGGTCGGCGAATGGCTGGTCGAAGAGCTCGAGCCCAAGCCGGGACAAACCATCCTCGACATCGCTGCCGGCCCGGGCGACACCGGCTTCGTCGCGGCACAGCTGGTCGGGGACGAGGGCAAGCTCATTTCGACCGATTTCGCCGAAGAGATGGTGACGGCGGCCAAACGCCGCGCCTTCTCACTCGGCATCACGAACGCCGAGTTCAAGGTGATGGATGCCGAGAACATGGATCTCGCCGACGATTCGGTCGACGGCGTGACCTGCCGCTGGGGCTTCATGCTCATGCTCGATCCCGCCGCCGCATTGCGCGAGACGCGCCGCGTGCTGCGTCCGGGAGGCAAGCTCACATTCGCGGTCTGGGGCGGCCCGGAAACGAACGCGTGGGTGACGGTGATGGGGATGGTGCTGACCCAACGCGGCACTCCCCCGGATCACGATCCCTTCGGGCCCGGCGGGATGTTCTCGATGAGCGAGCACCAGCGCGTTCACGACCTCGTGACTCAGGCCGGCTACGCGAACGTTGCGATCGAAGAGCTCCCCGTCACATGGAAGTTCAAGGACTTCGAAGAGACGTGGGCCTTTGCGACCGAGCTCGCCGGGGCGATCGCGATGCTGATCGCAGGCATGACAGACGAGGAGGTCGCCGAGCTCCGCCGCGATTACCTGGCCGCGTGCGAGAGCTTCAAGACGGATGACGGGGGGTACGCCTTCCCAGGGATGACTCTCGCCGTCGTGGCGCACTGACAGGGGCGGCGAGCCCGAGCCAGTACTAGGCATCTTCCGCCGGGCCCTGCGGCTCGGCGCAAGAGCTCTCCGGCGGCCGGCGGAAGGAGGCGTCTCGCCCTCGCCGAATCTCATCCCATGAGGCGCGCCCTGTTGGCGATCAGGGAAGCGGGCCGCGCGAGGTCGCCTGGTATCAACCCGGCGGCGGCGATGCGTTCTCGGCGAAGTTCTCCCGCTCGGGACGCTTCGTCTTCGTCAACGACTACACCCGCGGCTTCGAGGTCTTCCGCCTCCAGGAATCCTCGTAGCCCAGGAAACCAGGTTCGGCCTAGCCTCGCTGCCGCGTGGGACGGATCTTCAGTAGCACCCGCTCGGTCTGGATCGGGTTGGAGTAGGGGCCGCCCGTGTACTTGTCGCTGACGTGGTCGATGTGGGAACGTGCCTCATCCCCGGTGACCATCTCTTCGACGACGCCGCGCACCTCGACGTAGTCGTAAGGGTCGTCGTTGTTCCAGATCGCAACCGATACACGTGGATCGCGCTTGACGTTGCGGTACTTCGCACGCCCGGTCTCCGTGTTGATCAGGACGTGCTCGTCGTCGATATCCACCCACATCACGTGGGTCATCGGCGAACCGTCCTCCGACAGGGTGGTGATGGTCGCGAAATTCGGGCCCTTGGCCAGTCGCTTGACGCTCTCGTCGATCATGGATCGCCTCCGCCGCTAGGAGTTGTCTCCGAAGTCTCTTACCCGCAACCAGCATCCCAGATGCGCCGAATTACTTCGGGGTCAAGCAGAACAGCCGGAAGTCACGATCGG
>Ga0299913_10002123_pt1 | contig 15425 bp, 15 predicted proteins | sample RVTome_9_FD_201360 | JGI IMG/M metagenome (GOLD analysis project Ga0299913, IMG submission 201360) | Soil microbial communities from uranium-contaminated site in the Upper Colorado River Basin, Wyoming, United States - RVT155D38 (version 2) ...
GCAGGCCGCCCGGGAAGTAGGGGCTGCCGGTGATCGCCGTCAGCACCTCGGCGGCGGCGCGGCTGAAGGTGCTGTGGCCGGAGACATAGCCGGCGAACGCCGGCGTGACGAACGTCGGCTGCTGATAAGGCAGCCACTGTGTCGCGAGCACCCAGCCGACGCCCGCCGGGTGGTCGGGCTGCGGGTTCGCGAGCCAGGAACGCACGGCGAGCTCGCCGGCATGCTCCCGCAGGTGGGCGTGTCGCGCTCCGGGCGCGCTCGACGCGCCCGTCACCCGCTCGACGAGACCGGGCACGAGCGGCAGCTCGCCTCTGGCGCCGAGGTAGCGGATCATCGAGATCGGCCGCGCCGTGTCGTAGTTCCGCTTCACGCCCCATGCCGCCACGGCGGCGTCGTGCAGGGCGCCGTTGAGGGCGAAGTACAGCTTGACGTCCCACTCGAGCGGGTCGACCGGACGGCCGCCGAGCTCGCGGCGGATCTCCGCCGAGTCGGAGACCTCGTTCGCGATCGTGTTCCAGTGCCCAGGCGGCGTCTCCGACTTCGGCCCGTCGGCCCAGAACTCGGTCAGCGCGCGCGCGAAGTCGCCGCGCCTGACGACGTTGGGCGGGTACGGCTGCCCCGTCGCCGGGTTCCGTGCGTGGCCGCGGCCGTCGTTGAGGCCGAGGGCGTTGCCGCCGCGGGTGCGCGGGCCGACGTCGATCGTCGCCGGGTCGTTCCCGTCGAGCTCGCTGCTGCGCCGGACCACGTCGACCGCCGCGGCGGCGAACCCCGCGTCGCCATACGCCGGCGGCGCGCCGGGATCGGCAGGCAGCCCGTCCCGCCCGGGCGGAAGCGCGAAGGCACGGACGTGGCCCCAGTGCGAGCCGACGAACCGCTGCACCTTGCCGGGGATCAGGACGCCGTTCTGAGCGATGAACCGGTCGAGCGCGAGCGGCTGCCAGCGGCTCGGGTCGCTCATCGCCGCCCCACCGTCACGGACGACCAGCGGCGCGTTGACGGGACGGTAGCCCGGGTCGGCGTAGCGCTGGGCCTCGAGCGAGCCGTCCGACCGGCCCAGCGCGATCACGGCCGACGCAATCCGGTTGCCGAGCGCCGCCGGCGAGTCGTCCTCGGTGCTCGTGTAGTCGATCCGGTAACAGAGCCTGCCCATGGTCGCGACGAGGTCGTCGAAGGTCTGCTCGAGCCCCGCGGCCAGCGAGTACCTGTGCAGGAGGATCCGGTAGGCGGCGTAGCTCAGCGCCGCCTCGCGCGCCGCCTGTACATCCTCGGCCGGCCGCTTCTCGCGCACGAGGTAGCCGTCCGCGGTCGGGTCGTACGCGGCCCAGGCGTCCCACATCGCCACGGACACGTGGAAAAGGTTCCGCGCGTGCACCGTCGGTGCGGGCACGTCGCGTCGGATCGCGTCCAGCAGCGCCTCGTCCCAGACGCGCGCGACCGAGCGTCCCTCGAGGTCGGCGCGCTCGCAGTCGTCCACGGCGTAGGCCTCCGAGTCCGAGCGGCCTCCGAGCGAGCAGCCGGCCACCAACACCGCCAGCGCGACGAGGAGCACGACCCGCCTCATCGGCTCTCCAGCGTGAGACGCCGGTTGGCGGCGACGTCCCGCAGCCGCTCGACGGAGCCGTCCGGACGGCGGACGACGAGCTCGCGCACGCGCCGGGCCGACCCGAGCCCGAAGTGCAGGCGAGGTTCCTCCGACGAGAGGAAGCTGCTGCCGGCGAGGACCGTGCGCCGGAGCTCGCGGCCGCCGGGCAGCACCGCCGTCACCTCCGACCCCGGCTGGAGGCCGCCGACTTCGAGCCAGTTGCCGGTGGTGCCGGTGTTCTCGAGCAGCGCCAGCCTGCCCCCGATCGAGTTGACGGCGAGGTCGACGTCGCCGTCGTTGTCGTAGTCGGCCGCGGCGCTCCCGCGGGCGAGGAGGGGCCGGAGACCAGGCAGCTTCGCCGCGGCGAACCGGCCGTCCGCCTGGAGGAACACCTGCACCGGCCGCGCGTCCTCGACGAGGTCGACGACGGGGATATCGCCGTTCGCCACGGCGAGGTCGACGCTCCCGTCGAGATCGAAGTCCGCCCAGGTCACACCCCAGCCCGTCGAGCCGCTGAACGACGGCCCGAGCGACTCGCGCACGTCGTCGAACGAGGGCTCGGCGTCGTCGGGCGGGCGGCTGCGGTAGACGGCGTGCGTCTGGCCGCGCGCGTTCGTGACGAAGAGGTCGAGCCTGCCGTCGCCGTCCGCGTCGCCTGCGGCGATCCCCATGCCGCTGCCCGCGTCGGCCACGCCCGCGGCAGCCGCGCGCTCCTCGAAGCGAAAGCCGAGGCCGGCGGGATCGGCGGCCGGCCCTCCCGGCCACGGCACGTTCTCGTACAACCGGTTCGGATTCGTGTCGTTCGCGAGGTGGGCGTCGAGGTCGCCGTCACGGTCGAAGTCGGCAAGCACGACGCCGAGGCCGTACTCGAAGCCCGCGACCTCGAGCCCGGCCTCCGCGCCGGCCTCGCGGAACGCGACAGGCCCGTCCCCGTCGCGGCCCTGGCTGAGGTAGAGCCGGTCGCGGCGCCCCCGGTACGTCCCGGGGAACCCGACCGTCGCGCCCTCGACCCGGGCGGAGAGGTCGACGTACCCGGCGACGAGCAGGTCCGGCCAGCCGTCCCCGTCCACGTCGCCTGCCGCGGCGCCCGTGTGCCACCCGAAGTCGCGGACTCCTGCCGCCTCGGCGCCCTCCGTGAACGTGCCGTCGCCGTCGTTCCAGAGCAGCGCCGGGTATTCGGTGGAAGTCACGAAGAGGTCGGTGTCGCCGTCGCGATCGAGGTCGGCCGCGACGCACCCCTGGCCCCGGATCGCCAACGCGGCGCCGCTGCCGCGCGTGACGTCGACGAAGCGGCCGCGCTCGTTGAGGAAGAGCCGGCTCGAAGGCAGGCCGCCGCGGGCGCGCCACCGGGCGCGGTCGCTCTCGGCATAGCCGTTGACGACGAAGAGGTCGAGCCACCCGTCGCCGTCGGCGTCGAGCCAGCACAGACCGCCGCCGACCATCGCCGCCGGATCGGCGGAGACACCGAAGCGGAACGCGCCGTGACGGAAGGCGAGGCCCCGCTCGCGCGCGACGTCTCGGAAGGCGACGCCGACTCCGGGAGCGCCACGGCGAACCGCTCCCTCGGCGCTCTCGACGCCGCCTCCTCCGCCCCAGACGACGGCACCCACCGCCGCAGCGGCGGCGGCGACGACGACGCCGGCGACTGCCGCCCTACGCAACGCCCGACGCGGCGCGCGCACGCTTGGCGAACGCGTCGACCAGCACCGCCGCGAGCAGCACGCCGCCCGTGATCACGAACTTGTAGCCCGAGGCGAGATTGAGCAGGTCCATCCCGTTCGCAACGGTGGCGATCACCGCGGCCCCCAGCAGCGCGCTGAGGACGCGCCCGTGGCCGCCGAACAGGCTCGTGCCGCCGATCACGGCCGCCGCGATCGCGTTCAGGAGCAGCTGCCCGCCGCCGGTCCCGGGGTCGACCGAGCGCAGCCGGGAGGCGAGGATGATCCCGCCGACGCCGGCCATCAGCCCCGCGATCGCGAAGACGGCGATCCGGACGCGGTCGACGTCGATGCCCGCCCGCCGCGCCGCCTCGGCGTTGCCGCCGACCGCGTAGACGTGGCGGCCGAACCGCGTCCGGTTCGCGACGAACGTCCAGAAGACGAAGAGCGAGCCGACGATCACCGCGACCACCGGCACGCCGCGGTCCTTGTTCGCGTACCAGACCGCGAGCGCGCCGATCGCACCGACCGCGACCAGCTGGAGCACGATCAGGACAACCGGCCGGGACGCGACGTCGCGCGCCCGTTGCGCGCGCACCTTCGCAAGCTCGAGGGCAGCGGAGGCGGCGAGGACGCCGAGGAGCAGCAGCCAGCCCCACACGTCCGGCAGGTAGTCGTTCGCGATCCCGAGGACGACGTCGTCCTGGATCCGGATCGTGCCCGAGCTCGACGTCTGGGTCGTCAGGATCAGCACGACGCCGCTCCACGTGAGGAGGCCGGCGAGCGTCACGACGAAGGATGGCACGCGCGCCTTCGTGATGATCAGCCCGTGCAGCAGCCCGATCGCCGTCGTCGCCGCGAGCGCGACGGCGATCGCGGCCCACCAGGGCCAGTCCGTCTCGGCCGGACGCAGGAGCAGGGTCATGATCACGGCGCCGACGCCGCTGACGAATCCGACCGAGAGGTCGATCTCGGCGATCAACAGGACAAAAACGACGCCCATCGCGATCGTGGCGATGCCCGCCATCTGCAGGAGCAGGTTGACGAAGTTCCGCTCCGTGTAGAAGTTCTCGTCGAGGCTTCCGAAGAGGAGCGCGAGGCCGAACAGCCCCACGATGATCGGCAGCGCGCCGAGGTCGCCGGAACGGAGCCGCGCGAACCAGCTCCGGACCGCCTCGCGCAGCGTCTCCGCGATGGTGTCCGCGGCCGGCGGGATCACATCGGCAGAGCCCTGGCCTTGCGGCGGGGTCGGAGCCCCCGGGGCGGCGCCTTCGCTCACGCCGTGAGCTCCTCGGCCATCCCTGGCACGTGTTGCAGGGCCCCCGCGGTGATCGCGTGCACGACCTCCTCCTGCGACGTCGTCGCCCGTTCGAGAACGGCCACGTTCTGGCCGAGCCGGAGCACGGTGATCCTGTCGGCGACCTCGAACACGTCGTGGAGGTTGTGCGAGATGATCACGACGCCGAGACCGCGGTCGGCGAGCCGCCGCACCAGGTCGAGGACCTGCCGCGTCTGCGCCACGCCGAGCGCGGCCGTCGGCTCGTCGAGGATCACGATCTTCGAGTTCCACATCACCGCCTTCGCGACGGCGACGGCCTGGCGCTGCCCTCCCGACAGACCGGCGACAGCCTGGCGGACCGAGCGGAGCGTCGTCACGGACAGCGAGTCGAGCGTCGAGCGGCAGCGGCCCTCCATCGTCGGCTCGTCGAGGACGATCCTCGTCGTCAGCTCGCGGCCGAGGTACATGTTGGCGACGACGTCGAGGTTGTCGGCGAGCGCGAGATCCTGGTAGACAATCTCGATCCCGAGCGATGCGGCGTCGCGCGGGCCGTGGATCGTCACCGGGCGCCCTTCGAACTCGAGCTCGCCCTCGTCGAATGCGTGGATCCCGGCGATTCCCTTGATCAGGGTCGACTTGCCGGCGCCGTTGTCGCCGACGAGCGCCATCACCTCGCCCGCGCGCACCTCGAAGTCGACGCGGTAGAGCGCCTGCACGGCGCCGAAGCGCTTCGAAACGCCCTGGAGGGCGAGGCTGGGACTGATCTCCGTCATCGGCTGGACCCCCTTCGTCGCGGCGGGCGGGGGTGCCGGTGGGCACCCCCGCCCGCCCTGTCGCTCAGTCGCGGTCTTCGGGGCAGAACTGCTCGAACTCGCCTGTGCAGATCTCGTCCCAGGTGCGGAACTCGTCCTCGATCACGGTCTCCGCGATGTTGTCCGTGGTGACCGCGATCGGCTCCAGCGCGATGTACGGCAGGTCGGCCTCGCCGTTGTTGATCGACTGGACCACCCAGTCGCCCTGGACCGACTCGACATCCTCGCCGTTCAGCAGCGCGATCGCGATCTCCGCGGCCGCCTCGGCCTCCGCCTTGATCGGCTTGTACACGGTCATCGTCTGCCGGCCGGCGAGGATGTTCTGGATCCCGCCCGCCGTCGCGTCCTGGCCCGAGACCGGGATCGGCCCGGCGTTCGCCGACTGCAGCGCCGAGATCACAGCGCCCGCGATCCCGTCGTTCGCGGCGAAGACAGCGTCGACGTCGTTGTCGTTTGCGACCAGGATCTGCTCGAACAGCGTCAGCGCCTGCTGGTTGTCCCAGTCGGGCACGTCCTGGTCGGCGACGACCTCCCACTCGCCGGCGTCGGCCTTCTTCGACACGGCGTAGTCGCCCGTCTCGTTGTAGCCCTCCTTGAAGAGCTTCGAGTTGTTGTCCGTCGGGCCGCCGTTCATCATCACGACCTTCTTCGGGTCGGCGTCGAGCTCGTCGATGACGGGCCCGACGGTGTCGGCCATCGTCTGGCCGACCCGCACGTTGTCGAAGCTGACGTAGACGTCCGCGCCGCCTCCGGCTGCCGTCAGGCGGTCGTAGTCGATCACCTTCACTTCTGCCTCGCGGGCGGTCTCGATGATCGTCGCGCCGGACTCGGAGCTCAGGTTCACGAGCAGGATCACCTTCGCGCCGGCGTTGATCGCCTGCTCCGCCTGCTGGAGCTGCGTGTTCGCGTCGCCCTCGGCGTTGACGATGTTGTACTCGACCCCGGCAGAGTCGAACGCGGCCTGGAAGAAGCGCCGGTCGTCCTTCTCCCACCGGTCGGAGGTGGCCGAATCGGGCAGCAGCACCCAGATGCTGCCCTCGGCGGCGCCGGCCTCCGTGGTCGCGGCGGTGTCGCCGGTGTCGGTGGCCTCCTCGTCATCACCGCCGCAGCCGGCCGCGAGTACGGCGAGCGAGGCGATGAGCGCCCAGAGGGCGAGGAGCCGCCAGCGCCGGCGTCCGCCGGCGGGCCTGTCCGCACGTCCTGTCACTGGATCCTCCTGAAATCGTGGGCCGGGTCAGTCGAGTGCGACAATATGTGGCGCTTCAGCGGATTTCAAGCGCCTTGGAGCCGCCGATTTCGGCCTGGTTCGCGCACGAAGAGGGGGATAGGATCATCGTTCGGTGTCCTCATCGCGCAAAAATCACGGCTCCTCCGGGACGCCCCGCCAGCTGACGCGGGTCGTCGACGCGTTGCGACGCGAGGGCCGGGCGAGCCGGAGCGAGCTCGTGCGGACGACCGGCCTCTCCCGCACAACGGTCGGCAGCGTCGTCGCCGAACTGCTCGCGCGCGGCCTCGTCGTCGAGGACCAGGAGACGGAGCCGGCGGGCCGCGGCAGGCGCGCGACGCGCCTCCGGCTCGACGCGGCAGCCGGCGTCGCCGTCGGGATCGACTTCGGACACCAGCACCTTCGCGTGGCCGCCGCGGACCTCGCGTCGCGCGTGCTCACCGAGCGGCTCGTCGATGTCGACGTCGACCATGACGCATGCGAGGCGATCGACGCCGCCGCGGCGCTCGTCGACGATGTCCTCGCAGACGCCGGCGTCGCGCGGGAGCGCGTCATCGGCGCGGGGCTCGGGCTGCCAGGTCCCATCGACGCACGCACAGGCACGGTCGGTTCGTCGGTGATCCTGCCCGGGTGGGCCGGCGTCAACGCGAGAGACGCCGTCTCGGAGCGCCTGGGACTGCCGGTGGAGGTCGACAACGACGCGAATCTCGGCGCCCGCGCAGAGGCGGCGTTCGGCGCGGGCCGCGGCTGCTCGGACTTCATCTACGTGAAGATCGCCTCCGGCATCGGCGCGGGGCTCGTCCTCGGCGGCCGGCTCCACGCGGGCGCGACGGGAACGGCGGGCGAGCTGGGCCACGTGCAGGTGGCGCCGGGCGGCGCCGTCTGCCGCTGCGGGAACCGGGGGTGCCTCGAGAGCGTCGCCGCGGTCCCGGCCCTGCTCGACCTGCTGCGGCCCGCACACCCTGGGGCCCTCGGCGTGCGGGAGCTGCTGCGGCTCGTCGACGAGGGCGACCTGGGGGCGGTGCGCGTCGTCACCGACGCCGGCCGCATACTGGGCCGCGTCCTCGCCGACCTGTGCAATGTGCTGAATCCGCACCAGATCATCGTCGGCGGCGACCTCAGCGCAGCCGGCGCTCCGTTGCTCGACGGAATCAACGAGTCGATCGGCCGCTACGCGCTCCCGAGCGCGGCGCACTCGCTGCGCGTCGTCGCGGGCGAGCTCGGCATGCGTGCGGAGGTGCTCGGGGCGCTCGCCCTCGTGATCACCGAGACCGATCGGCTCCCCTCGCGCGACCTCGACGCACCACTCGTCGCCTAGCGTCGGCCGCTAGGCCACAGCCGCGGCGCGCAGCCGAAGCACTGTCGCCGCAGCGATGAGGGCCGAGACCACGTCGCTCGCGAGGCACCACTGGCAGACGGCGTCGATCACCACTAGCTGCACGACGAGCAGGTAAGCGCCGAACAGGAGCGCCGAGAGGGCGAGCGCCGCGCCGGCGGCACGAACGAGCGGCTCCGTCCGGAGCGCGGTCAGCCCGAGCAGCACGTAGCCGACGAGCCCGAGCAGCGCGACCGGGACGCCGAGCACCTCCGCGTACGAGGATGTCTGCACCGTCTCGCAGCCCCCGGTCGAGCAGAGGAGCTCGGCCGACGTCCACCGGGCCCAGAGCAGGTAGCCGGTGACCGCGGCGCCGACCAGCGCGAGCCCGGCGACGGCGCTGCGGAGCACCCCGTCGCTCACTGCGCGAGCAGCCCGTCGAGCGCCGCGCGGAAGGTCTCGGCGTCGAGCGAGCGCACCTGCAGCGGCGTGAGCGGGCCGCCCGTCGGCCCGGCCTCGAAGAACGGCGTCCCGGGGACGCCCACGGCTCTCGCCTGCGCCGCGGCCTCGGCAAGGGCGCGGTCGACGCTCGCCGAGTCGGAGTCGGCGAGCATGCGCTCGGCGTCGATGCCGGCCCCCCGCCCGAGCGAGTGGAGGAGCGCCTCGGTCACCCAGCCCGCGTTCTCGGCTCCCTGGCTGACGAAGAGGCCGTGCACGACGTTCCAGAGGCGATCCTGCTCGCCGGCGGCGAGCGCGGCCCGCAGCGCGGTCTCGGACTCGGGTCCCAGGAACGCGAGCCCGCGGAACTCGAGCCGCACCCTGCCGTCACGGACGTACTCGTCCACGATCGCGGGGAATGCGTCGCGAGCCCAGTCGGCGCAGTACGGGCACTGCAGGTCGGCGTACTCGACGAGCGTCACCGGCGCATCGGGCTTACCGAGCGCGATTCCGTCCTGCGGGATCCCGTTGAGGATGCCCTCCTCGTGCGGCGTGACGTCCGCGGGGACGGGGGCGGCGGCGGGCTCAGCGGAGTCGCCGCCGCCGCCCCCGATCAGGCTGGCGCCGATCAGCAGCGCCGCCACGAGAGCTGCACCGCCGAAGGCGACGAGCAGGACCGGCAGCCGTGACTTGCGGGGCTCGTAGCGGCGGGCGGGGGGCATCAGGAGACCTCCTCGAAAGGGACTGGACGAAGCTGCGGCGCGAGGCGGGCGAAGCACACGCCCGGCTGCGGGAAGACGTCGAGCTGGAAGACGGACAGGGGCGAGCCGAGCTCCGCGAGCGCGCCGTCGATCAGGCCCCGGTGCACCGAGCAGACGACCCTCGGGTTCGACTCGGCGAGATCGTGGAAGGGGCAGCGGTGCATCGCGATCGAGCGGCCGTGCGCGCGTGGCTCGAAGCCCTGCTCGTCGAGGAGCTCGACGACCCCGTCGACCTCGTGCTCGGACGAGCGGCCGCGCGCCAGCGCCCGCCCCCACCGGTGGCCCGCTTCCTTGCAGCGCTCCACGTCGTCCTCGGCGACGAGCTCCGCGAGCACGGTCGCCAGCAGCCGGTACTCGTCCCGTCCGCGCGGCTCCGCGCCGGCGCCGATGCGGTACAGGATCCGGGGCCGGCCGGGGGTCTCCCTCGGCTCGGGAGAGGACCCCGCCACACCGGCGTCGACGAGGATGCCGAGGTGCCAGCGGACGGTGTTGGCGTGGAGGCCCACGCGGCGGCCGAGCTCGGCGGCGTCGAGCCCCTCGGGGCTGCGCTCGAGCTCGGCGAGGATCTGCACGCGCCGTTCGTCTGCAAGGGCGCGGTGCCGGGCGGTATCGAGGGCGTGTGTGCTCATGTCGTTGCGGGCCCCAAGCCGGGAGCCGGCGAGTGCCGCGGCTCCCGGACCGAGGGAGAGAGAGACCTCAGTGGGACATCGTCCCCTTGGGGTTGCCGACCTTGAGCAAGCCGACCTGGCCGAGATCGACGTGGGCGAACGCGTGCGAGACGATCGGATACAGGCCCGGGTCGTCGATCTTCACGTCGAACACGGCGCCGCCGCCCGCGGGCACGAGCACCGTCTGGACGCCCTGCTGGTACTGCGTCATGTCGCCGTTGACCCAGGCACGGTCGAAGATGGTGCCGACGACGTGGAAGTTCGTGTCGAGCGTCGGCCCGGCCGCGACGATCCAGAAGCGGACGGTCTCGCCCGGCTCCGCGGTCAGCGGGTGGGTGACGTACTGGTTCGCATAGCCGTTGAAGGTCGTCCAGTCCGGCATCGCAGCGCGTGCCTTCGCCATGTCGAGCGAGGCCGGCTCCTCGATGCCGTCGCCGTTCAGGTACCACTCGCTCGCGACGAGCACGTACTCCTTGTCTGCCTTCGGCAGCGCCTCGGCGGGCGAGACGACGATTGCGCCGTACATCCCGTTCGCGATGTGCGCGAGCACCGGCTTGGTGCCGCAGTGGTACATGTAGACGCCCGGGTCGCCCGCCTTGAAGCGGAACGTGAAGGACTCGCCGGGAGCGACGTCCTTGAAGGCGACGTTCGGGGCGATCCGCGCGGCGTGGAAGTCGATCGAGTGCGGGATCGCTCCGCCGTTCTTCAGCGTCATCTCGACCGTCTGGCCCTCGCGGACGTGGACGACCGGGCCGGGAGCGCCGTGCCCGTCGAACGCCCAGGTGTTGTACTTCACGCCCGGGGCGATCTCGACGACCATGTCCTTGAGGGTCATCTGCACCTTGACGAGGTCGCCGGCCGGGATCGGCGGCAGCGTCGCGTCGAGGGGCTCGTGCGCCTTCGCGAGCTCCTCGGCGTTCTCCGCCGTCTTGCCGGCGAAGCTCTGGAGGGGCAGGCTCTGGTTGGCGGTCGCGTCGTGGGCGGAGCCCTGCGCCGCGATGGGCGCCTTGGCGGCGACAGCGGCGTTCGCGTCGTCGCGCGCCTCGTCGGCGGCCTGTCCGACCATGAGGACGACCACGGCGAGCACGCTCACAGCGATCCCGAGCAGCACGATCACCACGAGCCTGAAGGGGCCGGTGCCGGGCTCGGTGTCGTAGGTCGGTGGGTAGTGCGTTGCCATCGATGCGTCCTCTCTCCGTCGGGTTTTCGTTTTCACGACGACCGTAGGAGAAACGAAGAGCGGCGCAATCCGGGGAGGCCACCGATCCGCACTACGTGGTTTCCACTGACTTCGGCGAAAACCGCAGTCCTACAGGCCAAGCAACTTCCGGACCTTGCGCGCGATCACGGCGTCCTCGCGCGCCGCGACCGCCTCGACCCGGAAGTCGCCGAGGAAGGCGAGCCGCGCCGCGACCGCGTCGCGCACGTCCGCGCGGTTCTCGCCGATGCCGCCGCTGAACGCGACGGCGTCGAGCCCTCCGAGCGCTGCGGCCATGGCAGCCACGGCCCTCGCGACGTGGTAGGTGAAGTGCGAGCGAGCAAACGGGTCGTCGAGGCCGCCGAGGGCGGCGAGGCCCGACTCCTCGTTGAGCACGCGGTCGAGCTCGTCCGCGCCGACCCCGCGGCGAAAGAGGTACAGGAGCGCGCCGGGATCGATCGAGCCCGAGCGCGTCCCCATCGGCGGCCCCTCGAGCGGGGTCAGCCCCATCGTCGTGTCGACCGAGCGGCCGTCCGCGACGGCCGTCACGGAGCAGCCGCCGCCGAGATGGCAGACGACGAGCCGAGGCACCCGCACCTGCTCGGCCACCGACTCGACGGCGAGGCCGTGAAAGCCGTGCCGCACGAGGGCGAAGTCGTCGCGCCAGTCGCGCGGGATTGCGTACTCGCGCGCCTCGCGCGGCATCGTGCGGTGGAAGTACGAGTCCGAGACGGCGACGTGAGGGACGTCCGGTAGCGCGCGCTGCGCGCGCCGGAGCGCCTCGAGCGCGGGCCGGTTGTGCAGCGGCGCGACCTCCGTCCCCTCCTCGATGTAATCGATCAGGCTGTCGTCGACGACGGCGGCGTCGACGACAAGGTCGCCGAAGTGGACGATCCTGTGCCCGACCGCGTCCGCCTCGACCAACTCGTCTACGGGTGTCGCGGCCCCGTCCTCGGCGACGAGCGAGAGCTTCAGGCTCGTCGAGCCCGCGTTGACGACGAGGACGCTGCTCAGAACGGCCAGGTCCAGTCGCGGATCGCCGGGTCGTCGCCGCCGTGCTCGGGGGTGTAGGCGCGCGCCGCGAGCCGCGCGTCGCCCGGGTCCTGGTGGGAGAGGCCGCGCCGGAACGCGTCGAGCGCGGCGACCTCCTGCTCGGTCAGCGTGGGGCGAGCCTCCACGACCGCTATCGAAGCACGTGCGCCAGCGCCTTGCGCCCCTTGCGCGTCGAGTCGTCGACGACCCAGCCGAGCTCGGACTCGATCGAGACGACCCCGGCCACACGCGCGACGAGCCGCTCCAGCAGGCTCGCGTCGCTGCGGGTCTGCAGGCGGCCGGCGAGCCGAACGTGCCCGGCGACGACGCCGACCTGCACGCTGCCCGGCTCGAGCCAGAGCGTGCGCTCGAGCAGCTCCTCGACGATCTCGTTGCGGATTGCCGCGTCGCTGCGCGTGAACGCGCGCACGAGGTCCGCCCGCGTGACGATGCCGACGAGCTCCTCGCCGGCTACGACCGGGAGCCGGTTGACGCCGTGCTCGATCATCAGGCGCGCGGCCTCGTCGACCGAGCGGAAGGGGCTGATCGTGATCGCGGGAGACGTCATCGCCTCGTCGACGGTCCGCGCCGCAGCCTTGGCCGCAGCCGACGCCGAGCCGCTGTCGAGCAGCCAGGCGAGCGGGCCGCCGCGCCCGTCGCGCGACTGCGCCTTGTAGAGGATGTCGCCCTCGGAGACGACGCCGAGAACGCGCCGCTCGATGTCGCAGACGGGGATGCCCGAGACTCGATGCTCGACCAGGATCCGCGCCACGTCCTTGAGCGGCGCCTCAGGTCCGATGGTGAGCACGTCGGTGGTCATGATCTCCTGGACTCTCATGGTCGTGCCTCCTTTGGGTTCCGGGGCAATCGTCGGTCGCAGGGAGGCGGGCGGCATCGGGATTCGCGCCGAACCGTCGTGCGGGAAACTACGAGTCGACGAGTCCGGCGGCGAACGCGCCGATTCCGTACGCGACGGCCGCCGCGAGCGAGCCGACGAGCAGCATCTCGGCGCCGCTGCGGAGGAAGCCGAGCTTCGTCACGACCGAGCGCGATGCCCCGACGACGAAGAGCGCCACGCCGGTGAGGGCGATCGCAAGCGGGAACTGCGTCCCGTCGGACACCGGCACGAGGTAGGCGACGAGCGGGATCACGCCGGCGGCGAGGAAGCCCAGGATCGTGGCGAGGCCGTGCCGAGCGGCCTCGCCACGATCGGAGCGGTCGGCGGCCTCCGCGGCCGAGCGGCGCGCGAGGTAGTTGCTCGCGCCCATCGAGAAGCCGTCCGCGACGAGGTTGGCGAAGCCGAGGATGACGATCACCCGCTCGGAGAGGCTCGCGCCGACGACGCCGGTCACGACGGCGAAGGTCGTGATGATGCCGTCGTTGGCGCCGTAGACCAGGTCGGGGAGGTAATGCCGGGCGAGCCGGTTGAGCGTGAAGCGCACTAGCGCTCTGGGCGGACGACGAGCACGGAGCACTTCGCCTCGTGGGCGAGGCGCTCGCTCAGGCTCCCGAGCGCCCGCAGCCCGCGCAGGCCCCGGCTGCCGACGACGACGAGGTCGGCTGTCTCCGAGGCGACGTTGAGCACGTCGATCGCACGGCTGTCGTGCTCCTCGAGGCCCGGCGCCAGCCTCCGCGCCGTCTCGAGGTCGATGTGCGCGTCCTGCGTCGCCGCGACCACGCGCAAGGCCCCGTGGAGCCGCGCGGCGAGCGAGCGTGCGGCCGCGAGCGCCGCCGCGGAGTCGGACGAGCCGTCGATCCCGACCACGACCTTGCGCGGCCAGCGGTCGGCGTTGACGGGACCGCGGGCGATCAGGACCGGGCACGGCGCCTCGTGGAGGAGTGCCGTCGAGACAGCGCCGAGCGTGATCCCGGCGGCACGAGAGAGGCCGTGGCTGCCGACGACGATCAGGGTGGCGTCCCGTGCTGCCGCCTCGTCGAGCAGCCCGCGGATCGGATCGCCTCTGAGCAGGCGCGTCTCGACCTCGTGCAGCGGCTCGGTCTCGGCGCGGCCGTGCTCGAGCCCGAGCGCCGCCTCCTCCGCGAGCTCCTTGAGCACCTTGGGCATGCCCCAGCCGGCGTGCACCGCGGGCGAGGGGTCCTGGACCGCGACGAGCACCAGCGAGCCCTCAGGCGCGGCGACCCGCCCCGCGGCCCGGGCTGCGATCACGCCCGCGGCGGAGCGGTCGATGCCGCAGACCACCCGGTCGAAGACCGGCGTCGCGAGCTCGCTCGCCACGGCGCTCATGCCTCCTCCGCGAGCGCGGCGGCGATGTCGAGCGTCGAGAGGACCCCGATCGGGCGCCCCGTCTCGGGATCGGCGACGACGAGGTGGGCGGTTCCGTGCTCGGTCATCAGCTGGGCCGCCCGCCCGAGCGACTCGCCGCGGCGGACGTGGACGACAGGGCTCGCGGCCGAACCGCCGGCGGTCTGCTCGCCGAGCCCCCGCACCGTGGCCGCCGCGACCAGGTCGAGGTTCGAGACGACGCCCCAGACGGGGCCGCTCTCGCCGCTGCCGCTCTCGACGATCACACAATGGACGGACTCCCGGACCATCGTCCGGGCGACCTCGACGAGAGGCGTCTCGCGCTCGCACGTGAAAACTCCCACGTGCATCGCGTCCTCGACGCGCAGGGCGTCGAGCGGGGTGGTCGTCGCACTGGTCATGCCCGCCTCCTTCGCGTCGATGTCAGGCTGAGCCCAGGATCGCCGAGCGGGCGGCGCAGGGCATCGGCGTCTCGCCCGATTGCCGCTGCGGGGAACTACGGTGGCGCTACCAGCTCTTCTCGCGCCGGCGCTCCTCGTGCCGCCGGATGCGGACGCGGGCATCGACGGCGACGCAGCGGTCGCCGAACGCGAGCACGGGATTGAGGTCGAGCTCGGCCACGGCCGGAACCTCGTCGCCGAGCGCGGCGAGTCGGAGGACGAGGTCGACGAGCGCGCCCGCGTCGGCCGGAGGCGCGCCGCGGAAGCCGCGGACGAGCGCGCCGGCCTTCCCGGTCGTGACGAGCTCCTCCGCATCGAGGTTCGTCAGCGGGGCGATGCGGAGGTTGACCTCGCCGATCAGCTCGGCGAACACGCCGCCCGGCCCGAACGCGACGAGCGGCCCGAAGACCGGGTCCTGGACGAGGCCGGCCAGGAGTTCGGTGCCGCCGCGGAGCATCGGCTGCACGATCACGGGAACGCCGATCCGCTCCGCGGCGGCGCGCACGGCCGGCTCGTCCTCGAGGTTGAGCGCGACCCCGCCCGTCTCGGTCTTGTGGGCTCCGGGAACCGCCGACTTGACGACGGCGGGGTAGCCGAGCTCGGCGGCGGCCGCGGCGGCGGCGGCGGCCGTCGCGGCGGTCCGCTCCGGGACGAGCGGCACGCCGTAGGCGGCCAGCAGCGCGCGCGCGTCCGCGGGGTCGAGCCACGAGTCCTCCGCGCGGTCCAGGGCCAGCTCGACGACCGCAGCCGCGGC
>Ga0299913_10002124_pt1 | contig 15422 bp, 13 predicted proteins | sample RVTome_9_FD_201360 | JGI IMG/M metagenome (GOLD analysis project Ga0299913, IMG submission 201360) | Soil microbial communities from uranium-contaminated site in the Upper Colorado River Basin, Wyoming, United States - RVT155D38 (version 2) ...
CGGAGGCGCTGACCGCCCTGCTGGCCCGGCCCGGGATGGAGCGGGAGCTGGCCGACGCCGGCCTGGCGAACCTGTTCGACGAGGTGGAGATGCCGCTCGTCCCGGTCCTGGCGCGCATGGAGCTCGCCGGCGTCCAGCTCGACCTCGGGGCGCTGGCCGCGATGCGCGACGAGTTCGGCGCCCAGCTGGCGGGCCTCGAGGCCCGCATCTACGAGTTGGTCGGCCACGAGTTCAACATCGGGTCGCCGAAGCAGCTCGAGCAGATCCTCTTCACCGAGCTCGGGCTGCCGGCCACGAAGCGCACGCGCACCGGGTATTCGACCGACGCATCGGTGCTCGACGAGCTGCGCGACAAGCACGAGGTGATCGGGCTCATCCTCGAGCACCGGCAGGTGTCGAAGCTGAAGTCGACCTACGTCGACGCGCTGCCCGGCCTGGTCGACGCCGACGGACGCCTCCACACGACCTACCAGCAGGCCGTCGCGTCCACCGGGCGCCTGTCGAGCACGGAGCCGAACCTCCAGAACATTCCGATCCGGACCGCGCTGGGCCGCCGGATCCGGCGCGCGTTCGTGGCGCCGGCCGGCAGGCTGCTGCTCGGGGCGGACTACTCGCAGCAGGAGCTCCGCATCCTGGCCCACGTGTCCGGCGACCCGGGCCTGCGCGCCGACTTCGGGGCGCACGAGGACATCCATCTCGCCGCCGCGGCGCGCGTCCTCGGGCTGGCGCCCGAGCAGGTCGGCCCCAAGGAACGCAGCGTGGCGAAGATGATCAACTACGGGATCGCCTACGGGCTCTCCGACTTCGGGCTGGCCGAGCGCCTGAAGATCCCGCGCGAGGAGGCACAGCGCTTCATCGCCGACTACTTCGCCGCGTACGAGGGGATTCGCCGCTACACCGTGGAGATGAAGATCCTGGCGCGCGACCAGGGCTTCGTGACGACGCTCCTCGGCCGCCGGCGCTACCTCCCCGAGCTCACCGCCCGCAACGGGGCGTTGCGCGCCGCCGGGGAGCGGATGGCGATCAACATGCCGATCCAGGGCACCGCCGCCGACGGCATGAAGATCGCCATGGTGAAGGTCGACCGGGTCCTCCGCGAGCGGGGCATGCGGTCCCGGATGCTGCTCCAGGTCCACGACGAGCTCGTCTTCGAGACCGACGAGGAGGAGCTGCCCGAGCTGGCGGGGTTGGCGAAGGAGATCATGGAGTCCGCCCTGCCGCTCGACGTGCCGCTCGAGGTCGACCTCAAGGTCGGGGCGAACTGGGAGCAGATGGACCGATACGAGCGGCCCGACGGCGGATCCTGGCAGCGCGTGGCCAAGACGGCGGTCGAGGTCGCTCGCGAGGAGGCCGAGGAGGCGGTCGCCGCGGAGCTGGTGTAGCGAGGCTTCGCCGCTCGAGGCTCCGCGGGGAGCGCACACTGCGTCCATGCCTGAGCTGCCCGAGGTCGAGACAATCGCCCGCGACCTCCAGCGCTGGGTGGCCGGCGCCGTGATCGTCGACGCGCGCGTGGCCTGGGACCGCACGATCCGGCACCCGCAGCCGCCCGAGCGATTCGTGGCCGAGGTCGCCGGCGCGACGATCCGCCGCGTGGGGCGGCGGGCGAAGACCGTCCTCATCCACCTCGAGGACGGTCGGGTGCTGACGGTCGCGCTGCGCATGACCGGGGCGCTCATCGTGGCGCCTCCCGGCGCGCCGCCCGACCCGTACGCGCGGGTCGTGTTCGCCCTGGCCGACGGTCGCGAGCTGCGCTACCGCGACGTGCGCAAGTTCGGGCGCATCGGGCTGTGGCCGGGCGGCGGGCTGCGCAGCGTCGGGTCCGGCCGCGGCACGCGGTCCCGCCGCGTCGCCGAGGGGAGCCCGCGCTACCGGATCGGCGAGGTGTTCGCCGGCCACGGGCCCGAGCCGCTCAGCCGTTCGTTCACGGTGCAGCGGTTCGCCGAACGGCTGGCGCGGCGATCGGCGCGCCTGAAGACGCTGCTGCTCGACCAGGCGTTCATCGCGGGCATGGGGAATATCTACGCCGACGAGGCGCTCTGGCGCGCGAGGCTCCATCCGCTTCGGGCTGCCGACACGCTCAGCGAGGAGGAGGTTCGGCGCCTGCATCGGGCGGTCCGGCGCGTGCTGCGCGAGGGGATCGCCAACCGGGGGAGCAGCTTCAGCGACTACGTCGGCGCGGACGGCGAGCCCGGGCTGAACGCCGAGCGGCTGGCCGTCTACCGGCGCACCGAGCAGCCCTGCCACCGCTGCGGCCGCGCCATCCGCCGCATCGTCGTCGGCCAGCGCAGCACCCACTTCTGCCCGCGTTGCCAGCCCGAGCCGGTAGCATCGCCGCGATGAAGGTCATCGGCCTGACCGGCAACATCGGCTGCGGCAAGAGCACGGTGGCGGGCATGCTGCGCGACCTCGGCGTGGCGACGATCGACGCCGATGCGGTCGCCCGCGAGATCCGTCACAACGACGCCGACGCGCGCGCCGCGATCCAGCGACGCTTCGGGACCTACGACGCCGCCGAGCTTGCGCACGTCGTCTTCAGCGACGCCGACGCGCTCCGCGACCTCGAGGGCATCCTCCACCCGCGGGTGCGCGGCGCGATCCGGGCGCGCCTGGCCGAGCTGGCGCAGGCCGGGGAGGAGGTCGTTGCCGTCGAGGTCATCAAGCTCATCGAGTCGCCGCTGGCCGACGCGTGCGACCAGATCTGGGTCGTGCGCTGCGACGAGAGCGACGCGATCGAGCGCCTGGCCGCCACGCGCGGCATGGACGAGCCGACGGTGCGGCGGCGGCTGGCCAGCCAGTCGTCGCAGGACGAGAAGCTCGTCCACGCCCACGTCGTGATCGACGGGTCCGTGGACCTGGCCGAGACCCGCCGCCAGGTGGAGGCGGGGCTGGCGGCCCTCCGGGCGACCTAGCTGCCGGGGTCGTTCTGGAGCTCGGGTGCCTCCGGCACCGGGAACTCGAACTCCTCGATGAGGCGGTCCATCGTCGAGCCCTCCGTCTCGGCCGTGCGGTCGTCCTCCTCGGGGCGCAGCACGAGCGTGAAGACGCCGCCCGCCGCGGTGAGCTCCGCGATCTTCTCGGCGGTCTCGACGTCCGAGCGCAGGATGTAGATCTCGCCGTTGCGGGCGAGGATCGTCAGCTGCTGCACCGTCACCTTCGTCGAGGGACCGGCGATGAACCGGGCCGCCCCCGGATCGGCCTCCCCGTCCTCGCCGGCGGGCGCCTCCCCCTCGGGCGGCGTGATCGCCATCGTCACGATGAGGTCGACCTGCTGCCCCGGCTTGAGGGTGCCGGCCACGGCGTTCCCGTCGGCAACGGTCACGCTCACGGCCCGCAGATCGGGTCCGTCGGGATCGAACGGCTCGCCCGGCTCGAGGATGGAGAACGTCTGTCCCTCGGTGGTCGAGGCGAGCATGTTCGGCGCGACCAGCTGGCCGGGGCTGATGGCGACCCCGCTGATCCGTCCGACGACCTCGTCCACCGCCGTGAAGGCGGTCTCGTTCGTCGGGTCGGCGACGACCTCGCGCACGGCGACATCGGTCTCCCCGATCGGCTGTCGCGAGGGGATCGCGACCGTGGCCACGACGACCTGTCGGGTCTCGACCTGCGGCTCGTCGGTCAGGCCGCTGGCCTGAAGCGCCACGTAGACCGTCCCGGCCACGACGAGCGCCACGATGACGCCCACCACGATGTACAGCTTGGATCGGCGGCTGTTGCGGTCGGAGTACTCGAGTTCCACGAGGTTGGGTGCTCCTAGCTGAGGGTCAGTTCCACGGGACGAGCCGCGCCTGCTGGGCGGCGCGGAGCTCCGCGGCGGTGGGGTCGGCGTAGATGCCGGTGATGGCCTGGCCCCAGATCTCGTTGTTCGTCGCCTGGGTGATCTCGAAGACCGCGAAGCCGATGATGTCGACGTACTCGCTGGGGCCGGTCGTCGCCGCGACGGTGAAGCGCACCTGCTCGAGGCGGACGACGGGCTGGCCGTCGCCGTTCACGCCCTGCGCGCGCAGGGTGAACAGGTAGCAGCCGGCCGCGAGGCCGGAGGTGTTGATGTTCATGGTTACCGACGTCCCACCGGCCGATCCCGACGGCATGACCGCGCCGCTGCTGAAGCTCACCCCGGCGCTGCCCCACGCCTTCGCGTTGAAGCTGCAGTCGGTGAGCGAGTCGGCCTCGTACGACAGCGAGACGGCGGTCGCCGCCCCGCCGGATGGGTTCCACGCCGATCCGCCGCCGCCGGTGGCCACCTTCAGCGGCAGGCTGATCGCGCCACCGAGCGTCGAGGTCGCCCCGTCGAGGACGGAGTTGTCGAGGTCGAACCGGCGAGGCACGTCGCCGACCCGCACGGCCACCGGCTGGCGGCGCTTCTGGTAGTACGGCGCCCCGGCGCGACCCTCGAGCCACACCGCGTAGATGCCCTCGGGGACGTCGTTCTGCTGGATGTCCTCCATCGACACCGTAGTGCCGTTCTTCGCCGGCACGATCCCGGTCGGATCGAACGTCGGCTCCTGCATCTTCCCGGTCGTCGGGTCCGGCGTCGGGGTGGCGGTCGGTGCTGCCGTCGGGCTGGCGCCGGCGGTCGGCGTGGGCGACGGGCTGGGCGTGGCGGTCGGCGCCGGCGTCGGGGACGGCGTGGCCGAGGGGTCGTACACGATGTCGTACTCGGGGGTGCCCGTATCGCCGGCGCCGAGGTCGCCGAGCAGGCCGAAGGTCACGGTGCTGGTGAAGGCGTCGTTGCGCGAGACCTTGAAGGTCGGGCCGTCCTGGACCGCGAGCGTCGGGTCGAGGTGGATCTCGACGGGCGGCTGGATCGAGAAGTCGGGGATCTTCATCACCGTGCCGTCGTACACCGCGAGCATGACCCGGTCGCCCTCGGCGTAGCCCTCCAGGAATGGCTGGGTGACGTGCCCGGCGGTCACCCCGCTCAACACCCCGACCTGCGTGGCGCCAGTCGGCGGGTCGCTGACGGCGGGGAACTGGGGTCCCAGATAGCCCTCCTCCAGGTACTCCTGGTGGAGGTTCTTGAGGTCGTTCGAGCTCATCGTCTCATCGGTCCCGTTGTAGTACGTGCGTGACGTGGCGTCGGTGAAGTCACGCACGTCGAGGGCGATGAACCCGCGGAACGACGAGTCGTTGTTCGCCTTGCTGCTCGGCCCGTAGATCTCGAACTCGGGTCCGGGCTGCAGCTCGCTGGCCGGCGTCCGCCCGTCGTACCCGCGCGGGTCGTTGTCGTCGACCGCGCCGCTCTGGCTCGTGGCCGTCGTCGCGACGTGGTCGACGAAGCCGTTGCCCGGCCCCGGCGGATTGGCGTAGCGCCGCGCGACGATGGGCACGGTCGGCTCGGGCTCGAGGACGCAGGCGGCGCGCCCGAGAGCGCCGAGGGTCGCGCGGCCCAGCACCCGGCCGAGGGTCGTGTCGACCGTCGAGCGAATCGCGACCCGCACGCGGCCGTCGTCGATCCGGGCGCCGTTGACCATCTGCAGCGGGTTGCCGTAGTGCCCCTGGAGATACTCCTCGGACCCGGTCGGGGCGAGGACGGGAGCGGTGCCGGCCGGCGAGTCCTGGAGGTTGATGGCCGCAATCTCGTGCGCCGCCTGGAGGGCCGTGCTGTTCGAGGAGCCCGTGGTCAGGCTGCGGCACGCGGCGAGGGTGGCCGCGTCGGCTGCGTTCTGAAGGAAGCGCTCCTCGGCGTCGCGCCGCCCGAGGTCGATCGTGAAGGCGGCCGCGCCGAGGAGGACCACCAGCGCCAGCGCCACGATGACGAGGACCTGGCCGCGCTCGTTCCCTCGCGCGGTCATCAGTTGACCACCATCGTCACGGTCGCGGCGAGGCTGACCCGGTTCTCGTCGTCGGCGCTGAGGAACTGGCCGACGAGCGGGACGAAGAGCGGCTGGCGGTAGGTGATCGTGACGCGGACCTGGCAGCCGGTGCGCGAGGTCCCGACGCAGGTCGCGCTGTCCGGATAGGCGATGGCGAAGTCCCCGCCCCCCGAGGCCGTGGTGCAGCTGCCCGAGAACTGGCCCGGAACGGCGTCGTCGAGGGAGGCCGATGCCGCGGCCAGGGCGTCCTGGCAGCGGGCCAGGTCGTTGGAGGCCTGGTCCTCGGTCGGGTCGAAGCGATGGATCGTCGCGGCACGCCCGCCCTCGCGCGCGGCGTTGCTGACGCCGACGTACGCGGAGAAGAGGAAGCCGAACTGGATGATGCCGACCAGCACGAGCACCAGCGGCAGGAGGACGGCAGCGAACTCCACGAGCGCCTGGCCGCGCTCCGCCGGGCAGGGCGCGGCCGCCGGGGCGACCGGCGTCGGGGCGCGTCGGAGTCGGAGCGTGGGAAGGGTCACTGGGGTGGGGCTACGGCTCTATCGGGATGTGGCATGGCTGGGGCATCGAACTCGATGCTAGGAAGCCCCCGGTGGTACCGATATAGGTCCTTGGGGGCGGTCCGCATGGGACGGATGGAGGTCGTCTAGAATCGAGCCCCGATGCCCGACCTGAAGGTCCACGCTCCCTACGAGCCGACCGGTGATCAGCCTGCCGCGATCGCTACGCTGGTCGATGGCCTCGACCGGGGGCTGAAGCACCAGGTCCTGCTCGGCGCCACCGGCACGGGCAAGACCTTCACCGCGGCGAAGGTCATCGAGTCCGTCCAGAAGCCGACGCTCGTCATGGCGCACAACAAGACGCTCGCCGCGCAGCTCTACCAGGAGTTCAAGGAGTTCTTTCCGGAGAACGCGGTCGAGTACTTCGTGAGCTACTACGACTACTTCCAGCCCGAGGCGTACCTGCCGCGCAGCGACACCTACATCGAGAAGGACTCGTCGCGTAACGAGGAGATCGACCGGCTGCGGCACAACGCCACGCGCGCGCTGTTCGAGCGGCGGGACGTCGTCATCGTCGCCTCCGTCTCCGCGATCTACGGCCTCGGCGCGCCGGTCGACTACGGCGCGACGGTCATCAGCCTCAAGCGCGGCGGCCGCTATCGTCGCGACGGCATCCTCCGCCACCTCGTCGACCTGCAGTACCAGCGCAACGACGCGGCCCTCGGCCGGGCGAAGTTCCGCGTCCGCGGCGACGTGCTCGAGGTCCAGCCGCCGCACGGCGAGTACGTGGTGCGGGTCGACTTCTTCGGCGACGAGGTGGAGCGGATCGTCGAGATCGACGACCTGACCGGCGAGGTGCTCGCCGAGCGCACCGAGGTCAACCTCTACCCGGCGACCCACTACGTCACGCCGCGCGAGAAGCTGCTCGTGGCGATCGAGAAGATCGACTCGGAGATGGAGGAGCGGGTCCGCTGGCTGGCCGACCAGGGCCGCGAGCTGGAGGCGGCGCGGCTGCGACAGCGAACCCAGTTCGACCTCGAGATGATGCGCGAGGTCGGCTACTGCTCCGGGATCGAGAACTACTCTCGCCACCTCGCGGGCCGCGAGGAGGGCTCGCGGCCGTGGACCCTGATCGACTACTTCCCGACCGACTTCCTGCTCGTCGTCGACGAGAGCCACATCACCATCCCGCAGGTCCACGGCATGTACAAGAACGACCGGACCCGCAAGGAGATCCTCGTCGACTTCGGATTCCGCCTGCCCTCGGCCCTCGACAATCGTCCGCTGACCTTCGAGGAGTTCGAGGACCACATGAGCCAGGTGGTCTACATGTCGGCCACCCCGGGGCCGTACGAGACGGAGCGTGCCGAGAACGTCGCCGAGCAGTTCATCCGGCCGACCGGCGTCGTGGACCCGACGATCACCGTGCGGCCGACCGCCGGGCAGATCGACGACCTCCTGGCGGAGATCCGCGCCACGGTCGAGCGCGGCGAGCGAGTGCTCGTCACCACGCTGACGAAGAAGATGGCCGAGGACCTCGCCGACTACCTGGCCGAGCTCGGCATCAAGGTCCAGTGGCTCCACTCGGAGGTCGACACCCTGGAGCGCGTCGAGATCCTGCGCGACCTGCGGCTGGGCGTGTACGACGTCCTCGTGGGCATCAACCTGCTGCGCGAGGGCCTCGACCTGCCGGAGGTGACGCTCGTCGCCATCCTCGACGCGGACAAGGAGGGCTTCCTGCGGTCCGGCGGGTCCCTCATCCAGGTCATCGGCCGTGCGGCGCGCAACATCGGCGGCCGGGTGATCATGTACGCCGATCGCGTGACCGACTCGATGAAGGCGGCCATCGACGAGACCGAGCGCCGCCGCGCGAAGCAGGTCGCGTACAACGCGGAGCACGGCATCACGCCGGAGACGATCATCAAGGAGATCCGCGACATCCACGAGGGCCTCCGCCGGGTCGCCGAGGAGCGCACGCAGCTCGAGGTCGCCGGCAAGGAGCCGGAGGAGATCGCGGCCATGATGGGCCGGCTCGAGGCGCAGATGAAGGAGGCGGCCCGCAACCTCGAGTTCGAGCGCGCGGCGGCCCTCCGCGACGAGATCCTGCAGCTGCGGCGCCTCCGCGAGGAGCTCGCCGCCGCGCCGGGCGCGATCCCCGCCGAGGTCTACGCCGCGGCGGCCGAGGAGTCCGCCGCCGACGGGCGGCGAGGCAGCGAGGCGAGCCGCGTGTTCAGCACCGCCACGACCCCGAACGTCGTGGCCGCCGGCTCCCGCCGCCGCCCGCCGAGGAGGAGACGACCCTAGATGGCCGGCACGATGCCGCATGCGATCTTCATCGAGACCGACGCGGACGGCGACGGGCTCGTGGCCGCCTATGCCGCGGAGCTGCCCGGCTGCGCGGTCTTCGCGCCGACCGACGACGAGGCGGCGGCCGGCATGCCGCGTCGGGTGAGCGCCTTCACGGCGTGGCTGCGCCAGGGCGGCGAGACCGTGCCCGCCTTCGTCGGTGACAACTGGTACGAGGTCGAGCGCGCCGCCGCGGTCGCCGACGACGGCGGGCTCCGCCGGGCGGCGTTCACGCTCGATGAGCTGCCCCCGTCCGACGAGGAGTTCGCCACCTGGATGCGATGGCTCGAGCTGGCCCGCGAGGAGCTCGCCGAGGCCCTCGACGCCGGCGATCCGACGCGTGCCGCCGACCTCCTCGACCGGATCGAGCGCCAGGACGTCGCCTTCGTGCGCGAGCTCGGCGGGGGCGCCCCCGAGCTGTCCAGCGATCCGATCGACCGGCTGTACGCGGCCCGCGACGCGCTGACCGATGCGCTCGAGGCGGCCGGCCCGCTGCAGGACGGCGTACGTCGCATCCTGCGCCTGGCGATCGCGGACGATCTGCGCGCCGCCGACGCGGTTCGCGCCACCGCGTGATCGACCTCGCCACCGCCACCCCGAAACGGCTGCGGCACGCCGGCGAGTGGCCGACCCCCGAGCCGCGGCGCGCGCCGCCGGGCAGCCGTCTGCGCGCGCTCCAGGAGGCGATGCCGCGCTGCCCGGACCAGCGCCCGCCGGTGCTCTCGGGCGACGGCAGCGAGCGGGCGATGCTCATCGGACAGGCGCCCGGCTGGCGGGAGATCGAGACCGGGCTCCCGTTCGCGTGGGACGCCGGCAAGCGGCTGTGCGGCTGGCTCGGATCGGCCGGGATCACCGTCGAGGACTTCCGCGAGCGCTGGTACGTGACCAGCGTCGGCAAGTGCTACCCCGGGCGCGCTCCCGGGGCGTCGGTGGACCGGCCTCCGTCGCGCGCCGAGGTCGAGCGCTGGGCGCCGGTCCTGCGCGACGAGATCCGCCTCGTCGCGCCGCGGCTCGTCCTCCTCGTCGGGGGGCTCGCCCATCGCTTCGCCTTCGGGCCGGCGGCGCGGCTCGACGACCTCGTCGGGCGCGAGCTGGCATGGGAGGCGGCGCCCGGCGCGTCGGTCCTGTGTCTGCCGCACCCGTCCGGGGCCTCCACCTGGCTGAACGACCCGGCGCGGGTCGAGCTCTGGCGGCGGGGGATGATCCTGCTCCGCGACCGCTGGGCCGCGCTCGACGGATGAGCCGCGAGGCCCGCCTGTGGATCGGTGCGCTGCTGGCGCTCGGCGCGTTCGTCGCCTTCATGCTCGTCGTCGGCAATCTCGGCGACCCGCGCGCCGGCGTGCACCCGCTGACCGTCGAGGAGCTCCTGGCCGACGGGGCGCCGGCCGATCGGTGGGGGAGCCGGGAGCGCTTCGTCGTCGGCTGGTACGCCGAGCTCGACGCCGACTGCGAGGGCGACGACGGTGGGGCCGATCCCTCGGTCGCCTGGCTCCAGCGCGACTGCCCGCTCCGGGTCCTGATGCCGGAGCAGCCGACCGAGGACGTGACGCAGGCGGAGCTCGAGGAGCGCGGGATTCGCCTGGCGGCCGCGCCGGACCGACGGCAGCCGTTCCCGTCGCGCGCCGCGCCGTCCGGGCCGAACCTGCGGGGTCAGCAGCTCGTGTTCGAGGGCCACTTCGACGACGAGCGAGCGACCGACTGCGTGCCGCAGCGGGTCGAGCGCTGCCGCAACACGTTCGTCGTCACCGACTACGAGGAGCGGGTGCGCTGAGGCCGCGGATCAGCTCCCGGTGACCATGTCGAGCAGGCCCGCCTGCCGGGCGCGCCGCATGAACCAGGCGAAGGCGGCGAGCGCGATCGGCACGGTCAGCGCCGTGGTGAGCACCAGCAGCCCCAGCACCGTGCCGTCCGAGAGGGTGCCGATGTCCCCCGGCGAGCCGTGGCCGACGAGCCCCCGGCGCGAGGCCTCGAGCCACCAGGTGGTCGGCATCGCCCAGGCGATCGGCTGGGCGAGGGACGGGAGCACGCTGACCGGGAAGATGGCGCCCGACACGAGATACAGCGCTCCGGCGATCGCCTCGGGGTAGGACCAGGCCTCCTGTCGCAGCTGGAGGCACCAGCCGGCCATGAAGATCCCGAGCGCCATGACGGCGGTCAGGCCGAGCACGCTGGCCGCCAGCAGCAGGGGCAGGTCGACGCTCAGCTCGACGCCGAGGAACACGACCCCGACGGCCAGGGTCAGCGTGACCGCCACGAGCGAGACGCCCACCCGGGCCAGGGAGCGGCCGAGGAGGAACGGGAACAGCGAGCTCGGCGTGACGACCACGTACTTCATCATCCGGTAGCGCTCGCGATCCTCGAGGATCGACTGCACCAGTCCGGCCAGGACGCCGTAGACGACGTTCCAGAGCGCCGCCCCGACGATGAGGAACTGCAGGAACGGGCCGCTCTGCCCCTGGGTGATGATGTCGTACATCACCACCAGGATCATCGCCGCCGAGAGCGGCTTGGCCATGGTGTAGACGGCGAAGAGGAACGGGTCGGACCAGTTCGCCTCGATCGCCCAGCCCAGCCTGATCGCGGTGCGGAAGCTGCGCCACGCATCGGCGAGCACCATGCCGCGCACCGGGGTCGCGCGGTCGGTCACTGCCATCGCAGCGTGAGGCGTCCTTCCCGCCGCGCCAGGGTCTCGAGGTAGCCGAGCGCGAGGCGCGCGGCGAGGAGGAAGGCGACGCCCATCGCCGCCAGGATGAGCATCTCGGTGCCGACCGGGAGGACGCCCTCGCTCGCCTCGCCGGGGAAGATGAGCTGCCGCATCGCGTCGAGGCCGACCGCCAGCGGCAGCGTGGCGACGACGAGCCCGGCGACCAGGCCGAGGTGGCGGATCGGGAAGTTCACCCCACCGAGGAAGTAGATCGGCTCCTGGAGCAGCTGGGCCAGGTGAAAGGCCTCGCGCCCCCACAGGAGGAAGAGGGAGGCGAACAGCATGCCGAGCCCGTACAACGGCACCATCGTCAGCAAGAAAACGCCGACAAGCAGGAGCGGGTCCTCGATCCGATACGAGACGCCGTAGAGCACGGAGCCGATGACGATGACCGCCAGGGCCCGCGAGCTCGTCATCACCAGGCCGCCGATCGCCATGCCGGCGAGGACGCTCATCAGGTGCATCGGCGCCGTGAAGTACAGCTCGAGGTTGCCCTGGTCCTTCTCCCAGTAGAACTGGGCGGCCATCATCCAGACCACGTTGAGCCAGAACGCGGTCATGGCGCCCCCGACGACGACGAAGCCGACGAACTCCTCCGGCGCGCCGAGGGCGCGGTAGACGAACACGAAGGCGCTCACCGCGAGGAAGGGGAGGAGGATCTCGAAGAAGATCCACGAGGGCTCGCGGGTGAGCCCGATGATCCGCGGATAGGCGCGCCCGACGACGGCCCGCAGGTTCGCCCGGATGACGCGGTCGCGCGACCAGTTCGCCGCCTCCCGCGGCGTGCGGGGAGGCCGTGCGCCGTCGGTCACGAGAGGGCCGTCCCGTCGCCCTCGTCCGAGTCCCCGAAGCCGCGCCCCACGAGCTCGACGAAGACATCCTCCAGGCTGGGCTCCGACTTCGCCAGCCCCACGAGGTGCGAGCCGCGGTCGGCCACCGCCGTCACCACGCTCGTCAGGGCGGAGTCGTCCGCCAGGGCGAGCTTGAGCGCCACGCGATCGGCGCCGGCCCCGTCGCCGTCGGCATCGTCGTCGGTCCGAACCGCCGACAGGACGCCGGGCAGCCCGGCGATGGTCTCGAGGCCGCCCACCTCCGGCAGCCGGTCCAGCTCGATCCTGAAGATCGACTCGGCCTGGACGCGGCGGCGCAGCTCGGCGGGCGTGCCGAGCGCCAGGATCCTGCCGCGGTCGACGATGGCGATCCGGTCGCAGAGCTGCTCGGCCTCGACCATGTAGTGGGTGGTCAGAAGCAGCGTGCGGCCGGGGGCGCCGGCCTTCCAGGACAGCGTGTGCTCCCGCAGGTCGCGCGCCGCCGCGACGTCGAGCCCGAGCGTGGGCTCGTCCAGGAAGAGGACCCACGGGTCGTTCAGCAGGCCGCGGGCGAAGTTCAGCTTCTGCCGCTGGCCGGTGGAGAGGGTGCGCACCTTCTGGTCGCGCTGCTCGGCCAGGCCGGTGACCTCGATCAGCTCGTCCACCTTGCGCCAGCCGTCGCGCTGGGGCAGCCCGTAGAACTGGCTGAACATCCACAGCTGCTCGCGCACGGTGAGCAGGCCGTAGCCGGACTGCTCGCCGCCGGCGACCATGTTGATGACGCGGCGGATCTTCGCCGTCTCGTGCACGACGTCGAAGCCGGCGATGCGCGCCGTGCCGCTCGTCGGGAGCAGGAGCGTGGTGAGGATCTTGATCAGCGTCGTCTTGCCGGCGCCGTTCGGCCCGAGCAGCCCGAAGTACTCGCCCGGCTCGACGTCGAGGTCGACGCCGTCGAGGGCGGTGACGGGATGGGGCTTGGCCTTGTAGACGCGGGTGACCCCGCGGGCATGGATGGCGAGCTCGTCAGGCATGGAACGCCAGGGAGGTCCTCGAGATCGGCGGGCGGGAGAGAGATGCTAGCACCGCCGGCTGACGGTGCCATACGTCATGCGACGTACGGGTCAGTTCCGTTCGATCTCGCCCTCGCACCCGCCGGGGCCGTGGTCGCAGTCCACGGCCAGCAGATGGGCTCCGTCGATCGAGAGGAGCGCGGCGCAGACGGCCCTGTCGGACTCCAGCGATCCCGGGGCCTCCTGGAGCGCGATCTCGACGCGCGTGGCGAGGAGCGCGGAGAGCGTGTCCGAGGCGGTGAACGTCCGCCATTCGCCCTCGCCACTCCAGATGACGATGCCGTAGCCCTTGACCGCGACCGAGATCATGTGCGTCCTGCCTGCCCGATGGTACTGCCCGGGTCCTGGTATCCGACAGCATGCGTTCCCAGGGCGTGTCTGCCAACCGGGACGAACTCCACCGGACCGCTCAACTTCTCGGCGCCTGTGCGGTAAACCGAACAGGCGTTCACATCGGTCGGATTCCTGCTAGGATGGCGGGCGAATGCCCTCGGACAAGATCGTCGTTCGCGGTGCCCGCGAGCACAACCTCAAGAACCTGGACGTCGAGATGCCGCGCGATCGGCTCATCGTCATCACCGGCCTGTCCGGCAGCGGGAAGTCGAGCCTCGCGTTCGACACGATCTACGCCGAGGGCCAGCGCCGCTACGTGGAGTCGCTGAGCGCCTACGCGCGCCAGTTCCTGGGCCAGATGGAGAAGCCGGACGTCGACCAGATCGACGGCCTCTCGCCGGCGATCAGCATCGACCAGAAGGGCGCCTCGCGGAACCCGCGCTCGACCGTCGGCACCGTCACCGAGATCTACGACTACCTGCGCCTGCTGTTCGCCCGGATCGGTCGCATGCACTGCCCGATCTGCGGGCGGGAGATCGAGCGCCAGACCGTCGAGCAGATGGTCGACCAGGTCTACGCCCTCCCGGAGGGGACGCGGGTCATGCTGCTGGCGCCGCTGGTCCGGGATCGGAAGGGAGAGCACGAGAAGCTTCTCGCCGGCGCGAAGGCCGGCGGGTTCGTCCGCGTGCGCGTCGACGGCGAGATCCGCGACCTCGAGGAGGAGATCAAGCTCGACAAGAAGTACAAGCACTCGATCGAGGTCGTCGTCGACCGCCTCGTGGTGCGACGGACCGATGACGACGGGACCGAGCGCCCCGATGCCTCGCGCATGGCCGACTCGATCGAGACCGCGCTGCGCCTCTCCGACGGCCTGCTGCTCGTCAACCTGCCCGACGCGCCGCCGAAGGAGGCGGACCGGCTGTACAGCGAGCGCTACGCCTGCCCGGAGCACGGGGGCTCGTTCGAGGAGCCGGCGCCGCGGAACTTCAGCTTCAACTCGCCGCACGGAGCCTGCCCCGACTGCACCGGCCTCGGGTCGCGGCTCGAGATCGATCCCGATCTCGTCCTGCCGAACGAGGAGCTCAGCGTCGACGAGGGCGCCATCCTGCCCTGGCGCCGGATGGCGGCGACCGAGAGCTGGTTCGCGAAGATCCTCGACGCGGTGGCCGAGCATTACCGGTTCCGCACGGACGTCCCGGTGCGCGACCTGTCCGACGACGCGCGCCGGATCCTCCTGTACGGCAATCGCGGCGAGCGAGTGGCGGTCCGCTACCGCGCCCGGAACGGCAACGTCCACACCTTCAGGACGACCTTCGAGGGCGTCATCCCGAACCTGACCCGCCGCCACCGCGAGACCGGCTCGGACGCGATGCGCGCCGAGCTCGAGCGCTACATGACGAACAAGCCGTGCCCGACCTGCAACGGGATGCGGCTGAAGCCGGAGTCACTGAGCGTCACGATCGCCGGCAAGAACATCATCGAGACCACGCGTCGCTCCGTGACCGACGCGCTGACCTGGTACGACCGACTGCCGAAGCGCCTGAACGAGCGCGAGAACCAGATCGCGCGGCAGGTGCTCAAGGAGATCCGCGCGCGGCTCGGCTTCCTCGTCGACGTCGGGCTCGACTACCTGACCCTGGACCGAGCCTCGGGCACGCTGTCCGGCGGCGAGGCGCAGCGGATCCGGCTGGCGACCCAGATCGGATCGAGCCTGATGGGGGTGCTGTACATCCTCGACGAGCCGTCGATCGGCCTCCACCAGCGCGACAACGACCGGTTGATCGCGACGCTCGTGCGGCTGCGCGACCTCGGCAACACGCTCCTCGTCGTCGAGCACGACGAGGAGA
>Ga0299913_10002125_pt1 | contig 15421 bp, 15 predicted proteins | sample RVTome_9_FD_201360 | JGI IMG/M metagenome (GOLD analysis project Ga0299913, IMG submission 201360) | Soil microbial communities from uranium-contaminated site in the Upper Colorado River Basin, Wyoming, United States - RVT155D38 (version 2) ...
TGTCCCTGAGCCGCGTCGCCGATCTCGAGCTGCAGTCGGTGGTGACCGCGCGTCCGGGCGATGACAGCGCCGCGGCCCGCGAGCGGACCTTGGCCGACCCGTTCCGCTACCTGCTCCTGGTCGACGCGGAGAATCGGCCCATCGGCTGGGTCGACCAGGACGACTTCCCGACGAGCGGCGTCCTGACCGAAGAACTGGCGAGTCCCATGTCGCCGCTGCTCAACCGGCGGGCGACGCTCAAGGATGCGCTGTCGCAACTGCTTGATGCCGACGTGCAGGCCGGCATCGTCGTCGATCGAGCCGGTGGGGTCCTCGGACTCGTCACGGTCGAGATGGTCGCCGAGCGGATGCGCGAGACGACCGGCGAGTCGCGGTTCATCGACGAGCTTCTCGACCCGGACGACGGTCTCCAGCGGGCCGGGGCCACGGCGTGATCCGCTGGGACTGGATCGTCGACCACCTCGACGACATCGCGTTCCGGACCGGCCAGCATCTGTGGCTCGCGGCGATCGCCGTGGTCGTCGGGTTCGTCGTGTCGTTCGGCCTGGCGCTCGTCATCCGCCGCCTACCCCGGCTGTACAGCCCGATCACGGGGGTCAGCGGCGTGCTCTACACGATCCCGAGCATCGCGCTGTTCACCGCGCTCGTGCCGATCACCGGGCTGTCCATCCTGACCGCCGAGGTGCCGCTCGTCCTGTACACGCTGCTGATCTACGTCCGCAACATCGTGGCCGGGTTCCAGTCCGTGCCGGCCGAGGTCCTCGAGGCCGCTGATGGGATGGGCTTCACGCCCGGCCGCCGCCTGCTCGAGATCGAGATCCCGCTGGCGATCCCGCTGATGGTCAGCGCGATCCGCATCGCCAGCGTCTCGACGATCGGCCTGGTCATGATCCTCGCGCTCCTCGGCGACAATCTCGCGGCGCTGGGCTTCTTCATCCGCGACGGGATCTCGACGTTCTTCCCGACGAAGGTCTACGTCGGCGCGGTCCTGTCGGTGGCCCTCGCGTTCGCGGCGGATGCGATGTTCGTCGCGATCGAGCGGGCGATCACGCCGTGGACGCGCGCCCGGGCGGCGCGGGCCGTCGCCTGATGGACGCAATCCTGGGCGGGTTCATCTGGATCCTCGACGCGTCGAACTGGGAGGGTCGCGACGGCATCGCGACGCGACTCATGGAGCACGTCGGGTTCTCGGCGACGGCAGTGCTCGCCGCGCTGGCGATCGCGCTGCCGGTCGGGCTGTGGATCGGCCACACCGGACGGCTGGCGTTCCTCGCGGTCAACCTCGCCAACCTCGGCCGCGCGATCCCCTCGTACGCGGTGATGGCGATGATCTTCCCGATCTCCCTGTCCTACGCGCGCGACTTCGGCCTCGGCGTGATCCCGACGTTCCTGGCCATGGCGGTGCTCGCGATCCCGCCGGTCATCGTCAACGCGTACACCGGCATCCGCGAGGTCGACCGGGACATGGTCGAGGCCGGGCGCGGCGTCGGGATGCGCGAACGCGAGATCCTGACCCGGCTCGAGCTGCCGATCGCGCTGCCGGTGATCGTCGGCGGGATCCGCACCGCGACGGTGCAGGTCATCGCGACCGCGACCCTCGGGGCGTTCTTCGGGACCGGTGGTCTCGGCCGCTACCTTGCCGACGGGATCGCCCGGCGCGACTTCGACCGCGTGTGGGCCGGGGTCATTCTCGTCGCGGCGCTGGCCGTGACCACCGAGCTCGTGCTCGCGTACGTCCAGCGGCGCCTCACATCGCCGGGTCTCGCCAAAGCGGAACGACCGATCGCGGGGGCCTCGGCGACCTGATCGAAAACCGATCCGCAGCTGCCCGCCGATACATGTCACAGGGTGGTCACAGGTTCGCTGATATAGTCGCCCGACCGTTTGCGCCGGCCTGGCGCACGGAGATTCACAAGGAGGAACCCATGCGGATTCCCCGCTGGCTGGCCCTCGGGGCGTCGACGCTGGTGCTGCTCAGCGCCTGCTCGACGGGTGGGGGCAGCACATCTTCGCCGGCCGCATCGGAGCCGGCATCCGCGCCTCCGGCGGCGTCGCCGTCGGCGCCGGCCGAAAGCATGGCACCCGCCCCGCCGGTCACGATCGGCTCGGACGGCTTCTACGAGGCCCGGCTCATGGGCGAGATCTACGCCCAGATTCTCGAGGCCAACGGCTACACGGTCGAGCGGCAGCTCGGGCTCGGCGCCCGGGATGTCTCGGCGGCCGCGATCGACAGCGGCCAGATCGACCTGAAGCCCGAGTACATCGGATCCGGCCTCGGGTTCTACAACCGCGAGGGCGTGACCGAGGAAACGCCGTCCGGCGATCCGGCCGAGACCGCGGCCAACCTCGCGGAAGCGCTCGCCACGAAGGGCATCACGGTGCTGGGCTACACGCCCGGCGAGGACACCAACGCGTTCGTCGTCCGCGAGGACACCGCCACCGAGCACAGCCTGACCACGATCAGCGACCTTGCCGCCGTGGCCGGTGAGCTGAAGTGGGGCCTGCCGCCCGAGTGCAACACGAACCCGCTGTGCGCCGGCGCGCTCAACGACGCCTACGGCATCGACATCGAGACGCTCGATGTCACGCCGCTCGCGGCCTGCGATGCGCCGATCGCGGAAGCCCTCAACGGTGGTGCGATCGACGTCGCCGAGCTGTGCTCGACGCAGCCGGCGATCGACCAGTTCGGGTTCGTCGTCCTCGAGGACGACCAGGACACGCAGCCGGCCGAGAACATCGCCCCGATCGTCCGGGACGACTACCTCGAGCAGGTCGACGCGGAGGCCTTCCAGGCCCTGCTCGACAGCGCATCGGAGAAGATGACGACCGAGGAGCTCACGCGGCTCGGCGTCCTCGTCGCCGTCGACCAGCAGGACGTCGCCGACGTCGCCCGGGACTGGCTCACGGAGCAGGGCCTCATCAGCGGCTGATCCCACCGGAAGCGAGCATCACGAGCCCGTGGCCGGCGACGGTCGCGGGCTCGTCGATTCTGGCGCCAGGTACCCATTCCGGACCGGGCCGCCACGGGCCGGTCTAGAGCTCCAGGTCGCGCACGAGCGCCTCGCCGGCCTGCCATGCCTCCGGCGCATCGCGTTGCAGTCGCTTGGCCTCGGCATCGGCGAACTGGAAGTAGCCGTGCTGGACGCGGCGGAGTGACCGCGAGCGGCGGAGACGGGGTAGCGATTCCGCGAGCATCGCCGCATAGAGCGCGAGCGGTCCCGCCTGGCCGACCATGGCCTCGGCGCCCTCGGTGTAGTCGATCGGCACGCGCAGCCGCGCCAGGAACGCCCCGACCTCGTCGGTCAACAGGTCGGTGCCCTGGCTGTGGCCGCTCCAGCGCAGGATCGGGGCCGGCGAGCTGATCGACGCGACGATCGTCGACGGGTCGACGACGCGTGCACGCAACCTGCCGCCGAACGTGAGGAACTGGTTGGACACCGGGATCCGGTCGATGACCTGGACCCTGCCCCACGAGATCGGCCGATCGACCGGCATCCGCCGCGTGCGGTCCAGCCAGTTGAGCTTGCCGTGATCCCGATCGAACCACCAGTACGAGACCGCCTCGGGATCGAAGTGGCGGAGGGTCGGGACGTCACGCAGCGCGACGAGCAGCCGCGGCCGGCCCCACGCGCCGGCGTAGTCGCCGTCGACGAGCAGGAACCCGAGGTCCGCCAGTCGATCGGCGGCCTCGGCGGCCCATGGTTCGAGCGGGCCCGGTGGTGCGACGGTTCGCCCCTCGGCCCGGGGATCGGCCACTGTCGTGGACTCGTTGCGCATGGCTCCGGTTTGATCGGCCTCGTGTTCGGCCGGCGAGACGTCCTCAGCGGGGCGTGGCCAGCTCGTCGCGGTCGGTCAGCTCCGTCGAGCCGATCCCCAGCCGCACGAACGCGATCACCCCGCCGGTCGAGGTGACCACGAGGATCGAGGCGTGGACGAGGAGGGCCATCGCGAACGCCTCGTCCCGGCCGATTCCGAAGGTACTCGCAATTCCCACGGCCGTCAGTTCGAACGTGCCCAGATAGCCCGGGCCGGATGGCACGATCGTCGCCAGCGCGACACCCGTGCACAGCAATGCACCCTGGGCCACGGTCAGCTCGATCCCGACCGCCTGGCCGGCGGCGAGGAACGTCGCGATCGAGGCGATCCAGGCAACGATCCCGAGGGCGACCGCGCCCCCGATCGTGAGTGGTCGTCCCGCGATGGCCAGTCCGTCGCGCAGCCGCCGGCCGAGTTCGACCGCACGCGGCCAGCGCTCCACGACCCGGGCAACCCGCTCCGCTCCCGGCAGCCGGTGCGCGACGATCAGGACGCCCAGACCCACGACGAGGACCACGACGAACACAGCCCCGAGGAGGACCGCGTTCGTCAGCACACCGCGGACGCTGAGGATGACCAGCGCGCCGGCCGCGATCAGCACGACGAGCGCCGTGTCGCTGATGCGCTCGACGACGACGGTTCCGAGCACGGTCGGCCGGCTGATGCCCTCGCGCTCGCCGAGGACGTGGGTGCGGACGAGCTCCCCGAGCCGCGCTGGCAGGACGTTGTTGGCTAGGTACCCGATGAGCGTGTAGCCGAGCACGCGCCGGTACGGGAGTCGCGCGATGGGGGCCAGCAGCCAGCGCCAGCGTGCGGCCCGGGCGCTCACGTCGGCGACCGACATGAGCAGCATCACGCCGATCCACGCGGGGCTGGCCCGGCCGAGCACTTCGAGCGTCCGCCCGACGTCGACGGCGTTGAGCAGCACGACGATCGCGACGACGCTGACGCCGACCCCGAGCATGGCGCGCAGGAGGGTTCGCCGATCGAGTCGCATCGCCCGTCAGTCGATCCGGCGTCGCGGGAGGAGCTGGCGAGAGGTCCGGACCCGAAGCCGATGGAGCAGGTAGCGGATCACCACGCGCAGCGTCGAGAAACCGTAGACGACCGAGCGCCGGAAACCGACCGAGCTTGCCTCCCTGAAGTAGCGGGTCGGGACTGCGATCTCCCCGATCCGCGCCGCCAGCCCGGCCGCGACGACCTGCGCGATGAGCTCCTGGTCGAAGACGAAGTCGTCCGAGTTGCGCTGGAACGGGATGGTCTCGAGGAGGCGCCGGCTGTAGGCGCGCAAGCCCGTGTGGTACTCGGACAGGTTCAGCCCGAAGGCCACGTTCTCGACGGTCGTCAGGAAGCGATTCGCGACGTACTTCCAGCGCGGCATGCCGCCGGCGAGGGGATCGCCGAGGAACCGGCTTCCGAGCATGAGGTCGCGCTCGCCCGCGACGATCGGCGCAACCAGGTCCGGGATCCGGGTCGCGTCGTACTGGTAGTCGGGGTGGAGCATGACGACGATGTCGGCGCCGGCCTCGAGAGCGGCCGCGTAGCACGTCTTCTGGTTCCCGCCGTAACCACGATTCTGGCGATGGATGATGACCTCGAGACCGAGCCTGCGGGCCACGTCGACGGTCTCGTCGTGGGACACGTCGTCGACGAGAATGATCCGGTCCACGAGCGCGAGCGGGATGTCGGCGTACGTGCGTTCGAGCGTCTGTGCGGCGTTGTAGGCCGGCATGACGATGACGAGGCGGGCTTGGCCGGGGGTGGCCGGTTCGTCGGGCTCCGGGACGCCGGCGGGGCTGGCCTTGGCGGGCGAACTCACGCGCGGAAGCGTACCCCACGCTGACCGCCGGTCCGTCACGGTCGCGACATCGACGTATGCGACGATAGCCGCGACCCGCCACGCACAGGAAAGAACGCGCCCCATGTTCGAACGACTCTTCGGCAATCGCGAGATGGACCCCGCGACCGCCGAGCGCATCCCGCCCGGCCAGTACAAGACCGACAAGTTCCCCGTCCTCCACTACGGTTCGGTGCCGCGTGCCGACCTGGCGACGTGGGATCTGCGCGTCTTCGGGGAGGTCGACTCGCCGTTCACGCTGACGTGGGAGCAGTTCAAGGCGCTGCCGCGCAAGACCGTCGAGACCGACATTCACTGCGTCACGCGCTGGTCGAAGCTCGACACGACCTGGGAGGGCGTGGCGATCCAGACGATCCTCGAGATGGCCGCGGTCCGCCCGAGCGCGACGCACGTCGTGTCGCACGCCGAGCAGGGCTACACCGCGAACCTGCCGCTCTCCGTGCTCGACGACGACGACGTGCTGCTGGCCGACACGTTCGGGGGCGAACCGCTCGAGCCTGAGCACGGCTACCCGCTCCGCCTCGTCGTCCCGAAGCGCTACTTCTGGAAGAGCTCGAAGTGGATCCGCGGGCTGGAGTTCCTCGACCACGACGTGCTTGGCTTCTGGGAGCGCTACGGCTACAGCAACGACGCCGATCCCTGGAAGGAAGAGCGCTTCAGCGACTAGCCCGCGGGGCCATGTCCCCGGGCCTGGCCACGACCCGCTGCATACCCGACGCTGCCACAGGAACGCTTGACATCTTCGATGCAGTATGCATAAATGCATGTAGCATCTAAGGAGCGCGAGCGTGAACGACGACCTCCGATTCCTCGCCGAGTACGACGCCTCCCGCTATCCGCGTCCGTCCGTTGCCGTTGACGTCGTCCTGCTGACGGTCGACGCAGACGCTCGCGGCCTGTGGGCGGTCCTGGCCCGGCGCGATGACCCCCCGCAGCAGGAACGCTGGGCGCTCCCTGGTGGCTTCGTCGGGATCGACGAGTCGCTCGACGACGCCGCGGCACGCGTGCTCCGCGAGAAGGTTGGGCTGGCCGGCGTCTTCATCGAGCAGCTCTACACGTTCGGAGCCCCAAACCGCGACCCGCGCACGCGGGTCATCTCGGTCGCCTATTACGCGCTCGTCGAGGCAACCGGGCTCGAGCGTGTGGTGACCGCCGACGAGCGACCGGCGGGTGCGCACCTTGCCCGCCTCCACGTCCCGTGGCCTGGCGAGACCGGCGGTCCCGTCGAAGCCGTCGACGGAGCCGGCCTTCCACTCCCGCTCGCCTTCGACCACGCCGAGATCCTCGGCATGGCCGTCAAGCGGATCCGCGGCAAGCTCGACTATGCCCCGATCGGGTTCGAGCTCCTGCCGGACGCGTTCAGCCTGCGCGACCTGCGCCTCGTCCACGAGGCGATCCTCGGTCGTGCCCTCAACAAGGACAGCTTCCGGCGCCGGATGCTGGACCGCGGACTCGTCGTCCCGACGGGCGCGCGGGCGACCGGCGTCGGTCATCGGCCACCCGAGCTGTACCGGTTCGCGAACCGGTCGGCCACGTGACGTCCCGTCACTGACGTCCGAAAGGAGGCGTCACCCATGGCGCGCATCAGCCGCTACCCGGTCATCAGCCACCTCCGCTCGGAGGCGACCTCGCACGTCATTCGCTATCGCGGCGGCCGGCCGGTCCGGTCGGGCCGCGGACTCACGTTCTGGTTCCGCCCGCTGGACACCGCCGTCGCCGAGATCCCGCTCGACGACCAGGAGCTGTCGTTCCTGTTCCACGGACGGAGCGCCGATCTCCAGGAGGTCGTCGCGCAAGGGATCGTCACGTACCGGGTGACCGATCCCGACCTGCTCGCCGGCCGGATCGACTTCGGCATCGACCTGGCGACGGGCCTCCCCACCAAGACGCCGCTCGACCAGATCGCCGCCCGCCTGACCGGCCTTGCTCAACAGCATGCCTGGGCGGTGATGGCCGCCACCTCGCTGCGCGAGCTCGTCGCCGACGGCGTCGGCAGGATCCGCGACCGGATCGAGGACGGGCTCCGGTCCGACGCGCCGCTCGTCGAGATGGGCCTCGCGATCGCATCCGTCCGGGTCAGCGCCGTCCAGCCGAGCGCCGAGGTCGAGAAGGCCCTCGCCGCGCCCACCCGCGAGCGGATCAGCGCCGACGCCGACGAGGCCGTGTTTGCGCGCCGGGCCGCCGCGGTCGACAAGGAGCGCGCCATCGCCGAGAACGAGCTCGCCAACCGGATCGAGCTCGCCCGCCGCGAAGCCAATCTCGTCGTCCAGGACGGCGCCAACGCCCGGCGCAAGGCAGCCGAGATCGCGGCCGCGTCGCGGATCGCGGCCGACGGCAATGCCCGGACCCGCAGGATCGGCGCCGAGGCCGAGGCCGCCGCGATCAGGCTGGTCGAGACCGAGCGCAACGCCGCCGAGGCCGAGCAGATCGAGGTCTACCGTGACCTGGCTCCCGCCGTCCTGATGGGCCTTGCCGCGCGCGAGTTCGCCGGCAAGATCGAGACGATCGAGCATCTCAACCTGACGCCCGATCTCCTGGGGCCGCTCCTCGGCGACCTGCTGTCGGCCGGCACCCGCCGGCTCGACACCGGCTCGGCGGAGGGCTGACGCGATGGCCGGCACGGCGGTCCCGCGGATCGTCGTGATCGCGCGGCCGACCGAGTACGCCGCCCTGCTCGCGCGGCATGGTACGCGCGAGCAGGCGCGGTTCTTTCTCGAGACTCGCGGCCGGACGCTCGACGAGGCCGAGGCGCGGAACGCGGCCCAGGCCACCGCGCTCTCGACCATCGCGGCAGCGATCCCGGGCGACTGGCGCCGGGCGAGGCTCGAACGCTCGGACCTCGACCGGTTCCTGTTCGAGCCGGGAGACATCGTCGTCACGGTCGGGCCTTCCGGCCTCGTGGCCAACGTGGCCAAGTACCTCGGCGGGCAGCCCGTCATTGGTATCAGTCCCGATCCGGCACGCGACGGAGCCATCCTCGCACCACATGCCGCGGCACAGGCCGGCGAGCTGATCCGGGCCGCCGCCGCCGGTCGTGCCCCGATCGACGAGCGCACGATGGTCGAAGCGGTCCTCGACGACCGGCAGCGCGTGCTCGCACTCAACGAAGTCTTCGTGGGCCATGTCTCGCACCAGTCGGCCCGCTACCTGCTGCGCTGTCCGGCGGGTCCCGAACGCCAGTCGTCGTCGGGGATCGTGGTGACGACCGGGACCGGGGCGACCGGCTGGGGCCGCTCAATCTCGCTCGGACGTCGGGTGACGCTTGCGCCGCCGGCGCCCGGCGAACCGCGCCTCGCCTGGTTCGTGCGCGAGGCCTGGCCGTCGCCGACGTTCGGGACGTCGCTGACCGAGGGCCTGCTCGACAGCGGCGAGGCGCTCGAGGTCGTATCGGAGCTCGACGAGGGCGGCGTCGTCTTCGGTGACGGAATCGAGTCGGACCGGGTCAGTTTCGGCTGGGGCGTCCTGGCTTCGGTCCGGGTCGCGCGCGAGCGCCTCCGGCTCGTCGGCCCGGCCTGACCGGGCCGTTCGGTGCACCAAGGGTCCGAGGGGCCGGCCCCGCGCGGGCCGTTCGGCACGTCTGCGCGAAACCGTTCCGACCGACCCTATGTTCATGACGGCAACCGTCCCCCCGGTCCAGCACGCCCCCGACGCCGATCACGGGCGTCTCGATCCCCTCGTGGCCAGGACCCTCCATGTCGAGGGCGTCGTCCAGGGGGTCGGCTTCCGGCCGTTCGTCTGGCGGCTCGCCACCGGGATCGGGCTCGCCGGCCGGGTGCGCAACGCAGCCGGTCGGGTCGAGGTCGAGGCCGCCGGGACGCCCGGCCAGCTCGACGACTTCGCCCGGCGCCTGCGCGACGACGCCCCGCCGCGGGCGCGGGTCGAGCGGGTGACCGCCTCCGACCTCGCGACACCGCCAGCGGAGCTGCCGGTCCCGTTCCGCATCGACGAGAGCGTCGTCGCCGACGCTGCCGATCGGCTCTTCCCGCCCGATATCGCGACGTGCGACGACTGCCTGCGCGAGCTGTTCGACCCAGCTGATCGACGCTATCGCTACCCGTTCACGAACTGCACGAACTGCGGGCCGCGGGCGACGATCATCGACGAGCTGCCGTACGACCGGGCGCAGACGACGATGCGCGCCTTCCCGCTGTGCCCGGCCTGTGCCGCCGAGTATGCCGACCCGGCCAACCGGCGCTTCCACGCCGAGCCCGTGGCCTGCGCGGCGTGCGGACCCCGCCTCGCCTGGCGCCCGACCGAGGCCCCGGCCACGGTCGCCGAGATGGAGGACGCGCTGGCCGCGGCCGCCGGCGCAATCCGGCGCGGCGAGATCGTGGCCGTCAAGGGCCTGGGCGGCTATCACCTCGCGTGCGACGCCACCGACGATGCGGCCGTGCGCCGGCTGCGCGACCGGAAGCGCCGCTGGGCGAAGCCGTTCGCCGTCGTGGTCGCCGATGTCGCGGCCGCCGAGCGGCTGTGCCGGGTCAACGCGGGCGAGCGGGCACTCCTGACCGGCCCCGAACGGCCGATCGTGCTGCTCGACGGGCGACGTCAGCCGCAGCCGCCTGCCCTCGCCCCGTCGGTCGCCGCCGGCAACCGGCGGCTTGGCGTCTTCCTGCCGTACACCCCGCTCCACCACCTGCTGCTCGCGGCGGTCGACCGGCCGATCGTGCTGACCTCGGGCAACCTGACCGATGAGCCCCTCGCGACCGACGACGACGACGCGCGCGTTCGGCTCGCCGGCCTGGCCGACGGATTCCTGTCCCACGACCGGGAGATCCGGGCCCGCTACGACGACTCGGTCACGACGCTGGTGGCGGACCGCGCGACTGTCGTGCGCCGCGCGCGCGGCCATGCCCCGGAGGCCATCACGCTGCCGGTCGGGACGCCCCGCCCGATCCTCGCGGTCGGTGCGGAGCTCAAGCACACGTTCACGCTCGCTCGGGGCCGGCGCGCCCACGTTGCGCCGCACAACGGCGATCTCGAGGATCTCGCGACCCACCGTGCCTTCACCGACGGCCTCGCCCACCTGTCGCGGCTGCTGGCGCTCGAGCCCGAGGTCGTGGTCCACGACCTGCATCCCGAGTACCTCTCGACGAAGTACGCCGTCCAGCACTTCGAGCCCGCGCGGCGGATCGCGGTCCAGCACCACCACGCCCACGTCGCGTCGTGCGCGGCCGAGCACGGGATCACCGAGCCGTTCCTCGGGGTCGCCTACGACGGCCTCGGGATGGGCGACGACGGCACGCTGTGGGGCGGCGAGATCCTGCTCGCCGACCTGACCGGCTACCGCCGGATGGCCCGCTTCGCCCGCGCCCCGCTGCCTGGCGGCGCGCTCGCGGTCAAGCGGCCGTACCGGATGGCGCTGGGCTACCTGTTCGGAGGCGAGTGGCTCGGCCATCGCCACGACCCCGACAACCTCGATCCGAGGGTCGCAACCTTCCTCGGACGGCTCGACCTGCGTGAGGTCGCGATCGTTCGCACGCAGATCGCCCGCAACCTCAACGCGCCGCTCGCGTCGTCGGCCGGTCGGCTGTTCGATGCCGTGGCGTCCTTCCTCGGTCTGCGCGACGTGGCCGAATACGAGGCCCAGGCGGCGATCGACCTGGAGCTCGCGGCCGGGGACGTCGCCGCAGATCCGCTGCCGTACGCGATCGAAAGCCTCGACGACCTGCTCGTCTACGACACGTGCCCGACGCTGCGGAGCCTCGTGATCGCCCACTCCGAGGGTCGGTCGGTCCCGACGCTCGCGGCGGCCTTCCACGAGACGATCGCCGCAGTCACCGAGGAGTTGCTCGAGGCGGCCCGCAACGAGACCGGCGTCCGCACGGTCTGCCTGTCCGGTGGCGTGTTCCAGAACCGGCGGCTCGCCGGGACGCTCCTGCAGCGCCTCGAACGGAACGGCTTCGAACCCTTCATCAACGAACGCGTGCCGGTCAACGACGGCGGGATCAGCTTCGGCCAGGCGGCCGTGGCCGCAGCCCGACTTACCGCCGCCGCCCGCCACACGAGCCCAGGAGGACGTTAACGTCATGTGTCTCGGCATTCCCGGCAGGATCACGGAGATCCGCGACGACGGCGGCCTCCCGATGGGCAAGGTCGACTTCGGCGGCGTGCGCAAGGACGCCTGCCTCGCCTACATCCCCGAGGCGGTGGTCGGCGACTTCGTGATCATCCACGTCGGGTTCGCGATCTCGCTCGTTGACGAGGTCGAGGCGCTCAAGACGCTCGAGATGCTCGCCGCGATGGGCGTCATCGAGCCGGAGCTCGCGACGATGGGCCCGGGCATGAGCGAGCCCGCGGTCGTGTCGGACGACGAACCGGCGGGAATCACCTCGTGAAGTACCTCGACGAGTACCGCGATCCGGTCCTCGCACGAAAGCTGCTCGCCGAGATCCACCGGATCACGACGCGCCCATGGACCCTCATGGAAGTGTGTGGCGGGCAGACGCACACGATCGTCAAGCAGGGCATCGACGAGGCACTCCCGGAGGGCGTGCGGATGATCCACGGCCCGGGCTGCCCGGTGTGCGTGACGCCGCTCGAACAGGTCGACAAGGCGCTCGCGATCGCGGCCCGGCCCGACGTCATCTTCACCAGCTACGGCGACATGCTCCGCGTCCCCGGCTCGTCGACGGACCTGCTCGCGCTCAAGGCGCGCGGCGCCGACGTCCGGATCGTGTACAGCCCGCTCGACGCGGTGCGGATCGCACTCGCCAACCCGGACCGGCAGGTGGTGTTCTTCGCGGTCGGCTTCGAGACGACCGCCCCGGCCAACGCGAAGGCCGTGGCCGAGGCCGCCCGCCGCGGCATCGACAACTTCAGCGTGCTCGTGTCGCACGTCCTGGTGCCGCCGGCGATGACCGCCCTGCTCGATTCGCCCTCCAACCAGGTCCAGGCGTTCCTGGCCGCCGGCCATGTCTGCGCGATCATGGGCTGGACCGAGTACGAGCCGATCGCCGCCACGTACCGCGTGCCGATCGTCGTGACCGGGTTCGAGCCGCTCGACCTCCTCGAGGGGATCCTCATGGCGATCCGCCAGCTCGAGGAGTGCCGCCACGAGGTCGAGAACCAGTACGTGCGGGCGGTGCGCCGCGAGGGCGTCCCACTCGCCCAGCAGCAGGTCCTCGAGGTCTTCGAGGTAGGCCCGCGCAAGTGGCGTGGGATCGGCGAGATTCCTGCCTCGGGCTACCAGCTGCGCGAGCGGTTTGCCCGGTTCGACGCCGAGCGCAAGTTCGACGTCGAGGCGATCCGCACGAACGAGCATCCCGCCTGCATCGCTGGGGCGATCCTGACCGGCGACAAGACGCCGCTCGATTGCGCGGCCTACGGCACGTTGTGCTCGCCGCAGCGCCCGCTCGGGGCGCCGATGGTCAGCTCCGAGGGAACCTGCGCGGCGTTCTTTGCCGCGGGCCGCGGCCTCGAACGTGGCGGCAGCTTTTCGAACGCGGTGCCGCTCGCGCCGATCGAGGCAGGTGCCGAATCGCCCGCCGAGGTGTCCCGATGACGACCACGATCGACGCCGACGGCGTCGCCTGCCCCGCCCCGATCGCCCAGGACGAGCGGGTGATCCTCGGCCATGGTTCGGGCGGCCAGCTATCCAACGCGCTGATGCGCGAGGTGCTGGCCCCGGCGCTCGCAGCGGCCTCGGACGGCAGCCCGCTCAACGATGCGGCGGTGGTCGAGATCGCCGGTGTCCGCCTGGCGTTCACGACCGACTCGTTCGTCGTCTCGCCGATCCGCTTCCCCGGCGGCGACATCGGGGAGCTCGCGGTCAACGGCACGATCAACGACCTCGCCATGATGGGGGCCGTCCCGGTCGCGCTGAGCCTCGGGTTCATCGTCGAGGAGGGTCTCCCGCTCGAGGAACTGCGCGCGATCACGGCATCGGCCGCGGCGGCCGCGGCCCGGGCCGGGGCGCGCATCGTGACCGGCGACACGAAGGTCGTGGGCCGCGGGGCCGCGGACCAGCTGTTCGTCAACACGTCGGGCATCGGCCGCATCCCGGACGGCGTCGCGCCATCCGCTGAGCGTGCACAACCCGGCGACGTGGTCATCGTGTCAGGCCCGATCGGGCTGCACGGCGTGGCGATCATGAGTGTCCGCGAGGGCCTCGAGTTCGAGGTCGAGATCGCGTCGGACACGCAGGGCCTCGGCCGGCTCGTCGAGGCGATCGTGGCCGTCGAGCCCGACGTCCACGTCCTCCGCGACCCGACCCGTGGCGGCCTGTCGTCCGCGCTCAACGAGATCGCTTCCGTGTCGCGCGTCGGGATGGTCCTCGACGAACCGGCGATCCCGATCCCGGGACCGGTCCGCGCGGCGTGCGAGTTCCTCGGGCTCGACCCGCTGCACGTGGCGAACGAGGGCAAGCTCGTGGCGATCGTTCCGGGCGGGACCGCGGACGCGGTGCTGGCCGCCATGCGGGCACGGCCCGAGGGCGCGGAAGCGGCGCGGATCGGCACGGTCGTGGCCGACCACCCGGGCATGGTCACGATGCGCACGATCGTCGGCAGCGAACGGATCGTCGACATGCTCGTCGGCGAGCAGCTCCCCCGAATCTGCTAGGGACGCATCCCTCGGCTCTCAGCTCCGGCGAACCGACCCGAGCGAGGCCTCCGGCGTGAAGAACCGCAGCCGGCGGGCCAGCAGGAAGATCTCGCGGTCCAGGAGGCCGAGCAGGTCTGCCAGCCGCTCCACCGTGGTCTCGGCTTCGAGCAATGCCTGGCGGCGCGGCAGCTCGACCTGGATGATCCCCGACAGGAGGTAGGACAGCGTCGTCGGGTCGTCGGGAATCAGCAGCCGCGGTTCCGGCAGCGACTCGCCGCCGGTGGCGTCCACGACGAGCTCGCTCTCGGGATCGCCGCGGGCGGCCGGGTCGTTCGGCTGGGCGTCGACCTCGACCCGGATGTCGAGGATGTCGGCGTCCTCCCCCTCCCGAGCGCGGAGCAGCTCGAGGTAGCGCACGAAGCGGCGCACCGCGGTGGCCGACAGCTTCTCGGCCACGTCCTCGTCGCCGACCTCGTCGTCGAGGCCAGTCACGCTGCCGACGAGATAGGGGGCGCTCGTGACGTCGACCTCCTCCAGCGCGAACCGGCCGGTGCCCGCGACGAGCAGGTCGTAGCGGCCGTCGGCGTAGCGGCTCGCCTCGCGGATCTCGGCAAGCGCGCCCACGCCGGCCACGGAGAGCGTCGTCGTCGGCCCGACCTCCTTGCCCTCGCGAATCAGCACGATCCCGAACGGCGAACCGGTCTCGATGCAATGGCGGGTCAGCGCGCGGTAGCGGTCCTCGAAGACGTGGAGCGGCATGACGATTCCCGGGCAGAGGACCGTGTGGAGCGGAAAGAGCGGCAGTTCCATGGACCTGCCGATACTACGGGGAGTGCCCGGATTCGTCGCCGGTCGCGTGGTCGGGCTCGGGTCCCGGGGCCTGGCCGGGGCCAGGGTCTTCGTGCGCAGTCCCCGGGGACTGATAACGCGGTTCTCGGGCCGATTGGTTGCCGCGTAGTCACCAGCCGACTCGTAACGACGCTCCGCCCGATCCGGGGCCGTCACGGCAGCGAGAGAGGCCGCGGCCCACGCTCGCGAGAGCGCCTCCACGGGCCGTCGGACCCGGCGAAGCCACAAAGCACGTATCTAAGAGTCGCGTGGTGGGTATTCAGCAAGGTGTCGCCGTACGCTGGGTCGCCCGTGCCGTCGAGTGGCGCCGTGTCGGGGAGTGGCCCCGCGGCCGCGCCGAGTCGCCCTCTACTC
>Ga0299913_10002126_pt1 | contig 15421 bp, 17 predicted proteins | sample RVTome_9_FD_201360 | JGI IMG/M metagenome (GOLD analysis project Ga0299913, IMG submission 201360) | Soil microbial communities from uranium-contaminated site in the Upper Colorado River Basin, Wyoming, United States - RVT155D38 (version 2) ...
AGCGGTGTGAGGAACCCCTGCCCCCGGTCGAAAACCGAGTGGAGCTGCCGCAGCGCGGCCTCGAGCTCGACCACGGAATCTCCGACTCTGTCAAAGCCGAGCTGTACGAGCACATCGCCTATGGGTGCGCCTGCCCCGGTCAACCGGAAGTCCTTCGCCGCCGTCCTGGCATTGAGTTCAGCGACCTCCTCGGTCTTGGTCTCGAGCTCGTCCTGGACCTGGGTGAGCTCCGCTTGGGCAGTGGCCTTGGCCGCCTGGGCGATTTCCAGCTCGTTGCTGGTCGCCTGCACTAGTGCCCTTTGGGCGGTCAGCTTCTTAATCAGGTCTTCCTGAAGCTGGCGCGTCATGCTCGGCTTTTTCTTCTGATACAGGTTTTCCAGGATATGTTCGACCAGGCTGGCCCACAGATTGCCCTCGACGTAATGCCAGGCGTTGAACTCGATCTGGGCGATGTGCTTCAGGAAGGGCAGCTCGCGCTGCATCCGTCTCTCGCCGAGCGCCTCCGCCGACAGGGCATCGACCGCCGAACGGAGCGCCCGCATGAAGAAGGTCTTGCCCGAGCCCCATTCCCCGAAGAGTCCGATCGAGAGCGGTGGTGAGAGGGTACGGGCAGCGATGAGCGCGGCAAACGCCTGCACTTCGACGTCGATGCCCAGAAGGTCCGATGTTCCCGCGGCGCGGTCCGCGCTGAAGCCACCGAAGCGTCGGAACCGGGGCATGTCGCCGATGAGGATATCGGCCCAGACATCGTCCCGGTCGCCAAAGCCCCGCATCCAGTCGTACAGCTCTTGGCGGAGTTTGGCAGGATCTACCTCGAGCTCGTCGAGGCGTCGGAGCACGCCGAAGTCATCGGGCTCGGCGTCGCTGGTCAGGAGTGCCGCCAGCAGATGACGGGCATGCATGACGCGCCGCCCGGTGGTTCGCACGGCAATATCCTTCGCGACCCCAAAGGTGGCGAACATGTTGGGGGTCATCACCACGGGCTGGCCGTCTCGAGGCGGGGTTTTCGCCCGGCTCGTCTGGGCTCTAACGCCCTTGCTCTCCAAATAGGCGTCGCGGACTTGCTGGTACTTGGAGGAGAGTCTGCCGAGCGTGTCACGCAAGAAGGTCCCGGCCCATGGGCCTTCGTTGGGCTTGCCCGCTTCGCTGATCGCAAACAGCATGAAGCTGGTGGTGATCCTATTGGGCGGCGTACGGCCGGCTGCCAGTTTGGTGGCCTGCTTCATCAGCTGCTCGATCGACGGCGCGGTCTCGAACTCCGAAAGACGGGTCAGCGGCACCGAACCTGGGGAGGCCGATGGCCTGGGCTCTGGGGAGGCTGGTGCCCTGGGCCTGGGCTCTGGGGAGGCTGGTGTCCTGGGCCTGGACTCGCGGATAGGCCGGTTCTCGCTTGACTTGGAAGGGCTTGGCTCCATTGGCGGTGGCGGCGTTTCCTGAGCAGACTCTGAATTTGGGATGGATTCGATGGCCCCGACCTTTTCGGTAATGGTCTTGACGATGTAGTCGACAGCTCTCACGACCTCGGTATCGGAGAGCCCGCTAAGTGGTCGATCCGCTGGGTCGAGAGGTTCTCCCCACTGGGTCAACCATTCGGGGACATCCTCCAGGGGTTCGCAGGTGATGCGGAACGTCAGCACATTCCTGCCTGTCACCGGGATCGAAGGAAGCTTGTCCGAGAGAGGCTTGATGAGCCGGTTTGTGACGAGCAGAATCAGGCAGAAGGGTGTTAGCTCTTCGATAACGCGGGGGAGTTCGCTCAGTCCCTCGGGGAACACGATTACTCTGACTTCATACCTTAGCCCTTGAGGTCCCGCGGCTCTTTCGAAACCGTCTTGAAACAGAACTGCCCATGGCTCCTCAGGGGCCCCCGCCACCAGAGTGATCTTCGTGCGGACTCCGGAGGGTCGGGCTGGGGCTGATGCGGGCATTGTGCCGGCTCCTTCAAAGGGAGTCTCCGAGCCCTCGCATTGGGTGGATCGGTTGGGGGACGGGTACGGATAAGCTAGAGACCGGTACCGCCTGTGGATAGAGGAAAATCAGGTGGGGAGAGCGCGAGTTTGCGACAACAAATCGCGAATCTTGTCGCAAGTGGCTTCCTGGCCGGCTGGCCGTCCCCCCCCGGACCACAACCCTCGGCTGGACCTGATGATCAGGGCGGGCGACCTGGTCGGACCGTAGAATTAGTGCCCACGGGTGCCGGGGTAGTCGTGGAACCGGTGGTACGCACGGAAGCTGCTCACCCGTGCGGAGCGGCGGGCCGGCCTCGAGAGGGTTGTGGGCGGGCACTTCCACCCGTACCGGCGGAAGTGGGCGAGTAAGCGGAAGCATCTGCCCCCTGGCCGATGTCGCGGCCGCAGGTGTGCCGCAGAGAAGGCCGAAGTCGATCGAGCTGCGCAAGCACGGGCCGAACAGGAGCGGTCGGAGCGCAAAATAGACAAAACACCCGAAAAGCAATTGTCTATTGATGAGCGGATCGGCAACACCACCCTAAAGGAAGTCGGCACCACCTAAAGGAAGTCGGCGAGGCCGTGGGTGGCTGGCTTGGGTTCCTGATGTTAGTGTTGTGGGTATTGTACTTGCTGGGCGTCATCGACATAAATGCTTGGTTGCGCGACGCCGGCCTTTTACCCGCGGACCCGTTATCCCCTCCCCAGTAAGACAGGCAATTCGCACATACCTGCGGGGGGTACCAGCCTGGTCCCGGTCGTCGGTTCGACATGAACCTGATCTGGTACCTGGCAAGCTCTCACCCCGTAGTGTGCGAATTTCCGTGCCAACTTCCCAGGCGCATCCTGCTCATTTCTAACCCTCCGGCTGCGCACCCTGCACACGTAACCCCCTGGATTCAGGGGGAAGCGGACGAAATGCTCGCCAGCCCCTAGCCATTCGGCTTAGGCATCGACAAGCCTACCGTGGGTCACTTGCGCTGGCGAAGGATCGAGCGGTCTCCGCTTCGGCGACGCCGGCACGTCGCCCTGAGGAGAGCTGTTCCTCACAACCTTCTGTCGCAAAACAGGCCCCTCGTGTCGCATTTCGGGCCTTGCATGCACCGCTCGAGGCCTCAAAGGATTTGGGGTCATCGTAGCCGCGGGCGGATCTGCCCGGATTCGCCGTGTTCGTAAGAGGAAAGGAAACACCAATGCCCACCCTGAAGAGAACTGCTCGCAAGAGACGAGAGGCTCCCGCGATCCAACTGGAGCCGGCTGCTCATCGAAGGATTCTCAACTTCCTGAATCAAGCCGTCCAGCCGCAGGACCTGATGTACGAGAAGCTGCCCGGGCCCAACCCCGAGATGGAGCTCGATCACGAAGACCACGAAGCTCACGAACGCAGCCCAGAAGAACGGAGGTTGGAGCCGAAGAAGATTCTCGATGATGACATCGCCACCGAGATCATTGATTTCCGCGAACGGGAGTACCCGCTCGGGTTTCGACATGTGAAGGAAGCCCTGGAGCTCAAGACGTTCAACCGACACCACCTCGATATCCTGCAGCAGTTCTTTAGCAACAGCTTCTTCGGAAGCTGGTCCATCTTCCCCCAAACAATTCCGCGCCGCGGACCAGGCGGTAACGATGGCGTCGTGCATGCGGCGCTGCTGCACACCGGCAAGGTGCTATTCATCACCGCGGATGAAACGACGCTGCTGTGGAACCCGGACGATACCACCCCCGCAACGTTCGAGGACCCAGTCAATCAGCCACACCTGGCTCCGGACGCGGCGTCGGGCTACTCCGTACTGTGTGGCGGGCATTCGTTCCTCTCGGATGGGCGGTTGCTGGTGGTCGGCGGGGGCGGCTACGGTCCACACTCGAAGGCCAAGTGGGGTTACAAGTTCGACCCTAGCGCCAGGACATGGACAAGAACCAGCGGCAGCATGGTGCATCACCGGTGGTACCCGACGGTCCTGACCCTCGGGGATCAGCGCATCGGCGACAGCCACGAGGTATTGGTAGTCTGCGGACACGGCGCGGGGGACATGGAGATCTATGACGAGGCCACCGACAGTTTCCGGGAGGTAATGTCGGGCGACTCCAAGCCCTTTCCGAGCCTCTATCCGGGTCTCCACCTGCTGCCGGACAACAGCATCTTCTATTCGAGAACCGGTTGGGCGAGCGCCGGCCCGGGCGGCGGCCCATTCCTGGGGGACGACCAGTCTTCCTATTTCGTCCTCACCGGCGTGAGCACCGGAACCTGGACCGACATCGCTCCCGCGACTCCGTCAATGCCTGACCGCACCAAAGGCATGTCAGTCCTGCTGATCAGCGCCACCGCTCCCCAGGTGCGGATTCTGGTTATGGGTGGCTCGGACTCTTCGAACAACAACTCCTACGAAGTCATCGACGCGACCTCGCTATCACCGGCGATCAATTGGGGAGGCGCTGCGCCATTTCCCGACGGTGAGCGACGAAGCCTGGCAAGCGCCGTGTTGCTGCCCGATGGCAACGTGTTTGTGTGCGGTGGCATTCAGACGACCAACTCTCCCTGTGCAATGTTCAACCCGGGGACCAATACCTGGTCGGCGATGGCGGCGTTGCCCTCGACCCGGGATTACCACTCCGTCGCGGTGCTCTTGCCGAGTGGGCAGGTGGCGATGGCGGGATGGAACAACACGGCGATCGAGATATTCAATCCACCCTATCTGTTCCGCGGAGCGCGGCCGGTGATCTCTTCCGCTCCCGCTTCAGTACAGCGTGGACAGAGCTTCGACATTGCGTCACCGGATGCGGCGACGATCACCAGGGTGGTGCTGGCAAGGCCGATGGCGGTCACCCATCAGACCGATACCGAGCAGAGGCTCGTGGAGATGGCACACGTCCATACCGGCTTCTCCACCTTCGGCACCCTTTCTCCCAGCGGGGTCGACACGGACCGGTTCGGCGTCGGCCAGAACGTCGGTGCCCTGACCTTTGTAGCGGCGGATCTGGGCTATGGGTCCAACCTGTTCTACTACCTCCGCCAGGACAGTACCGGCGCCTCGACATTCGGGACCATCGACACCAACGGCACTGTCACCGATCGGTTCGGCGCAGGCCAGAACGTCGATGCTCTGACGTTTGCGGCGGCAGACCTGGGCTACGGGCCCAATCTGTTCTACTACCTCCGCCATGATGCTTCGGGATTCTCCACCTTCGGAACCATCGCCACCAATGGCAGCATCACCGATCGCTTCGGCGTCGGCAACAACTTCGATGCCCTGACGTTCGTGGCCGGCAATCACGGCTATGGGCCCAACCTCTTCTACTACCTCCGGCATGACGCGGGTGGCGCTTCCACCTTCGGAACCATCGCCACCAATGGGGCCATTACCGACCGCTTCGGCGTCGGCCAGAACTTCGATGCCCTGACGTTCGCACCGGGAAATCACGGTTATGGGCCGAACCTGTTCTACTATCTCCGCCGTGACGGCACCGGCATTGCGACGTTCGGAACAATCGAGCCGAACGGAACCGTCACCGATCGCTTCGGCGTCGGCCAGAACTTCGATGCCCTGACGTTCGCACCGGGAAATCGCGGCTATGGGCCCAATCTCTTCTACTACCTCCGCCGTGACATAACGGGGCTGACCTTGACGGTCCCCGATCGAGGGGCTCCGCATTCACTCGTACCGCAAGGCTATTACATGATGTTTGCGATCAACCCCAGCGGCGTTCCTTCAGTTGCGAAGTGGATATACCTGGACTGACGGCGCATTTGCCGATAACGGTCCCCTGGGGACATTGCCCCGACGAAGCCTCCATCGGGCCAGAATCCGCTGGACCATCTGGAATACCGAGGCGATCCGGATGGTGATAAGGAATGGCCGGCTGTTTCAGGGAGACGATCTGCAGGAGATCTGGGCGAGGTAGCGGGCCCTGCCGGTAGGGAGGACTTCGTTCTTGGCCAGTGAGAACGGACCGCGAGGAAAAAAGCGTCTACGAGGTGCGGAAATACCTGAAGGCGGACGCTCGAGGAGGCAAGAGGTAACGAGGCGCTCCCTCATGCCGCCTCCCCCTTGTCCCCGCTGGCTATGTGTTTTCACCCATGGCCTTGTTCAAGCACTCCCGCAGACTCTGCAGTCCGCGGGAGCGCGGCCGAAACTCGCCCGGGCGGCCCTTGATTGGCCTCCTAATGGCAAAGCTGAGAGCCTGACCAAGGCTGAACGCAAATTTTTCCTTCACCTCCTCCGGAACTTCGTCCGCCTGAGGATCGCCTAGGAGGCGGGCCCAACGCTCATGATCGAGGATCTCGGCGAGTGCGCTTTCTCGAAGCGCCCGGTTTTCCGTCACCTGGTTCATATGCTCGATCAAGCGCCTGACGGATCCGGCGACGCCATCGGCCTTCCTGCACTGGTACTTCTGCGAACTTGAGCCGGGCCATGAGGGAAGCATCGCTGCATGAGCTGCAAGGTGGAGTTCGGACGCTAGAGCGGGCTTACAAGCCGAGCGGGCGCTCGGCCTCCACGTGTCGGCCCGCGCCCCCCCGATCTTGACAGCCCCTGTACCGCGCCCTATCTCAGCCCTTGTCACACCTCGACTAAGGCACACCCAGCGAAAGCCGGGCCGCAAAGCCACGGGTCCTCGCTTCCTTCGCGACGCCGCACGGTAGCCCCGCCAGACGCCACGCAGGACACCAGAGATCGGGCCGCTGCCCACCACAGGAGCAGCAACTCCAGTCCCGAATAGCTAAGGGGTTCTATGGCGCTTATCTGGACCCAGGTTAATCCACAACTGCCAGTGACGCCGGGGGTGAGTCGCACATCTCGCCCCATCCAGCTATACGGCGATGCCCGAGACGTTCGCGTGCGGGGACAGGCAATTGCGGCTGGCGTTGCGGCCGTCGCGCAGGGCCTGAATTTACTCGCGCTGAACTACCGAATTAACCGTGAGCTCGAGGCGCTGAGTCTCAAGGCTGAACAAATGCTAGAGCCGGGCAGCAAGGACGGTGTGCTGGCCATTGTCAAAGCGTATCTAACCCAGCCACCCGCAGGTCCAGGGGCATGGTCCTTTGAGAGTGCCTTCCTTTGGCGTCGAGCCCCAGATCCCGGGTCCGCTATCCGGATGTACCACGCCACGCGAACGTTGGAGAGTGCCGGACCAAAAGGGGCGAACATGTCGCGATTTTACTACTGGGGGATGCGAAAGTAACCCGATGAGGATGCCCCAAGACGCGGCACCGGCTCGTGACGCCTCGCTGGCATTTGGTGCGCTGCCTTATCTGGTCCGGCGGGCGCAGAGGGCTCGACTTCGTTAGGCAGCGCGACCTAGTTGAGGTGACGGCGGAGTCTTGGTCTATGAGATCATTGCCTCTGCACCTACGGCCTCACAGCGGCTCTCGCGGGCTCGCTGGGCAGCCTACAGCGACTCCTGTGCGGACACCTTGCCCGCGAGAGCCCACGAGCCAGGTAAGACCCTCTCTCTGGTCTAGTTGATCCTCCTGACGCGGAGCGCGCCAAGCGTTGCGATGAGCCGAATACCTATTGCGTGAGTCGAATACAGAAGAAGAGAGCTATCGCTGCGACATAGGTTCGCCGGTTGTAGGCCAGGTGTCCGTCTGACTGAGGGATTTCGCCATGAGCAGCCTGCGCGCGTACCAACGGATCTCCACGCTCCTCGCCTTCCTGTCATCACCTCTCGCTGCCCAGCGCAATGCCAGCTTCGAGGTGGGGACGTTTGCGCAGGCGACTTACTTCGACCGGACCCTCAACTTTCACCAGGGGAGCGGTGGGGGCGGCGCACGCCTGGGCTTCTTCGTCACGCCGGCGCTCGAAATCGAGGCGGAGGGGACCTTCGTCCCCACTAGCGGTCCCGGCGACGTTGATGTGCACTACTTCCCGCTCCGCGGTAGGCTGCTGCTCAACATCCCGGCCGGCGAGCACGGGAGTCTGCTCCTCGGGGGAGGGTATGTCCATAATGAGTACCGGGATGATCTCGATGCCAGCGACGATGGCGCAACCGGCTACCTGGGTACGCGCCTCGGCATTCCCGGCCTGCCCTCGATCCGGTTGGCGACCTACCTGGACTACATCCCGTCCCCGCAGAATGGAGCCGGGGAAAACTGGAACTGGGGGATCCAGGCCGGATTGAGCTTCCTCACCGGTGTGGACCGGGCGGAGCCACGGGTGGAAGAACCCGCCGAGGTCGATTCGGTCAGGCTCGTGGCTCGGCAGGACTCGCTGGAGCAGGCGGCGCGTGCCGATTCACTGGCCCGCGCACGTGCCGACTCGCTCCGTGAGCAGGCGCTTCGCGACAGCGTCGAGCGGGTGCAGCGCGACAGCGTCAGGCTGGAGGAGGAGCGCCGGCAGGCCCGGGCTCAGGCCCTCAACGACAGCCTGGTGGCGGCAGCTCGGGAAGACAGCGTTCGGGCCGTGGCGTTGCGGGACAGCCTGCGAATCACCCGCGACCGGGCCAGGAGCACCGAGCTCCGGGACAGCCTCCAGCGTGTGGCGCTGCGGGACAGCCTGCGCGCCTTGGTGCTGACTCGCGGGACTACGGTCATCGTGGCGAACTTCGAGCTCAACAAGGCAACCTTGCTCCCGGTCTCACGCGAGAACCTCCAGGAGGCCGCCCGCGCCATCGTGGCCAATCCTGAGATCACCGTGGAGGTCGCCGGGCACACCGACACCACCGGTCCGCGAGAGCTGAACGAGCGGCTCTCCGTCCAGCGGGCAGAGGTGGTGAAGGCATTCCTGATCGAGAATGGAGTGGCTGCGGAGCGGATGACGACGCGCGGTTACGCCTGGGACCAGCCGGTGGCCAGCAACGCCACCGCTCCCGGTCGCGCACAGAACCGTCGGACGGAACTGCGGCGGACGGACTGAAGCGGAGATCTCATGAGGATCCAAACCGCCTCTAATACCCGGCGAGCGACTCATCTACCTGCCAGGCACCTAGGGTGAGGCCCCGCGCTCGCCTGGAAACGTCCGGGCTTCCCCACCAATGAACCCGAGTGCTCGAAGACGCAGCGGCCCTTGCCGAGCAGATGCTCACCGAGCACCTGCTGCGGCCAGCCCTGGCTATGGGCTCGGCGAGCGAGTGCTGGCCAACGAGCATTTCGAGTTCCGAGGTGGGGACCGAAACAGCCGGCCGCGCATTGCCCGTACACGTCGCACCGATCCGGCGATCTAAGATGATGAGCGCGTCGTGCCGACGCCATCGGCGTGACGTGGTACAAGATCAAGAACCGGGTGTATACCCAGATGGAGGGTCGGGGCGACCTGTTCCACGGACCGAGGTAACACCACATCAATCGAGGGATAATCATGGCAACCTACATCAGCCTGCTTCGGTACACGCACCAAGGAGTCACGAGCATCAAAGAGGGCCCCGGGCGGGTGGATGCCGCTCGCAAGGTCTACGCAGAGCTGGGCGCCGAGTTGAAGGCCGTCTACTTCGTGATGGGGCGCTACGACTTCCTTGCCATCGTCGAAGCCCCTGATGAGGTCACGGCTGCCAGAGCGGCGCTGGCCTTGGGGTCGAAAGGGAACGTCAGTTCGGAGACCTTGCGAGCTTTTACCCAGGACGAGTTTCGGAGCATCGTGGCGGGGCTTCCTTAAGCTCCCTGGGCCGCTCGGTCCCGGCGGCTGTGGGTTGCTCGTCAGGGGCGCGTTCGTCACGGGAACCGTGACCTCTGGACACGGTGTCCACGGCTTGGAGGACGCGACTCCTCTCAAAGCTGTCGCTCACCGGGTCGGTGGCATCTGGTTCTGTCATCGCGTTCATTAACCACCCGAAATCGATGCCCTCCATAGTGCGCCTTGACTCGGGAAAGGTCCGAGGCGCTATCCTGGGGGCATGCCCTCAACCGACCGTCAACCGACCACCGAGCCGCGCTGCAATGCCAGCAAGCTGGCCGGCTACGAGGCATCGTTCAAACCACTGGCACTTCTGCGAGCTGCCGCCCGGCCATGAGGGGCCGCACCCCTGCATGAGCTGTCAGGCGGAGTATGGCCCCCGCTGACGGCGCCCTCTGGGTGAACGGCAAGGACCTGCGAGGGTCGCCGCTCGAAATCGAATCGAGAGGGAGGAGGTGGACGGGACATGCAGGACAAGGAGCTGGAATCAGGGAAAGCGTGGCTTAAGCAAGAAGCGCTGAGATTAGGAGCTACCAAGGCTGAATGGGGCCACACGATTGATGACTTCGACCGGAATCAGCAAGCGCTGCTCCTGAGCCTCGGAGAGGCCTCTGGGGTTTGCCGGTGCTCTGAGTTTGATTTGCGGAAGGTGCCCGGCGACGAAGGCCTAGCATCGGCGCTCAAGGATCGCGTCAGGGCTACGCTGTCGAGTCTCGGCCAGCGCTAAGAATGCAGTTGAATCTTCCGTGGTTTGTCACCACTGTTGACACCGCACGCGGGCCCGAATTGTCACCCCGAAATGCACGAGCCCCGCATCTGCCAGCGGGGCTTTGCTTTGTGCCTAGTGGGCGATGAGGGACTTGAACCCCCGACCTCGCGCATGTGAGCCGCCCGAGGCCAGCGACGATCAGCGCCCGCCAGCGTGAATTAATGACTTAGCACACATAGATCGCCAGCGAGCGCCAACTAGCGCCAGCTCGTTTGCGAGCTTCGCCCCGCACCCGCGGGGAAATCCGAAATCCTCGGCACATCCCGGAGTTTACTCCGATCGTTCGGAAGGGCCTAGGAGCCGCCGTGAGCCGCGCGACGACGAGATGGCTAGTTGAGGATTGCCTCAAGCTCGCGGTGGACGAGCTCGCCGGCCATGGCCTCTTTCGGGCCCCCGATGGCACGCGAGCGACTCTCTCCTGGGGCCCTGAGCACCCTCATGTCGGCCCGACGACCCGGACCGGGCTCAGACGCTGGGTCGTTGTACCGTCCCCGAGGCCGCTGATCTCCCCTCTGCGGGGGCCCTGCCTCACTAGCCAGCGTCGGCGGGCGTCAGCGGGCGTCAGCGGGATTGGTTATAGGGATCGCTACAAGAAATTCCAAGTACGCGACCTGTTGCTCCGGAGCCGCCCGAGGCCGGTGACGGTCAGCGCCTCCTGCCGTAACTTGCTCGAAAGGGACCAGCTGCACCGCCAGCCGGCGCCGCATCTGCGGAGTCGTGGAAGGAAGGGGCCGCTGACTAGGAACGCGTGCTGCGCGCAAATTGCTTCTCCAGATGATGCCGCCGTAGGGCTTTAGAAACTCGGCATCGATCCCATACGAGGCAGCGTAAGCCGCCGCGTCTTTCGCCGCCCAGGCCGCGGACACTGCCTCGACCAGCGCATCGATTCCCGGATGACGGAGCACGGCTCCCGACGGTCTACCGCCCTCACGTCCGATCAAAAGCGGCTCTATCGCAAGTACCTCGAGCTGGACCGGCCCAAGGGCTACAAGACCGGCGGGTGTTTCGCCAAGATCGCCACGATCGCTAGGCGGCTCGGCGTGGCCCCTGGCTCGGTCAAACGGAATCAGCGCGCGCTCCAGACCTACGGTCTACTCGCCCGCACGCCCGAAGGCGTCACACCAATCCGGTGGTTCCCCACCCTACCGCCGTGGGTCACCTGCGTCCGGCCCGATACGGTCGCCAGGGGCAAGGCAACGGACGCGTGGATCATGGCGCAGGCCGCGGAACTCGACCGCGTGCTCCCCATTCAGATGAGCGAGGCGAAGGCGGCGAAGCGAGCAGCTCGAAGTGATAGCAAGTCGCCAGATCAGATTTGTACCCCGGAAAGTGCAGATTTGTACCCCGAGGAGACGCAAAATTGTACCCCCCGAGGGCTCAAATTGTACCCCTGTCTTGCCGCGACCCGCTCTGCCCGAACGTCGTAACGAGATAGCCGCGTGAGGTTACGCGGCTGGTCGTTTCGCGCATTTGGGAGCTAGTAGTTAACGGCTAGGAACTCACGGAGAAGAACTCACGGTGAGCGAAGCTCACCCCGGGAACCTGGCGGTTCCGGCGCTCCCTTCGGTCGCGCGTTTTTTGAAATGCTCGAACAGCAACAGCACTCAGGGGGAGATCGAATCGCCTAGCGCCCCTCCGCGCAAGACCAGCATCGGAGGGCATTCCAGGGGTGCGAAGGGTTGCGAAGGGTTGCCCGGTCGGGCGTCACTCCCCGCCGGCATCAGCCCGCGGGGCGTCCCGGCAGGCGTGGTAAAGTGGATATGTGGTGCGGTCAGCCGTCACTGTACTGCCTTACCGCCCATTAGTCCAATGAGTGCACCGAAGCCAAGCTTAAATATCGACATAAAGGCATTCATCAGGGCGGTGGTCTCCACACTCCTGGGGGCGGACGCGAGTAGGTAGCAGCTCAGCAGCATGGACAGGACAGTGATTCCGAGGACGCCCAGAAAAATGAGTTTGAAGGTGGGCGTGAGGATCACGGTTGTGATTCTCGGAGAAGGCTCTGATTGCGCCGTTCTCGTACCGGTTGGAGTTACCACCTCTCATTCCTCCGCTTCTTGGTCGAGGCAAGCCTTAAGCTCCCGCATCTCTCGGCCACGCTTCTCCCAGATACACCGATAGCGTGGATGGACGAACGAGTCCCAGCAGATCGCCCTCACAAATGGAGAGAGGAGCAGTGCAAGAACGGACAGCAGCAGCGCACCACCAAGCACGTAAATGTCTGTAGTCATTCTTCACCTCCGTAGAGCCACCCCGAACGGGCATCCCAGACGAACACAGCCAAAAACCGGTAAAGGCGTTGGAGAGCGCCACGAATGTATAGGGGGGTACACGCAGCCGTAAGCCGTCCTGGCAGGCCTCGGTGGGCTGCGGGGATCACGTCGGCGAATTGTGCCGGAACTCAAGGGAGGCTGCCCAGACATACGTACGCTTCCCTGTCAGGCAGGGAACGGCTCGCCGCGTCCTTACCCCAGGCGGGCTGCGGTGGAGCTTGAAGGGGCGAAAATCCCGCGCACAGCTTCCATTAGGCTCTGCAGTCCTCGGCAACCGTCACCTGCCCCGTCAGATGGGGAAAGTCCTGCAGCAACCGCCCAACGAACGCGCGTGGCACGATGACTCGCCGGAGAGCTTCGTGCTCGAATGGAACGTTCCCAATTATGCGCCACTCGCGTTCCATGTAGTAGTTGATCCGATGGTCGGCCGGCAGGCTAGAGTCGAAAAACTTCATGAAACAGAAGATGTTGTGTTCCATGAACCACTGCCAGTCATGTAGCTCCTGGGTCTGGTGAGAGAATGCGAAGGCCCTGATGGCATCAGATTGGCTTAGTGAACCACCCTCAGGCGGGACGCTAGCACGCATCTGCTCAAGGGAGTCGTAGGTCTCGCGGTGAGCCATGCCTGCGTCCTGGCCCCATCTCTCCTCCATCGCGTCGAAGTAGTCTTGTCGCGATGCAGGGGGATGGACGGCAGCGAGAGACTGCCTTGCAATGTAGAACACCGGATTCGCGCCCCTTGCAACGAGGTAGTCCCTGCTCCAGGAGTGCCGGGGTGATCTCACCGTCGCGGGCCTGTTTGGCCGCTTCGAGCAGGAAGTAACGGCTCACGTGGCCCCCCGGCAGGCGGCAGAGGACAAGCGACGGCTCGCCGTCTGGACGGCCTACCTTGGCGCCTCCCGGCTCGTGGAGAGCATGGACCGGGCAACGCTTGACGGATCCGTAAGGGCGCGCCGGGCTGGAAACCTCAAAGTCCCCGACGTGAACCTCGCGCCGCACCCCACGAACCGCACCGTCGGCGCGGATCTGGAGTTTCTCCGCCGGGTCTGCAACTGGCCGCTCACCGTCACGCGGGGGAACGGGAAGCCGTTGCTCGACCACCACCCGCTTACCCACTATGCCATCCCGACCAACGCCAACCCCCGCCGGCCGGTGGCGACCTATGACCGCTACCTCGCCATCCGGCAGCACGCCGACGAGGTAGACCGCCAAGGGCTATTCGGAGCCTTCCTTGACCTCGTGGAAGGGCTCGGCTGGCGCGTGACGGCTATCTGTGAACTGCGGGCGACGGACGTGGACCTGACGGCGAGTGACGCCCGACCTCACGGCCGGCTCAGGAAGCGGGCGGAGACGGACAAGATGGGAGTGACGCAATGGGTTCCGATGTCGGCCGCGGTGAGATCGGCTGTCTTGGCGGCGCTAGAGCGCAATGCGGCCATCGGTGAGGCACCCTTGTTCCCGGCGCCACAGCGGGCCGGTAGGTGCTGGACCCGCTTCCACGCCAAGGACCTGCTAGAGCGGGCAGAGATCGCCGCCCGGACGGCAGCGGTGAAGCGGGAGGACCACGAGGCGGCGGCGATGCTGGCCCCGCTCGACGGCAGCGACTTCCACGCGTACCGCCGCGCATGGGCAACCGCCCGAAAGCATCTGCCCTTGAAAGATGTGGCGGCGGCGGGCGGCTGGTGCTCGACCGCGTCGCTCCTGCGATGCTACACGCAAGTGGACGACGCTACTATCTGCTGTGGTGAGTGAGACGAGAAAGGTACGTGCGGCGGGAGCACAACTGGATCACTAACTGTATCAGTCTGCCCGGACTCCTACAGCCCCGCCCTCCGCAACTTACCGGGATTCCGTAACTTGCTCCAATGGAGCGGACCGGGATCGAACCGGCGACCCCCTGCTTGCAAAGCAGGTGCTCTCCCAGCTGAGCTACCGCCCCGAAGGTGTTACGAGGCTGGAACTTACTCTAACCGCCACTCCGGGCCAAGTCGAGATGAAGCCGGGCCGGCAAATGCCTCAGAGATCATACAGCGTCCCATACCTCGTCCGCAGCGCCTCCACCAGCGGCCGGTGATCCGGCGGCCCGCCGGTCACCACCTCGATCAACCTGGCGGACGGGTGCCGGCTCCCCTGCCGATAGATCCGCTCCCCCAGCCACCGCACCAGCTCGCGAAATTCACCTCGCGCGAAGCTCTCCTCGAGATCTCCAATTTCCTGCCGCGCGCGCTCGAAGAGCTGCGCGGCGAAGACATCGCCCAGCGTGTAGGTCGGGAAGTACCCGATCAGCCCCTCCGCCCAGTGCCCGTCCTGAAGACAGCCGTCGGCGTCGTTCGACGGGGTAATGCCGAGATAGTGGCGGTAGGTGTCGTTCCATGCGCCCGGCAGCTCGGAGGCCGCCAGATCACCCGACATCAGCGCGCGCTCCAGCTCGAACCGGATCATCACGTGGACATTGTACGTGACCTCGTCCGCATGGACCCGGATCAGCGACGGCGTCACCCGGTTCAGCGCGAAATGGAACTCGTCCAGGTCCATGTCCCCCAGCGCCTCGGGGAATCGCTCGCGCGCCAGCGGAAGGAAATGCCGCCAGAACTCCAGGCTCCGCCCCACCCGGTTCTCCCAGAGCCGGGCCTGGGACTCGTCCATGCCCACCGAGGCCGCCTCGCCCATCGGCGTTCCGTAATACCGGGCGTCGAGCCCCTGCTCGTAGAGCCCGTGGCCGACCTCGTGAAGGACGGTGAGGACCCCGCCCACGAAATCCCGGAGATCGAACCGCAGCCCGATGCGGCAGTCGCCCGGGCCGAGACTGGTGCAGCAGGGATGCACGCC
>Ga0299913_10002127_pt1 | contig 15417 bp, 13 predicted proteins | sample RVTome_9_FD_201360 | JGI IMG/M metagenome (GOLD analysis project Ga0299913, IMG submission 201360) | Soil microbial communities from uranium-contaminated site in the Upper Colorado River Basin, Wyoming, United States - RVT155D38 (version 2) ...
AGCGCTCGTGGACGGTCTCGGCGAGTGGCACCAGCGGCTTGGCGGGGTACGGCCACGCGTCGAGGTCCATCAAGGTGTGCTTGCGGACCCGGTGCGGGATGCCCGGACGGTTCGGCACGACCGCCTCGATCACACCGTCGGCGCCATAGGTCACGTCGTAGAAGGACGGGACGTAGACCGAGCCACCGACGGCCAGCCGTCGCAGCAGCTCCTCGCGGCCGCCCGGGCTCCCCTCGCCCTTCCACTCGCGGATCACGTCGGAGATCGCGAGCACGACCTCCTCGCCGTCGCCGAGGACGGCCGCATCGAGGAAGTCGGCGATCGGCTCGGGGTTGAACGCGGCGTGACCGCCGGCGATCACCAGCGGGTCGTCGTCGCCGCGGTCGACTGCGTGGAGCGGGATGCCGGCGAGGTCGAGCGCGGTCAGCAGGTTGGTGTAGCCGAGCTCGGTGGCGAAAGAGACACCGAGGACGTCGAACGCGCGCACCGGTCGGTGGCTGTCGACCGTGAACTGCGGGATCGGCCCCGCGGCGTCGCCCTTGCGCATCACGGCCTCGAGGTCCGGCCAGACCGAGTAGGTGCGCTCGGCCATGATCCAGTCGCGCTCGTTGAGCACCTCGTAGAGGATCGCGACGCCCTGGTTGGGCAGCCCGACCTCGTAGGCGTCCGGGTACATCAGGGCCCAGCGGACGTCGACGGAGTCCCAGTCCTTGACGGTGGAGTTGAGCTCGCCGCCGACGTACTGGATCGGCTTCTGCACCGACGGCAGCTTGGGCTCGAGCCGCGGGAACACCGACGCGACGGACACAGCACTCCTCGTGAAATCGTGGCCGGGGACGCCGTCCAGGGTACGACGGGCCGCTGGGAGCGGCACATTCCCGGTTCGGCGTACCCTGTGTGGCGCACAGATGGGCGGGCAGCGGCCCGCCCTGGGCCGTCTGGACCTCTTGTCGACAACGCCTGCGGCGCTCGGCTCCGAGGCTCTACCATCCGTACGTTCGGAGGGTGAGAACGTGGGGAACGCTGAGGGGACCAGCATCGCCACCCGCCGCTTGGCGCTCGTGGTTGTGCTGACGCTTGCCTTCACGCCCCTCGCCCTGGCCGAGGTCCCACCGCCCGACACGCCGACCGAGATGTGGCCGACCCTCGCGGCAGCCTTCATCTGGCTGGCGACGGTCTGGGACGGGAAGAGCCGGCCCACCGCCGACCTCGCCTGGCACGTCTTGGCGCAGGTGCTGGTCTTCGTGGGCGTGGCGCGCGTCTTCGGCTGGGCCCCCGCGGACGCGGTCTGGATGGGCGTCGCCAACGTGGCCGGCGCCATCCTGATGCTCGCCCTCTACTCCTGGTACCAGGGTGGCCGCGGGTGGGCGCCCACCAACGCGGCGTCCAACCTCGCCCTGCTCGCCACGGCGCTGCTCGCGAGCGGCGTGGTCGCGCTGTCCGGCGGCATGCCCTACCTCGACGTGGGCGAGGTCAATCGGCTCACCCTCTGGTGGGTGATCCGCGGCACCGTCTACGCGTACGTCGGCGGCGTGACGTTCCTCAGTGCGTTCTACGCCGAGGGGCCGTTCGTCGGGGACCGGGCGCCACGCTGGGCGCTGGCGATCCTGGTGCCGATGGGGGTCGGTTGCATCTGGGTCACCTACCTCGACCCCGAGCTCCCGCTCACCTGGTTCCTGCTGCTGCCGGCGCTGGTCGCCGGGTCGATCCTGACGCCCCGCGGCGCGTCGGTCTTCGCCCTGTTCATCGCCCTCATCAGCGCGCTGGCCACGCTCCACCCGATCAACCAGTTCGGCTACGACGGCTTCCTGCCGGGCTCGATCGTGATCGACGTGCTGATCACCGCCTCGACGTTCATCACCATCCACCTCGCCGTCCTGCAGGACCAGCGGCTCAGGGCCTCCCAGCAGCTCGAGGACGAGCGAGCCGCCGCCTTCGACGAGCGGGCCGCGGCACAGGAGCAGACCGCGCTGCTGGAGCGGGTCTACGAGACCATGACCGACGGACTGGTCGTGATGGAGCACGGCCGGCGGGTGGTGTTCCACAACGAGGCGGCGCGTCGGCTGGTCGGCAAACGGATCCCGCTCGGCGAGGACCTCGACTGGGTCGGCTACCTCGGCCTCCGCCTGCTCGACGGCACGCCCGCGACAGACGCGGACCTCCCCGGCCCGCTGAACCCCGCCGTCCGGCAGCTGCACGTCAAGAACGAGGGTGCCGACCGGATCCTCGAGATCGGCGCGTGGCCGATGATGGGTGAGACCGGCAAGTTCATGATGCTGTTCTCCGACGTCACCGCGGAGCGCGAGCGACTCAGCGAGCTGACGGGCTTCGCCGGCGTGGTGGCGCACGACCTGCGCAGCCCGCTGACGAGCCTGAGCGGCTGGCTGGAGCTGATCGAGGACTCGCTCCGCGACGGCGACGCCCCCGGTGCCTCGGAGTTCAACAGGCGGGCCATGGTCAGCAGCACCCGGATGGGACAGGTGATCGAGGACTGGCTCGCCTACACCGTGCAGCGCGACGGCATGCTGGCGACCACGCGGGTGAGGCTCGAGGCGCTGCTGGAGGAGATCGTGGCGCCGTACGGCACCTCCGACGGCGAGCACGCGCCGGCGTTCGAGCTCGAGGTCGAGCACGAGGTCGAGGCCGACCGGGTGCTGACCAAGCAGCTCCTCGCGAACCTGATCGGCAACGCCGTGAAGTACACGCCGGACGGCGAGCGCCCGCACGTCAGCATCCGCTCCGTCCCCGACATCGAGGACGGGTTCGTCCGGGTCGAGGTCAGCGACAGCGGCGTCGGACTGCCGGACGGCGAGGAGGAGCGAGTGTTCGAGGAGTTCCACCGTGCCGCCGAGCACGCGGACGCCTTCACCGGCACCGGCCTCGGCCTCTCGCTCTGCCGGCGGATCGTGAACCGCCACGGCGGCAGCATCTGGGCGCGCAACAACCCCGACCGCGGCGCGACGTTCAGCTTCACGCTCCCGGCCGCCTGAGGTCGCCCCTCGGCGTGCTCACGGTCGTCCCCGGCCGCGCCGAGCCGATCGCCGAGGCTTCGCCCCGCGATCCTCGGGGTCTACGTCCTTCTCACGATCTGGCCATGACCGGTGGCGCACCCGAGCTGCCGCGGTGCACAGTGAGCCATGTTCGCGATCCGGGCGGCGACCGCCTACGACGGGCTCCGGTTCCTCAGCGAAGGTGCCACCGTGCTGGTCGAGGCCGACCGGATCGTCGGCGTCGAGGGACTGCACCACGAGCCCCCCGTGGGCTGTGAGGTCACGACCTACGACGGGACGCTGCTGCCGGGGCTGATCGACACCCACGTGCACCTGGTGGCCGACGGGAGCATGGGTGGCCTGGAGCGTTCGCCCGACCTGTCCGACGACGAACTGGACGCCGTGATCGACGCGATGCTGCTGCACCACGCGGCCGCCGGGGTGACGACCGTGCGCGACCTCGGCGACGTCGGCTACCGGACACTCGCGGCGCGCGACGCCCAGCGGGCCGGCCGTCCTCGGGTGCGGTGCGCGGGTCCGCCCCTGACCGTCCCGGACGGGCACTGCCACTTCCTGGGTGGCGCGGTCGTCGGGACCGAAGCGGTCGTCGCCGCCGTCGCCGAGCGGGCACAGCGTGGCGTCGACGTCGTGAAGGTGATGGCGAGCGGCGGGATGCTCACGCCGAACTCCGACATCATGGGCGTCCAGTTCAGCCCGCGGGAGCTGGCGACCGCAGTGCGGGTCACGCACGACGCCGGACTGTCGATCGTCGCCCACGCGCACTCCCTGGCCGGTGTCGAGCACGCGCTCGACGCCGGAGTGGACGGGATCGAGCACTTCACCTGCTTGACGGACGCGGGCATGACCACGTCGGACGACCTGCTCGCACGGGTGGCCGCGGCCGGCGTCGTCGTGTGCTCGACCCTGGGCACCGACGTCACTCGGCTCCCGCCGTTCGACACCCTGCCTCCCCTGATCCAGGACCTGATCGAGACGCTCGGCCTCACCGAGGACGGCAACCAGCGCGGCCGCGACGAGCAGGTCCGTCGGATGCGCGAGCACGGCGTCGCCGTCGTGACCGGCACCGACTCGGGGGTGGCGCCCTCCAAGTACCACGGCATCGCCTGGCTCGCCGTGCTCCAGCTCACCGACTCCGGCTACTCCCTCGAGGACGCCCTCGCCACCGCCACGTCGTACGCCGCCCGGGTGCTCGGCCTCGAGAACGTGACCGGCCGGCTCGCTCCCGGCCTGGCCGCCGACCTGCTGGTCACCGACGGTGACCTGGCGGGCGACCCGACGTCACTGAGCCGACCGGCTGGGGTGTGGGTGCGTGGCGAGCAGGTCCCGTCCCCCTGACAGGTCACCAGCCACGCGAGAGGTACCTTTGACAGTGCCCGTCCCGCTTCCGCATCGTGCGTCGGCCTTGCGAGCAGGTCGGAGACCACGTGCCGGAATCAAGGCGCCATGTTGGCTATGTCGAGCGCGAGCATGCCGTCGCGTGCTTCCGGAACGTCGTGAGCGCTCGGAAGGACCTGCGCTCCGCCCGCGACTCGGCATCCGGCGGCTGGAACAAGCACGGCCTGCATGCTGAGCTTGTGGCGGCGCTCGAGGGGTATGAGGCGGCGATCATCGAGCTCGGGGCGCCCGTTCCGCGCAAGCTCCAGAACGAGCTCCAGCTTCACCGTCGTCTGGGGAACCACGCCTGACGCGACTGCCCGCACACCTGTGCCGAAGTGCCTGTGGACAGGCGTTCTGGAGGCTCCCTGTGGAGATATCGTGGCTCGTCAGCGGCGGACGAGGACCCGGGTGGGGACGGGGTAGCGCGCGGCGGGGCTGACCGACGAGCGCAGGTGGATGTTCTGCAGCAGCCCGACGGCGAGCATGGTCGCGAACATGGAGCTGCCGCCGTACGAGACGAACGGCAGCGGGACGCCGGTGACCGGCATGATGCCGAGGCACATCCCGATGTTCTGGAACGCCTGGAAGCCCAGCCAGCAGGCGATGCCGGCGGCGGCGATCCGGCCGAAGACGTCGTCGGCCCGGCCTGCGATCACCAGTGCGCGCCAGATCACGACGGCCAGCAGCGCGATCAGCAGCCCGGCGCCGAGGAGGCCGAGCTCCTCGCCCGCGACGGTGAAGACGAAGTCCGTGTGCTGCTCGGGCACGAAGCCGGAGCGGGTCTGCGAGCCCTGGAACAACCCCTCGCCGAAGAGGCCGCCGTTGCCGACGGCGATCCGGGCCTGCTCGGTGTTGTAGCCGGCACCGCGCGGGTCGAGGTCGGGGTTCGTGAAGGCGAGGAACCGGTCGACCTGGTAGTCCTTCAGCATCCCGGCCGCGACCGCGGCTACCGCGGCAGTGACACCGCCACCGGCCAGCAGCGCGAGCCAACGACGCGGCGCCCCGGACGCGGCGAGCACCCCGAAGACCGTGGCCGACAGCACGAGCATCGTGCCGAGGTCGGGCTGCAGCAGGATCAGCACCGCCGGGATCCCGGCGATCAGCAGCATCAGCACGACGTCCAGGAGCCCGACCGTGCGGGTGCGCCTGCCCTCCGCGCGCTCGGCGACGACGAGGGCCATCCCGATCACCACCGCGAGCTTGGCGAGCTCCGCGGGCTGGATCGACACCCCCCCGAGCTGGATCCACGACCGCGAGCCGTTGATGGTGGAGCCAGCGGTCAGCACCATCACGAGTCCGCCGAGCGAGGCGAGGTACGCGAGCGGCGCGAGGATCCGCACCCACCGGTGGTCGGTGGCGAGCACCATCACCATCAGCACCAGGCCGATCGCGATGTTGACCAGCTGCTTGCGCAGGTACGCCGCAGGGTCGCCGCCGGTGAGGTCGACGCGCGTCGTGGTGGCCGACCAGACGAGCAGCGTGCCGAGCACCAGCAGCCCGGCGACCGCGGCCATCAGCACCCAGTCGAGCCCGGGCACCTTCAGCACCGGGCTGGGCCGGCTGGTGCGGACGTTCATCGGGAGCCCCTCACCCGCGGCGGCAGGATCGACCCGTCGCGCCGGAACGAGGGCAACGTCTCGGGCGCCACGACGCCCGGGATCGCGGCCCGGCTCGCGTCGACGTCCATGCCCGTGATGCCGTACAGGGCCTCGTAGATCGCACGGATCGCCGGGCCCGAGGTCCCGGACCCGGTGCCGCCCTGGCTGACCATCATCACCACGGCGTAGTCGTCGGTGTAGGACGCCACCCACGACGTCGACTGCTTGCCGTAGACCTCGGCGGAGCCGGTCTTGGCACGGATCTGCACCTGCTCCAGCGGGAACTCGAGCAGCCGCCAGCTCATGGTGCCGCGCAGCGCGACGCTCTTGAGGGCGGTGTCGATGTAGGAGAGGACCGAGTCGGGCACACCGACGTTGCCGACCCGCTTCGGACGGAACCGCTTGAGGACCGTGCCGTCGGGGCTCACGATCGCCTTCGCGATCCGCGGCGCGTACAGGGTGCCGCCGTTGCCGAGCGCGGCGTACGCGCGGGCGAGCTGGAGCGGCGTGACGATGGTGTCGCCCTGCCCGATCGCGAAGTTGACGGCGTCGCCGGCGCGGTAGGCGAAGCCCTCGACGCAGAACTCCCCCGCGAACTTGTAGACGAAGTCGCTGGTCTCGGCGTCCTGCGGCTTGGCGGCGATCCCGCAGTAGTAGTCCTTCATCTGCTTCCAGTACTGCAGCTTCCAGCGCCGGTCGGCGATCCGGCCCGAGGCCTCTCCCGGCAGGTCGATGCCGGTCTCGCCGCCGAACCCGAACGTCATCGCCTCCTCGACCAGCGGGTCCTTCGCCGTCACGTCGTCGACGTCGGAGCCGAGCTTCTGCCAGAAGTGGTAGCCGACCCGGTAGAAGAACGTGTTGCAGGAGACCTCGAGCGCACGGTCGAAGCCGATCAGCCCGTAGGGCCGCGACTCGTAGTTCTGGAAGACCCGGTTGCCGACCTGGAGACCGGACGAGCAGTCGAGCCGGGTGTCCGGCGTGAAGCCGTGGGTCAGCGCCCCGGCCGTCATGAACGGCTTCCACGTCGAGCCGGGCGCGAACTGCCCCTGGGTCGCGCGGCCGAGCAGCGGCGTGCCGGCCGCCTCGGAGTAGAGCCGTGCCAGCTGCTTCTTGCTGATCCCGCCGACCCAGACGCCCGGGTCGTACGTCGGTTGGCTGGCCATCGCCACGATCCGCCCGGTGTCGACCTCCATGACCACGACGGCGCCCGAGTCGGCGGCGTAGTTGCGGCCGCTGACGCTGTCGAACGTCTGCCGCGCGGTCCGGATCGTCTGCGCGAGCTGCTTCTCCACGACGCTCTGCACCTTCGCGTCGATCGAGGTGACGAGGGTGTCGCCGGGCTGGCCCGGGATCTCGTTCTCCTCACCGAGCACCCGGCCCATCGAGTCGACCGCGACCCGACGGTAGCCCGGCATGCCGCGCAACCACTCGTCGTACTGCTTCTCGACGCCCGCACGACCGACCGACGAGGCGCCGTTGACCGAGCGGTCGCCGTCCTCCTGGGCCTGGTCGAACTCGTCCTCGGTGATCGGGCTCAGGTAGCCCAGCACGTGCGCGAGGTTGATGCCGAACGGCTGCGGGTAGGCGCGCACGCTCTGCTGCTCGGCGATCACGGCCGGGTAGTCCTCGGGCTGCTCCAGGATCCGGAGCGCGACCTGCTGCCGGACGTCCTGCGCGATCGGCACCGGCTGGTAGGGCGAGCCGTTCCAGCACACGCCCGGCACGCTGGCCTCCTCGCCGCAGGTGACCAGCTGCCGGCGGATTCGCGCGAGCGGCTGGCCGACGGCGTCGCCGATCCGGGCGAGCAGCACCCGCTGCTGCCGCTGGGAGAGCTTCTCGAGCATGGCGCGGTCGACCGAGACGACCCACGACTTGCGGTTGGCCACCAGCGGCCGGCCCTGGGCGTCGACGATCAGGCCGCGCTGCGGCTGGACGACGATCTCGCGGACGGACTGGTTGGCCGCCTGTGCGTGGTACTCGTCGCCGGTCACGACCTGGAGGTAGTAGAGCCGCACGAAGAGGGTGGCGAAGAGCGAGAAGACGAGGGCCTGGATCACGACCAGCCGCAGCCGGCTGCGGCTGTCGACGGCCGCCATCAGGCCGGGACCCGCTCGGGCTCGAGCCTCCGGAACATGCCCATGAGCGGCGGCAGCACGAACGGTGTGAGCAGCACGTCCCACAGCACCGCGACCAGCACCACCGTCAGGACGCCACCCACGTCGGAGCCGGGTTCGCCCAGCACCATCCCCGAGAGCGCGAACACCGAGGACCCGATGAACGAGGCACCGGCGACGGTCATGACGACGGTGGACGTGGTCGGGTTCTGGTCCTGCCGCACCCGGCCGGCGAGATAGCCGACGAGCACGAGCGCGAGCGCCCACCGGCCCGCGACGTGGTCGGCAGGAGGAGCGAGGTCGAGCGCGACACCGGCCACGAAGCCCAGGACCGCGGCGAACTGCGGTCCCCGCGTCAGCGCCGCGGCGACCGCGACGAGGAGCACCAGGTTGGGCACGATGCCGTCCCACGCGACGTACGGGAAGACGGTCACCTGGAGCACGAGCGCGGCCACCACGGCAGCGAGCGCCGTCAGGGCACGGGCAAGGCTCATCGCAGGCTCCCGTCGACCTCGATCAGCGCCCGGTCGCTGGGGGTGCCCGACGGCACGGCGACCCCGACCAGGTCGAGTGCACCGAAGTCGACGAACGGCTCGATCACGGCCCGCTGGGAGGTCTCGCGGAGGCTGGAGAAGACGCTGGTGACCCGGCCCACGGGCACGCCGGGCACGTACGGCGCGCCGCCGTTGCTCCCCCAGGTGACGACGACGTCGTGCTTGGCCGGCACCTCGGCCTGGTCGACGAGCTCGAGGTCGAGCAGGCCGCTGTCGCCCACGTCGCCGCGGCCCTTGAGGAAGCCCATCTCCATCGAGCCGCCGACCCGGCCGCCGACGGTCGAGCCGGTGTCGATGATGAGGAGCACGGTCGCAGTGGTGCCGGTGGTGCGCAGCACCCGCCCGACGAGGCCGTCGTTGTTGATCACCGTCTGGTCGGGCCGGATCCCCGCCTCCGATCCCGCCTCGATGGTGACGGTGCGACTGAAGGCCTGCGACGGGCCGAGGGCGACGACCCGCGCCGGCACCAGCGCGTAGCCGAGCTCGTCGGCGGCCGCGGTGAGGCCGTCGTACTCCGCCAGCCGGTTGCGGTCGAAGTCCGACGACGCGACCTCGGACCGGAGGCCCGCGTTCTCGGCCTCGAGGGCACTCAGCTCGGCGCGCAACGAGTCGTGGGAGCGGAACCAGCCGGGGATGGCCGTGATGGGGCGGATCACCGCCGCGGTGCCGGACTCGAGCGGGCCGAAGACCTCGCCGACCGCCCGGCGCACCGGCTCGACCGGGGAGTCGGTTCCGCCCTGCGAGTCGAGCGTGATCAGCGAGACGCTCGCCAGCACCAGCGCGACCAGCAGCGCCCGCGACGGCCGGCGCGGCTCGTCGAGGTCCTGGAGGCTGCGCCAGCGGCGTTCGCGGCTCCGGTTGAACCCCCCGTCGAGGCGCATCAGTACCTCCGGCGCTCGGAGACCAGGACCTGCTGCAGCGCCTCGAACTCCTCCACGCACTTGCCGGCGCCGAGCGCGACGCTGATCAGGGGGTCCTCGGCGACGTGCACCGGCATGCCGGTCTCGTGACGGAGCCGCTCGTCGAGGCCGCGCAGCAGGGCGCCGCCGCCGGTGAGCACGATCCCGCGGTCCATGATGTCGCCTGCCAGCTCGGGCGGGGTCTGGTCGAGGGTGGCGCGCACCGCGTCGACGATGGCGTGGAGCGGCTCCTCGAGCGCCTGCCGGATCTCGGCGCTCGACACGACCACGTTGCGTGGCAGCCCGGAGACCATGTCGCGGCCGCGGATCTCGGCCTCCGGCTCGTCGGGCAGCGGGAACGCCGACCCGAGGGTCATCTTGACCTCCTCGGCGGTCCGGTCGCCGAGCATGAGGGAGTACTCCTTCTTCATCCACGCGACGATCGCCTGGTCGAGGTCATCGCCAGCGGTGCGGATGGAGAGGCTGGTGACGATCCCGCCGAGGCTGATGACGGCCACCTCGGTCGTACCGCCGCCGACGTCGACGACCATGTTGCCGGTGGCCTGATGGACGGGGAGTCCGGCGCCGATCGCGGCGGCCATCGGCTCCTCGACGATGTAGACCCGGCGTGCGCCCGCCTGGTAGCCCGCCTCCTTCACCGCGCGCTGCTCGACGGCGGTGATGCCGCTCGGCACGCAGACGACCATCCGCGGCTTCGCGAAGTAGCGGCGTCGGTGCACCTGCCGGATGAAGTACCGGAGCATCTGCTCGGTGGCCTCGAAGTCGGCGATCACGCCGTCCTTGAGCGGCCGGATGGCGGTGATGTTGTCGGGGGTACGGCCGATCATCCGCTTCGCCTCGTGGCCGACCGCGAGGATCTCTCCGGTGGCGTCGTTCAGCGCGACGACGCTGGGCTCGTCGAGCAGCACGCCCTTGCCGCGGACGTAGACGAGCGTGTTGGCGGTACCGAGGTCCACGGCCATGTCACGGCCGATGAAGCTGTTCGCCATGCGGAGTGCCTCGCGCTCGCTCGTCGTACCCGGGGAAGGTCGGTACGACGACCTACCGGCGTGGCCGAGGCACCTGCGCCGAGCGTAGGTTCGCGCGGGACCGCAACCCGGGAGGACACGCGGGGCAGGCGGGGCGGGTGGTGCCGCCGTGACTCAGGCGCGACTCGGGACAGCACTCGGGGCCCGACTCACAGGTCGGGGTACCACAGCCCGATCTCGCGCTCGGCCGACTCGGGTGAGTCCGAGCCGTGCACCAGGTTCTGCTGCACCGCGAGGCCCCAGTCGCGGCCCAGGTCGCCGCGGATCGTGCCGGGCAGGGCGGCGGTGGGGTCGGTCGCGCCGGCCAGGGAGCGGAAGCCCTCGATGCAGCGCTGGCCCTCGACCACCATCGCGACGACCGGGCCGGACAGCATGAACTCCACCAGCGGGTCGTAGAACGGCTTGCCCTGGTGCTCGGCGTAGTGGCCGGCGAGCAGCTCGGGCGTCGCCGACCGCAGCTCGAGGCGGGCGAAGGTGTAGCCCTTCGCCTCGATCCGGCGGATCACCTCGCCGGTGAGACCGCGGCGGACGCCGTCGGGCTTGACGAGGACCAGGGTGCGCTCCAGAGCCATGCGGCGGAGCCTAGCGAGCGCCACGCTGGAGCCTGGCGGCGCCTCTTGCAGAAAGTTTGTGCACAACAGTTGTGCAAAGGAGTAGTGCACAACTAGTGTGGACGACGTGAACGACGTCATCATCCACCTCGACGCCACCGCGCTCCGCGTGCTCGCCCACCCGCTGCGCTCGCGACTGCTCTCGGAGCTGCGGCTGCACGGGGCCGCTACCGCCACGGAGCTCGCCGACCGCCTCACCACCAACACCGGCGCCACGAGCTACCACCTGCGCAAGCTCGAGTCCGTCGGCCTGGTCAGTGACACCGGGACCGGCGAGGGCAAGCGCCGCGTGTGGGAGGCCGCCAGCCGGGGGCACGAGTGGACGCCGAGCGACTTCGCCGGGGACGACGACGCCGAGGCGTCCCTGTCGTGGCTCAGCCGCCACTACTTCACCGAGCTCGAGGCCCGGGCCGACCGCTGGTTCGCGGCCGAGCGCGCCTGGCCCCGCGCCTGGCGCGACGCCCTCGGCTACGGCGACGACGGCGTGCACGTGACCCCGGCACAGGCCATGGCGATGCGCGAGGACATCCACCAGGTGGTCCAGAACTACCGCAACGCCGGCCGCGGCGAGCCCGACGCCACCGACGTCATGATCATGACCATCCTGCTGCCGGTCGACGAGCGACCGCCGGAGGCTCGGTCATGAAGGACGTCCTCTCCCCCACCGCCGCCCGCCGGGTGTTCCTCACCCTGACCTTCACGCGCTGGTTCCCGGTCGGACTGATCGTCGGCGCGATGACGCTGTGGCCGCTCGAGCAGGGTCTCACCATCTCCGAGGCGCTCCTCGCGTTCTCGTTCATGGGCTTCGTCGTGTTCGCGCTCGAGCTGCCCACCAGCGGCTTCGCCGACTCGTTCGGTCGGCGGCCGGTGTACATCGTGTCCGCGGTCGTGAACATCGTCTCCAGTGTGGTCGTCGTCATGGCCGACTCCTTCTGGAGCTTCGCGATCGCGGGCGCGCTGTTCGGCCTCTTCCGGGCGCTCGACTCCGGCCCGCTCGAGGCGTGGTACGTCGACACCGTCCACGTCACCGAGCCCGAGGCCGACGTCGACCAGGCGCTGGCCGCGCAGGAGACCGTGCTCGGTGCCTCCATCGCCGTCGGTTCGGTGCTGTCCGGCGTCCTGATCGCGTGGGGCCCCCTGCCTGCCGCCTCCGCGCTGCTGCTTCCGCTGCTGGTGTGGACGGCCCTGAACGTGGCGCACCTGCTGATCGTCGTGCTCGTGATGAGGGAGCCGCGCACGCACGTCGACGCGACCGGCGCCCGGCGAGCCGCCGAGTCGGTCCGGGAGGCCCCGGCCGTGATCCGCGAGGGACTCGGCCTGCTGCGCACCAACCGGGTGCTGCGCGGGGTCGTGCTCGTGGAGATCTTCTGGTCCGTGGCGATGGTCATCTTCGAGACGTTCCAGCCGATCCGCCTGGCGGAGCTCGTGGGCGGCAAGGAGCAGGCCGGCGCGCTGATGGGCCCGGTCGCCGCGGTCGGCTGGGGCGTGTTCGCCCTCGGCTCCGCGCTGGCCGGGCTGGCGAGCCGCCGGATCGGCGTCACCCGGACCGCAATCCTGTCGCGCATCCTCAACGGGCTCGGCGCGGTCGTGATGGGACTGGTGGCGGGGCCGGTGGCCCTGATCGCGGCGTACTTCTTCACCTACGCGCTCCACGGCACCGCCGGCCCGATGCACATGAGCCTCCTGCACCGCGAGGCGGTCGCCCGCAACCGGGCGACGGTGCTGTCGATGAACTCGATGGTGGGGTTCGCGGCGTTCTCGGTCGCGGCTCCGCTGCTGGGCGTCCTGGCGGACGTCGTGAACACCCAGACGGCGATGGTGACGGCGGGTGCGTTCAGCGTGCTCGGGGCCGTGTTCTACCTGCCCGCGCTGCGTGCCGAGCGGGAGCGGGTCGCCGCTGGCGAGGCCACGCTCGTGCCCTGATCTGGGGACAGCGGTCAACGCGAGGGCGGTTCTCCGCTTAGGGTGCCCGGGACGCGTCCGCCAGCTCGGGAGGGAACGTGACCGACGTCCTGACCTCGACCGCGGCTCGGCGCGCCTTCCTGCTGCTCACGTTCACGCGGTGCTTCCCGTCCGGCCTGGTCGTCGGCGTGATCACGCTGTGGTTCCTCGAGCGCGGGCTGAGCATCTCCCAAGCGTTGCTGGCGTTCTCGCTCCAGGGGATCGTGATCTTCCTGCTCGAGCTCCCGAGCAGCGGCTTCGCGGACGCGTTCGGGCGTCGTCCACTGCTGGTCACGGCGGCGGCCGTCAACCTGGTCGCGAGTGCCGCCCTGATCCTCGCGGACTCGTTCTGGACGTTCGTCCTCGCCGCCGGGCTCCAGGGCCTGTTCCGAGCGCTGGACTCCGGACCGCTCGAGGCCTGGTACGTCGACACCGTGCACGCGACCGAGCCCGGGGTGGACGTCGACCGGGCGCTCTCCTCGCAGGGCGTCGTCGCCGGCGGTTCGATCGCGCTGGGCGCGCTGATCTCCGGAGGCCTGATCTTGTGGGACCCGCTGGCCGGGCACTCCGCCCTCCTGCTGCCGCTGCTGTGCTGGGCCGGGCTCAACGTCGTCCACCTGGCGGCCGTGCTGCTCGTCATGGACGAGCCCCCACGCCACGACGAGGGGACGACGCGGAGCCGGGTCCTCGCGTCGACGCGTGAGGCTCCGCTCGTGATCCGGGACGGGCTCGGCCTGCTGCGCCACAACCGGGTGCTCCTGGGGGTGGTCCTGGCCGAGGCCTTCATGACGGTCGGACTCGTCGTGTTCGAGATCTTCCAGCCGATCCGGCTGGCGGAGCTGGTCGGTGGCGAGGAGCGCGCCGGTGCGTTGATGGGGCCGGTGGCGGCGGTCGGCTGGGGGGTCTTCGCGCTCGGCTCGGCCCTGGCGGGGTTCTCCAGCGCGCGGCTCGGCGTCGCTCGCACGGCCATCCTCGCTCGCGTCCTCAACGGGCTCGGTGCGGTCACGATGGGTCTGGTCGCCGGTCCGGCGGCGCTGATCGCGGCGTACCTCTTCACCTACGCGCTCCACGGCACGGGCGGGCCGATGCACCAGGCCCTGCTCCACCGGGAGGCGCGCGCTCGCAACCGGGCGACGGTGCTGTCGATGAACTCCATGGTGTTCTTCGTGACGTTCGCGGTCGTGTCTCCCCCGCTGGGGCTGCTCGCGGAGTCCGCCACGACCCAGGTGGCGATGGTGACGGCGGGGGCGATCAGCGTGCTCGGCGCGGTGCTCTACCTACCGGCGCTGCGGGCCGAACGCCGTCGGGCAGCCCCGGGCACCTGACCCGAGCTACGCATCCCCGTCCGCGTCGTACCCGGCGTACGCAGCGGCCCGCTCGCGCTCGATCTTCTTGCCGAGGAAGTAGGCACAGCCCCAGAGCAGCCCGAAGATCGCACCCAGGAAGAACATCACCGGCACCACGAAGCCGAGGCCGACCGCGGCCACCTGCACGACCCAGCCCAGGCCGTACGCCGCCTCCGAGCGGAGCGCACCGGCCAGCACGAGGCACGCGGCGGCGAGACCGAGCCCGATCGCGAGCGCCGTGCCGAGGGACACGTCGGTCAGCGTCGCCATCACCGGCGTCGTCAGTCCGAGGACGATCCCCTCCAGGGCGAGCACCGCGGCACACATGCCGCGACGGGGCGAACGCGGTGAGGTCTGCGCCGTGGTGCTCATCCGCGGCCCTTCAGCATCGTGCGGGCCTCGCCGACGGTCACGACCGAGCCGGTGACCAGCACGGCGCCGGAGCCGATCGAGCCGGAGGCCCCCGCCTCGGCCAGCGCGGTGGCCTCGTCGATCGCGTCCGCGAGCCGGGGCACGACCGTGACCCGGTCGTCGCCGTAGATCTCACGGGCCGCCGCGGCCAGCGCGTCGGCAGGCATGGCACGGTCGGTGGCGTTCTGCGTGCAGACGACGTGCGCGAGGTGGGGCTCGAAGGCGGCCAGCACCCCCTCGGCGTCCTTGTCGCTCATCACGCCCAGCACCCCGATCAGCGGGTCGAACGCGAAGGAGTCCTCGAGCGCGGCGGCGGTGGCCTCGGCGCCGTGCGGGTTGTGAGCGGCGTCGAGCACGATCGTCGGGCTGCGGCGGATCACCTCGAGCCGGCCGGGTGAGCTGACCTTGGCGAGGGCCGCGGCGACGAGGTCGGCGTCGAGCGGCTGGTCGCCCGCGAACGACTCGACCGCGGCCAGCGCGGCAACGGCGTTCTGCGCCTGGTGGGC
>Ga0299913_10002128_pt1 | contig 15417 bp, 15 predicted proteins | sample RVTome_9_FD_201360 | JGI IMG/M metagenome (GOLD analysis project Ga0299913, IMG submission 201360) | Soil microbial communities from uranium-contaminated site in the Upper Colorado River Basin, Wyoming, United States - RVT155D38 (version 2) ...
GCCCGCCGGACAGCTCGTTGGGTCGGTGGTTGGCGCGGTCCTCGAGGTCGACCGCGCGAAGCGCGGCCCGCGCGCGCTCCAGCCGCTCCTCGGAGGAGGCGCCGGCGTACACCAGCGGGAGCTCGACGTTGTGGAGCGCGGTGGCGCGGGGGAGCAGGTTGAAGGTCTGGAAGACGAACCCGATCTCTCGGTTGCGGACCCGGGCCAGCTCGTCGTCGTCGAGGCGGCTGACCTGGCGGTCGTTCAGCCAGTACTCCCCCGCGGTGGGGGAATCGAGGCATCCCAGCAGGTTCATGAGCGTCGACTTGCCCGATCCCGAAGGTCCCATGATCGCCACGTACTCCCCGCGGCGGATGTCGAGAGAGACCCCGTCGAGAGCGTGGATCTCCTCGGAGCCCATGCGATAGACCTTGGTGAGGCCGCGGACGTGGATGAGCGGACGGCCACCGGAACCCTCCGGCGTCACGACCCCTCGCCCGACGCCGCCGTCTCCTCGACCTTGACGGGCGCGCCGTCGCTGAGGTCGCGGAGGGCCTCGTAGCTGCCGCTCACGACCCGATCCCCGGCCTCGAGGCCGCTCACGACCTCGAAGTAGCGGTCACCGCTGATCCCCACCCGCACGGGCACGAAGTTCGCCCTCCCGTCGCGCACGACGAACACACCTTCCTTCTCGACGACCCCGCCCCCGGCGGAGGCGGAGTCGTCCGCCACCGCCCGCACGACGAGCGACTGGATCGGGATCGCCAGCGCGTTCTCGCGGCGCGCGGTGACGACCTCCGCGGAGGCCGAAAGACCAGACCGGGGCACGGGGAGCTGACCGGAGAGCGTGATCTTGACCTCGTAGTCGGTGGCTCCAGGCGCGGGCCCCGCTGCCGTCGGCACGATGATCGGGCTGGTGGCGACTTCGGTCACCTCGCCGCTGAACGTGGTGTCGGGGAAGGCGTCCACGGACACCCGCGCCTCCTGGCCGGTCTCGATGTTCACCACGTCGGTCTCGTCGACCTCCACCGTGGCCTCCATGACGCCGAGGTCGGAGATGACGACCAGCACCGTGCCCGGCTGGTTCATCGTCCCGATCATCGCCACCTCGCCTTCCTCCACGTTCACGCGCGTGACCACGCCGTCGATGGGGCTCGTGATCGTCACCCTGCCGAGCTCGTGACGCGCGCTGCTGAAGGAGGCCTGGAGCTGGCCGACGCGGGAGCGGGCCGACGCCACCGCCGCCTCGCGCGCGCGCAGTTCGGCACGCGCCTGGTCCAGCTCCGCGCGGGGGATCAGGTCCGCCTCCGCGAGCTCCAGCTGGCGCTCGTAGTTGTCCCGCGCGAGCTCCAGCTGAGCCTCGGCCGCGCGCAGGTCGGCGCGCGCCGCCTCCACGCCCGCGGCTTGGCCGCGGGCCCCGGCCTCCGCGATCACCGGGTCGAGCTGGAGCAGGAAGTCCCCTTCTGCCACCCGCTGTCCCTCCCGGACGCCGATGCGCACGACCTCTCCCGGAGTCGTGGCGCTGATCGAGACCGACTGCTTTGCCTCCAGGGTGCCGCTGGCGCTGACGATCGAGGTGAGGTCGCGCACCTGGACTTCCTCCACCTCGACCTCGGTTCCGCCCTCTCGGCTGCTGAGCACGCTGAACACGATCAACAGCGCGGCGAGAAGCGCCCCTCCGAGGATCATCCACTTCTTCTGGGGGCGCTTCATGGCTGGTTGACCTCGTCGGGAAAGAGGTTGAGACCCGTCGCCAGCTCGAGCTGGACCAGGGCGAGATAGAACTCGTACGTGGCGGTGATGAGATCGGTGTCGGCCTGGGCGGCGCGGGTCCGGGCGTCAACGAGGTCCACGAACGAGCCGGTGCCCGTTCGGTAGCGCGCTTCCCCGAGGCGCAGGTCCTCGGCCGCCAGCTCGACCGCCAACCGCGCGGCCTGGTGGGTCGCGTATGCCGTCAGGAGCCGGGAGTGCGCCGTGCGGACGTCCTGCTCGATCTGGAGCGAGCGGCTGGCCTCCTCCGCGCGCGCCGACTGCAGGGCCGCGTTGGCCTGGCTCGTCTGGTTGTAGCGCTCGAAGCCGCCGAAGACCTGCCAGTTGAGCGCCACACCCACAAAGCTCTGCTCGGCGAAATCGGAGAACACGAAATCGATCGTGTCCGCCGCGGTACGCTGCAGGCTGTACTGGAGCTGGAGGCTCGGCAGGTAGGAGGAGCGCGCGATCCAGAGCTGCGCGGCGTCGGCCTCCTGTTGGGCGCGCGACTCCCGCAGGCCGGGATGATCGCGCAGCGCCCGCTCGATCAGCAGCTCCACGTCGAACGGGGGCGGGAACACCTCGAACGACGTCGTCAGGTCGACCGGGCCCTCGGGCAGAGCGCCGCCCAGGAGGCGCCGCAGCCCGAGCCGCGCCTCCTCCTGCTGCTGCTGCGCCTGGAGGACGGACACCTCGGCCCGATTGAGCTCGAGGCGCGCCAGCAGCACGTCGGACTTCGTCACGCTGCCTACGTTGTAGCGCCCCTCGGCCAGCTCGAGCTGCCGCTGCCGGCGCTCGACCTCCAGCCGGGCCTGCTCGACCAGGGCTTCGCGGCGACGGGCTTCGAGGTACTGGGTCTCGATCTCGGTCGCGGTGGACAGGGTCTGGAGGTCGTAGCCGGCGATCGTCCGGTCGACGTTCGCGCGCGCGTTCCGCAGGCGGAAGAGATCGCGCCCCGAATCGAGCAGCGAGTGGGTGATGTCCCACTGGTAGCCGGTGTTGTACGACTGCGGGCTCTCGAACTCGCGGCCGAACAGGACGAACGCGCCCTGGTCCAGCCGCTGGACCTGCCCGGAAAGCGATACGCGAGGAAGAAAGTTGCCGTAGGCGTCCCACAGACCGGCGCCGGCCGCGGAACGGCTGTAGCCCGCCGTCAGGACCTGCGGGTTCCGTTGCAGCCCGAGGTCGAGCGCTGCGCGGAGCGACAGGGGCAGGCTGTCGGCGGCCGGTCCCTGAGCCGCCGCGGGAGCCGCGGACAGGCACAAGCCTAGAAGTAGCGCGAGGGTGCCGGGCAGAGTTCGCAGCATCGTTCTCGTAGGTGAGAGGGGGGAAGACCCGATGATCGAATGATGGACGGAATCTGCAGGTTCAGCGTTCAATGCGCGAGGTCTCCCGGATCTCGACCCTGTCGCCGCGCCGGACGAGGTGCAGCGTACGGCCGCCGGCAGCGAGCTCGAAGTGGCCCTCGCCGGTCGTGATTCGCGCCGAGCCCGGGGTCCGGTCCGTCGCCGCTTGCGCGTACGCCTCGGCGAACCGCTCCGCGAACGCGGGCGAATCCCAGACGGAGACCCAGACGTAGCGGAGCCCGCCGTCGGGCTCGCTCCAGAGCGCGAACCGGTCGCCGTCCCAGCCGCTGGCGGCGAGCGCGGGCAGCGCGGTGTCGGCCAGCGCCGCCGCCAGCGCCAGGCGGGTGCCGAACTCGCCCCAGCTCCCCTCGGTGAGCGGCTCCGGCCCCGCGTCCTCTCCGGCCAGCGCCGGCGCCCGGGGCTCGTCCCGCGCGTCGAAGTAGCGGTCGGGGTGGAGGATCTGCTCGCTCGATGCGGGGGGATCGCGGTAGAGCCGGTCCACCGCGTCCCAGCCGCCGCGGGCCAGCGCCTCGCGCACGAAGTCCGATCCTTCCACGTAGGGGAACAGCAGCAGCCGCTGGAGCGCCTCGGGGGCGGCCTCGAACGACGGATACGCCCCGGCGACCGCACCCTGGCCCCCGATGAGGTCCGACAGCGGGGGGAGGTCCTCCACCCCGGCGCCCATCGGCTCCAGCAGGTAGGCGATCATCGCGGCCATCGCGTCGCCCTCGGCGACGGCTGCGCGGGCCAGCGATCCGTCTTCGGTCGGCGGCACGTCCGCCAGCCAGCGCTCGAGATCGAAGTGCTGGTCCTGGAGCGCGTGGGTCACCTCGTGGGCCACGACGCCCCGCTGGAGCAGCTGGGGCAACCAGTCGGCCAGATAGAACGTTTCTCGTGGGGGATCGTAGTAGCCGGCGATCTGCTCGGCGTAGAGGCCGACGACCAGCCCCTCCAGGTCGGTCCCCGGGGGAATCATTCCGGTGTGGACGAGGAGCGCCTCGTACGCCTCCCACTGGGCGGGAGGCATCTGGTCGGCCAGCGACGCGCGGGCATATCCGCGGATCGCCTCCCGGTCGCGGACTTCGAAGGCGATCGGGCGCAGGATCGCCAGGCCGCGGATGGCGGCGATCTGCCGCGCGATCGCGCGTGCCTCGGGGACGAGCCGGTCCGGGGCTGGGGCCTGCGCCGCCGCCGGGGAGGCGAGGCAGAGCGCCAGCGCTCCCGCGGCCGTGACGAATGCGCGCGATGTCACGGCGCCGGGGGTTCGGCGCGCGTCCACGTCCGGGCGCGCGTGATCTCCTCGAGCCGCAGGATCGCGTGCGGCGGCCGCTCGGCGAGCCAGTACCGCTCCTCGAGACCGGACACCTGGAGGAGCACGCTTCGCGCGGCCAGCGAAACGCCGCCGGTGCGCAGCGTTTCGGGCGGGCCGACGAGCAGGCGGGCCGCGAGCGCATCCTGTTCGAAAGGGGCCACGTAGTTGAAGTGCAGGGAATCCACCTGGTCGAAGGAGAGTGCCGTGAGCGTGAGCGGCAGCTGGCCGGCGTCGAGAGCGGGGGGCGGCGTTCGCAGGTTCTCGCCCCGGGTATCGTCCCCGGAGGTGAGGGTCAGCCGAGCCTGGCCTTCGAATCCACCTCCGTACTCGATCTGCGCGGTCACCGTGTCCCCCTCGGCGGTGGCGGCCAGTCGGAAGCTCTCGAGGGGAGCCTTGGTGGCCACATCGATGACCACCGCGGTGCTGTCCCTCGAGTCGCCGGACTGCGTGCGGACGAGCAGTTGCCGGCCGTTCTCGGGAGCCAGGGCGGACAGCCGCAGGGTGTCGCCCGGGCCCGACACGAGCGTCGTCTCGCCCGTCGCGATCGGCGCGGAGGCGAGCGGCAGCGAAGCCACGCCGGGCTCATCGGCCGGCGGATCGGGCTCGCCGCAGGCCACCAGCGGGCCGAGCAGGGCGAGCAGCCCGAACCGGCAAAAAGGTGGAATCGCGCGCATAAGAGGCGTAAGATAGAGGATGAACGGAGGAGCGTGTATGCGGGGTTCGAACGCTCGAAGCGGCCCTCTCGTGGCGGCGGCGCTGGCTGTGCTCTGCCTGGCGATTCCCGCCACGGCCCAGATCGTGAGCCCGCTGTCGCCGATGTCGGGAAGGGAAGGCGGACCTCCCGAGCCCACCGTCGAGCGACCCGGCAACGGTCAGGGCGTGGTGATCCCCCTGCCCCAGGCGGCTAACCGGGTCGAGGCCGCCGACCGCGCGCGCATCCGCGTGACCGCCGCGCTCCCCGCCAGCTGGACCACGATCGCCACCCGCTACCAGCCCTACTGGGCCGGGGCCCGGCCGACCACATCCTTCGGGCTGGAGGGCTGGCTGCCGTGGTTCGCCGCGGCCGGCTTCACGCCGATCCTCTCTCCGCACCCGTTCTTCTCTCCCTGGGGTCTCCTGAGCTACGACGGGTGGATGTACGACCGCTACCGGGCGATCTGGGGGCCGGCGCACCCGGGCGATCCGCGATCGGAGGCCGCGCTGTGGCTACAGCGTGGCGACCGCGCCATGCTCGCCGCTCGCCCGCGTGATGCCGTCCAGGCGTACCGCCGCCTGACGCAGATCGCTCCCGATCTTCCGCTCGGCTACTTCGGCCTCGGCATCGCGCTGGCCGAGATCGGGGAAGACGAGCCCGCCGCCGCGTCGCTGCGGCAGGCGATCGACCGCTATCCCGGCTGGCTGCCTCCTTCGGTGGACTGGATCGCCCTGGTGGGCGACGGCGCACGGATGGAGCGGCTCCTCACGGCGGCGGACAGACGCGCGGAACGGGGCGCTCCGGCGAGTGTATTCGTGGCCGGAGTGATGAACCTGTATGGAGGTGAACCCCGGGTCGGACGTGCCTATCTGTCTTCCATTCTGCCCGACGAGCACGCCCAGATTCTCCTGTCGCGGTCCGAGAGCTCCGGCCGCTGAGCAGGCCGCGGCCGGCGCGTTGCCGGCGCGGCGCTCATCCCTAGAAGGCTATCGAGTGTCCATGAAGCCCCATCTGTTTCCGTCATCGAGGATGAATGGTACAGCAATTGCGTAACAAAGCGGGCGAGATGATGGAGCTACACGACCCGATGCTCTCGGAGAGCGCCAGCACCCAGTACTGGGAGGTCGGCGGTCATCCCAACTTCCTCCTGAGCGTGGATGAGCGCGTGATTGCCGCCCGCGAGCGGCTCAGCCAGGTCGCGGACACCTCGCTGAGCGTGCTCCTCTGCGGCGAGCGTGGCGTAGGCAAGGAAATGGTGGCCCGCGGCATCCACGAGCTGTCGGGGCGGCGGGAGAAGCCGTTCGTGACCCTCAACTGCTATGCGATCCCGCGGGCGGCGATCGAGCGCGAGCTGTTCGAGAATGGGTTCGGAGGCAAAGCGGGCGCAGCCGAGGACGGGACGCTCTATATCCACGGCATAGAGCTGCTGGCTCGTGAAGTGCGCGAACGGCTCGTGCAGTGGAAGCGGGACCGGGTGGAGGGCGCCGGGCCCGAGCCGCGATTCGTCCTCAGCTGCGAGCAGCCTTCCCTGGACAGTGACTCGCTTTCCGCGCTCGAGCGCGCATGGGCGCCGGCGGGAGGTGTCGTGCGGATCGAGATCCCGCCGCTACGCGATCGTCCGGAGGATGTGCCGCTCCTGGCCAACCACATCCTGCAGAAGTACGGGCCCTTCTACGGCTCCCGGATCCGCACGCTGCGCAGTGGCTTCCTCCGCTTCCTCCAGAGCTATCGCTGGCCGGGCAACGGCCGCGAGCTCGAGCGGGTGATCCGCCGGTTTCTCGTGGTGGAGGACGAAGAGGCGATCCGCGAGGAGTTGGGCAGCAAACAGCCCTCGCAGGATGCGCCGATCGACCAGATGCTCGAGTCCGGTGTCGAGCTCAAGGACATCGTGGCCCGCGAAGTGGCCAGGGTCGAGAGCCGGGCCATCTCCTACGCGCTTCGGCGCGCGCGCTGGAATAAGAAGCGCGCTGCCGCCGACCTGGGGGTCAGCTACAAGACGCTGCTGAACAAGATCAAGGACCACGAGCTCGAAGTCTGATCCGCCGCGCTCGTCGTCGGCGTTCTCCCTCCACAGCTCCGATTTCTCGAAACTCTGCCAGTAGAATGCAATCGGGATCGCAGAATCCACCGCGATCCGTGCGCTCTCGCAGCCATTCCATCCTGCGATCGCCGATAACGGCTTCCACTCGCGAGGCAACCGAGCTGCCCCTCTAGCGACGCTCACTGCCGCGCCGGTGGAAGCCGCCTTCCACGCGCGTGGAAGCGCAGGGATCAACTGCTGCCCGTCCTTCCACGCGCGGTCGGCGCGACTTCTCTTCCGGCCCGCAACCGCCCCGCCTCGCCGGCGTGGCGCGGAACCCCGTTACACAGGCTCGTTGGAACGCTGGTATCAGGGCTGCAATGTCCCAGGCCGAACGGCGAGACCAACACGGACAACCCCGAAAGGGAGACCGCATGACCGCACGGACCCCGCTGCCCCCGAGACGTGACGAGGCGCAAAGCCCCGTCCTCGGCAGCGAATGGCTGAGGGCGGAGGACGGACAGGATCTCGCGGAGTACGCAATCCTCGTCGGTCTCATTGCGTTGGTCGTAGTTGGGGCAGTGACGTTGTTCGGCGGGCAGCTCGTGGCGATGTACGACTCTGTCGTCTCCACACTGCCCTTCGGTTAGTCGAGAACCCGCAACTGGCCGAGAGGCCGGGAGGAGCAATGCTGCAGAACCTGTGGATGTCCCTTTGGAGCGACGAGTCCGGCCAGGACCTGGCCGAGTACGCGCTGCTCATCGCGTTGATCGCCATCGTCGTGATCGCCGCGGTAACGCTGCTGGGTGGAAACATCAGCACGGTGTTCAACAACATCGCGGCTGAGCTGCTGTAACCAGTAAAAGCTTCAGAAAGTGTTTCAAGGCCGGGGTCCGATCGGGGGAGCGGGCCCCGGCCACTTTACCCGAATCCACCGTTAACCGCTCCCTCGAGAAGACAGGCCGCAATGAATGGAGTCGTAGCAAGCGCAGCTCTATTGGCCCTGGTCGTCCTGGCCAGCGCCTCGGATCTCCGCACACGCCGCATCCCGAACGCGCTGACCGTCACCGGTCTGGGCATCGCGCTCGCGCTGCGGGGGGCTGTCGGGGTCGAGCCGCTGATGAGCGGGCTTGCGGGCGCGGCGATCGCGTTCGCGCCGGCCGTGCCGCTGGTGGCCCTGGGAGGCCTGGGCGGCGGAGACGCAAAGCTGTTGGCAGCGGTGGGCGCGTTCGTCGGCCCGGCCGGTCTGCCCACTGCATTGTTCATGACCGCAATCATCGGTGGAGCGATGGGCGCGATTGCCGTGGCCAGGCGTGGGGCCTTCGGATTCACGGCGTCGCGCCTGCGCTCCATCGTTGCGACCCCCTTCGGGCTGGCTACGGAGCCGCTGCCGCGGCTGGGGGCGCCGGGCGCGATCGCGATCCCGTACGGGGTGGCGATCAGCGCGGGGGCGCTGGCCGGCTGGTGGTTGCCGTGAGCCGCCGAGCCGAGCCGCGCGATGCCGGCCAGTCGCTGGCCGAGTTCGCGATCCTGCTCCCCGTCCTGTTGGGGGTCGTGATCGGGATCTTCGAGTTCGGGCGCGCGTGGAACGTCGACCAGGTGCTCACCAACGCCGCCCGCGAGGGCGGGCGCCTGGCCGTGATCGAAACCAGCTCTGAGGGCGACGTGTTGGATACCGTCGAGGACGCGCTGACGAACGCGGCGCTGGATCCGGGAGTCGCCACGATATCGGTAGACGGAATGGGCGACGGGTACGGCACGCAGGCCACAGTCCAGATCCAGTATCCCTACGAGTTCGTCTTCCTGGGGCCGGTCATGCGCCTTCTTTCCAGCGGTAGCGACACTCCCGGTACGATCACCCTCTCTTCCCAGATCGTGATGCGCAATGAGTAACGAAGGCTCGCTCGGACACTCGCACGAGGAGGACTGCAATGAGACGCAAGCGTAGGAAATGGATGGCGCTCGTGCTGGCACTGGTGTCCGGCGGCGCCGCGGGCTATCTGGCGCTGGGGTACATGAACCGGCCGCTGTCGCCGCGTTTGGCTTCGGCCAACGCTACCACGCACATCGTGGTGGCGGCGCGGGACCTGGCGCTCGGGACGATGCTGGCGCCCGGCGACGTCAAGACGATCGACTGGCCCTCCCTCACCGTCCCGCCGGGGTACGCCACCCGCGAGGACGAAGTGTTGGGGCACGGCCTGATCACTCCGGTCAGTGCCAACGAGCCGCTGATGACCGCCAAGCTGGCGGACAAGGAAGCCGGAGGCGGTCTGCCGATCGTGATCCCCGAAGGGATGCGTGCGGTGAGCGTGAAGGTGGACGAGGTGATCGGCGTGGCGGGCTTCGTTCTGCCCGGCACGCGCGTCGACGTCCTCGTGACCCTCTCGGACGGTGGAGACCGCGAAGAGGCCGCCACGCGGGTCATCCTGCAGAACGTCCGCACGGTGGCTTCGGGTCAGACGATCCAGAAGGACGCCAACGGCGAGCCGCAGAACGCGACCGTCATCACGCTGCTCGTGACTCCGGAAGAGTCCGAGAAGCTGACGCTGGCCGCGACCGAAGGTCAGATCCAGCTCGCGCTTCGCAACACCCTCGATATGGCCGAGGTCGAGACCGACGGGATCAAGGCCGCCACGCTCGTGCGCACGGAGGCTCCGCCCCAGCCGGCGCGCCCCGCTGCGCGCGGGCCGCGGCGCGCCACCGGCGGTGGAACTTCCGTGATCACCTACAACGGTGCCGAGCGCACCGTGACGACCTTTTAGCCGCGGAGGCCAGCATGTGCAACGCCAAACTCAAGCGCCCCCGCGCACTCCTTCGGCGGTCGTCGGCGCTCCTGTTCCCGCTCGCGTTCGGGGCTGCGCTTGGCCTGACGCGGCCGCCGTTGGCGGTGGGACAGGACGCCGCGCCCGCCGTTTCCAGAGCTGACCACACCGTCTCGGTCGCCATGGGCAAGGCCGCCCTGGTGACCCACGGGGTGAACCTCCGGCAGGTCTCGATCTCCGATCCTTCGGTTGCCGAGGCGGTCGTCGTGTCGCCCAACGAGGTGCTGGTCAACGGCAAGAAGATGGGCTCCACGAGCCTGGTGTTGTGGGACGCCAGCGGACGTCGCGAGCTCCACAGCATCGAGGTGACAGCCGACGCCCAGGCGCTCCAGCGCCAGTTCGGGCTCCTGTTCCCTGGTGAGGATCTGCGAGTCCAGGCGAGCGGCAACACGTTCATCCTGTCCGGTTCGGTCAGCGACGCCAGCGTCGAGCGCCGCGCGGTGGCGATCGCCGAGGCGTCGGGGGCCACGGTCGTCAACAGCATCGAGGTGCCGTCGCCGCGGCAGATCCTGCTGCAGGTGCGGTTCGCCGAGGTCAGCCGCAACGCGCTGAGCGAGCTCGGCTTCAACATCCTGCGCGTCGACCCGCTGAACCTGCGCGGCGCGGACGAGGGCTTGATGTCGACCGGCACGTTCACCGCACCGGGGGCGAACTTCATCAACGATCCTCCCGGCCCGGAGCAGACCTTCTCCGACGTCACGAACCTGTATCTGTTCGACCGGGGGTCGGAGATCGGCGCGTTCATCCGCGCGCTTCAGGGCCGGGGCCTGTTCAAGAGCCTGGCCGAGCCCAACCTGCTCGCCATGGACGGCAAAGAAGCGTCGTTCCTGGCGGGCGGCGAGTTCCCGTACCCGGTCCCGCAGGTGAGCTCGGGCGGGACGACGATCACCGTCGTCTTCAAAGAGTTCGGGGTGCGGCTGAACTTCACGCCGAACATCACCAACAGCGGAAACATCCGCATGCAGGTCGAGCCGGAGGTGTCTTCGCTCGACTTCGCGAACGGGCTTCAGATCCAGGGCTTCCAGATCCCGACCCTGCGCTCGCGGCGGGCGTCGACCGAGGTCGAGCTGCAGGACGGCCAGACGTTCGCGATCGCGGGGCTGATCGACAATACGATGACCGAGAACGTCAGCAAGTTCCCGATCCTGGGGGACATCCCGATCCTGGGCACGTTCTTCCGCTCGAAGCAGGCCCAGCAGAACCGCACCGAGCTCATGGTCCTGGTAACGCCGCACATCGTGCAGCCGTCCAGCACGCCGCCGCCGCTCCCGACGGGAGAGCCGGAGACGTGGGACTGGGACAAGTCGCTGAGAGAGCCGGCGGCGCCGGCGGGGGGCAAGTGAAGCGCTGGAGCCTCCCCCAGGTGCTGCGCGACGAACGCGGATCGGTGATGGTGGTCGTCGCCCTGGCGATGACCGCCCTGCTCTCGATGGTCGCGCTGGCGGTAGACGTCGGCATGCTGTTCACCGCGCGGGGTGAGGCCCAGCGGGTGGCGGACGCGGCAGCGCTGGCCGGCGCGGGCTCGTTCCTCGAGCAGTGGAACAACGCGGATCGGGCGCGCAACGTGGCGATCGAGTACGGAAGCTACAACACGGTCCGGGCCGAGGATGTCGTTATCCTCGCCGAGGATGTCGAGGTCGACATGGCCACGCACAGGGTCACGGTGGCGGTTCGACGGACCGCGGACCGCGGCAGCGCGGTCGCAACCTGGTTCGCGCGGGTCTTCGGTGTCGACGAGGTCGACATCGCCGCGCGGGCGACCGCGGAGGCCGCGCCTGCCGGGGCGGCGATCTGCCTCATGCCGGTGACCCTGCCCGACGCATGGGACGACGAGAACGAAAACCAGGCTTACGATCCGGGCGAGCTCTACGACGCTCCCCAAACCGGCTATGGCAGTGACTGGCGGGACGGCCAGTCCTCCAACAACGGCATCGACCCCAATGGTACGACCTACGACGACGACTTCGGCCGACCGCTCACCATCAAGGAGGGCGATGCCAGCGGGACTCTCGTCGCTTCGTGGTTCTTCCCGTGGGACATTCCACAGGTCGATGGCCAGCCGGTCGTGGGCGCAGACCGCTTCCGCTGGAACATCGCGAACTGTAACACGTCGATTGTCCACTTGGGACAGAAGTACAATTTCGAGAACGGCGGGATGACGGGCCCGACCAAACAGGGAGTCGAGGCCCTGATCGCTAAGGATAGTGATGCCGAGTGGGACGTCGACGCCGACAGCGTGGTAGGCAGCGCCTACAGGCCCTGGAAGGCCAGCCCTCGCGTGGTCAAGATCCCGCTGTTCGACCCCACGCAGAAGCTGCAGCCCGGCAAGAAGCCCATCGTGTTCAACAACTTCACCGACTTCTTCGTAGTGGGCTTGCAGGGCAAGGATGTCATCGGACGCTTCCTGTACGCCTCAGGCATCGGAGTCGGCTCGACCGGCACGGGCGGCGCCCAGGAGGGGCCGTTCCTGAAGTACGTCCATCTAGTGGAGTAGCGAAGGACTCTCAGCCCCCGAGGGGGTCGCATGCAACGTCAGGCCATCGTCAGCGCCGTCATCTCCACGGACTCGCAGTTCCGGACGGCGCTCAGGGAATGTGGAAACGGGAACGGAGACGGAGCGCGGATCGAGATCGCGTTCGAGATCATCGTCCCGTTCATCGAGCTCAGCCATGGTCATCTGGAGGAGCTGCGCTACGTAGATCCCGAGATCGTGTTCATCGATCTCGAGGGCGACCCGGTGCTGGGCTGCAAGCTGGCGCAGTACCTGGCGGAGCAGAACCCCAACCGGCGGCTCATCGGCGCCGGTTCGGGCAACACGCCCGATTTCCTCATGCAGGCGATGCAGGCCGGCATCGGCGAGTACCTGCCGAAGCCGGTCACCGAAGAAGCGCTGGCGGCGGCGATCGCCCGCACGACCCGGCGCCTCGCAGGAGCGCCCGCGGGCCAGGCCAAGCGACAGCCCGGTAAGCTGTACGCGTTCTTCAGCGCCAAGGGCGGCTCGGGCTCGACCACCGTGGCGACCAACCTCGCGATCCAGATCCATCGCCTGACGGGTCAGAAGACCGTGGTCGTCGACCTGGACCTCGAGCTCGGCGAGATCGCCCTGTTCATGGGCATCGAGCCGCGATTCAACTTCGTGGACCTGGCGCGAAACTTCCACCGCATGGATGCCGGTCTGCTCGCCTCGTTCATCGAGTGCCACGACACCGGGATCCACGTCCTGTCGGCTCCTTATCAGCCCGAGAAGGCCGAGACGGTCACGGGCGACCAGATCCGCCAGATCCTGCAGTTCCTCAAGCAGCACTACGAGCACGTGATCGTCGATACGTCGAACTCCTTCACCCCGCGCACGCTGGCGACCTTCGATCAGGCCGACGAGATCTATCTCGTCACCAACGTCGACCTGCCCTCGCTGAGGAACATCCAGCGCACCCAGCACCTCATGGAGCGGATGGGTGGGAAGGACCTGCGGCTCATCGTGAACCGTCTCCAGCCTGACAACGACATCACGCTGGAGGACGTCGAGCATGCACTGGGGATGGAGGTCTACTGGACGCTTCCCAACGACTACGAGGCGGTCATCGATTCGATCAACACCGGACGCCCGGTCATCCTGATGGAGCGCTGCGACTATGCGCGGGAGCTCGAGGCGCTGGGAGCGCGCATCACGGGATTGCCAGGTTCGGTTCCCAAGCGGCGTGGTTGGCTGGCGCGGACGGTGGAACGAGTGAAAGGAATGATGGGGTCCGAGGAGGAAGGGGCGGACGAGCCGCTCATGCTCCCGCCCCCTGTTATGGGAGGTGAGCGCGCATGAACGACGGACGCGATCCGTATACGGTCCCGTTGTTCGGGCCGCAGGGAGACGTGGAGACGAAGGTGCCGTGGGCTCCGGCGGCCAAGGACGCGCCGCCGGCTACGCACGCGCCGGTCGACGTTCAGCCCGAACCGAAGCTCCCATGGGAAGCCCCGGCCAACCAGGCTGCAGACCCGCCGGCGTCGCAGCTGCCGGTCCCGGTCGCCGACGAGGACGGCAATCCGGCCCTGCAGGCGCACGAGATCAAGGCCCGGATCCACAAGCAGCTGATCGAGCGGCTCAACCTCTCCAACCTCGACTCCCACGACCGGGAGCAGGTGGTCGGCGAGATCCGCCGCGCCGTGCAGGATCTTCTCGCCCGCGACGCCGCACCGCTCAACTTCGACGAGCGCGAGCGTCTCGTGGAGGAGGTGCTGCACGAGATCTTCGGGCTGGGACCCCTCGAGCCGCTGCTCCAGGACCCGACGGTGTCCGACATCCTGGTGAACACGCACACGCAGGTGTTCGTCGAGCGCAACGGCAAGATCGAACGGACCGACGTGCGCTTCAAGGACAACCGCCACCTGCTTCAGGTGATCGACCGAATCGTATCCGCGGTGGGACGAAGGATCGACGACAGCTCGCCGATGGTGGATGCCCGGCTCGCGGATGGCTCCCGCGTCAATGCGATCATACCGCCACTGTCCATCGACGGGCCCCACGTGTCGATTCGAAAATTCAAGAAGGACGCGCTTTCCTCGGAGGACCTGCTGCGCTACGAGACGATCACTCCCCAGATGCTCGATCTACTCCAGGGCATCGTGAAGGCGCGCCTCAACGTCCTGATCTCCGGCGGAACGGGCTCGGGGAAGACGACGCTCCTGAACGTCCTGTCTTCCTCGATCCCGGCGCATGAACGGATCGTGACGATCGAGGACTCGGCGGAGCTTCAGCTGCGCCAGCCTCACGTGGTGCGGCTCGAGACCCGCCCGCCGAACGTGGAGGGGGTAGGGCAGGTCAATGCGCGACAGCTGGTGATCAACGCCCTGCGGATGAGGCCGGACCGGATCATCGTGGGGGAGGTGCGCGGCCCCGAGGCGGTCGACATGCTGCAGGCGATGAACACCGGCCACGACGGATCGCTCACCACCCTCCACGCGAACTCACCGCGGGATGCGTTGTCGCGCCTCGAGACGATGATCTCGATGGCGAGCCTCTCGCTGCCCGAAAAAGCCATGCGCCAGCAGGTCGCGTCCGCCATCGATGTCGTGATTCAGGTAACCCGGTATTCGGATGGCTCGCGCCGCCTGTCCTCGATCTCCGAGATCGTCGGCATGGAAGGCGACGTGATCACGATGCAGGAGATCTTCATGTACGAGCGCCAAGGTATCAACGAGGACGGCAAGGTCCTGGGCCGTTTCCGCGCCACCGGCATCCGGCCGCGATTCGCAGAGCGCCTGAGTGCCAGCGGAATCGATCTGTCCACCGCGCTGTTCTCGAATGTCGAGTTCAACTACGCCGCGGGAGGGGAACGATGATCGACCGGCTTCCCGCAGGGTACATGCCCGCCATCCTTATGTTCGTGGCGGTCGGCCTGGGCGTGTTGTCGCTCGCGCTGCTGTGGGAGTGGTGGAGGGAGCGACGCCAGCGCGGCGAGATCGCCGAGCGCCTCAAGGGAATGGCCTCAGGCGAGGGCGGCCCG
>Ga0299913_10002129_pt1 | contig 15415 bp, 6 predicted proteins | sample RVTome_9_FD_201360 | JGI IMG/M metagenome (GOLD analysis project Ga0299913, IMG submission 201360) | Soil microbial communities from uranium-contaminated site in the Upper Colorado River Basin, Wyoming, United States - RVT155D38 (version 2) ...
CGGACGACTGGTGGGTTTGAGCTTGCGTCTGTACAACCCGCAATCCCGCCAGTGGAGCCTCAATTACGCGAACGTCAACGGCGGTACGATGACGACGCCCGTCATCGGCGAGTTCAAGGAGGGGCGCGGCGAGTTCTACTGTCAGGAAACGTTCAACGGCCGGGCGATCTTCGTCCGGTTCGTCATCACGAGACTGTCGGACGATGCCTGGCACTATGAACAGTCCTTCTCGGACGACGGCGGCGAGACCTGGGAAGCGAACTGGATCGCAGTGGACACGCTGATCAAGGATGAGCCAGAGTGATTTCGCTGAAAGACCGTGCGGTCGAATACGCCTCGATGGAATGATGCCATTGGCACTGTTTTCTGGATTTTCCTAAAAGTTCTTTGATTTCCGTTGCTTAAGGCCAAATAACTGTATATACTTACAGCTCCATTCCAGCCACAGGGACGTGCCGAAATGAGCCCCGATTTCCGTACCAATATCGATATCAGCCGCGAGCGCAACCGCTCCATCGACGACCTCGACTGCGCCATCGCCACCCTCGCCGGCCGCATCAACGCCGCCACTCACGACCTGCTGATCCTGATCCGCTGCTTCGACGAGAGAGCCGGCTGGCTGCGCTGGGGGTTCGAGAACTGCGCCGACTGGCTGCACTGGCGCTGCGATATCTCCCTGAGTGCCGCGCGCGAGAAAGTGCGCGTGGCGCATGCGCTGAAAACCCTGCCGGCCATCGCCATGGCCTTCGCCAAAGGCGATCTCTCCTATTCCAAGGCACGGGCGCTGACTCGCGTGGCCCATGGTGAAAACGAGGACGAACTGCTGGCCTTTGCCTTGCAGACAACCGCGGCGCGGGTCGAGGAACGCTGTCGAGAGCTGCGCTGCGGTACCGTGGCCTCTACCGACGATGCGATGCGCGCGCATGCGCGACGCGCGCTCAGCCTGCGACACGATCCGTCGCGTGGCACGGTGACGATCACCGTGGAACTGCCGCTCGAGACCGCGGAGCTGATCGACAAGGCGCTGGATCGTGCGAGAGATGCCATGGCGTCGTCGGGACCTGAGTTCGCCGAAGAAAGCTGGGCGGCACAGCGCGCCGATGCGCTGGTGGCGATGGCGAAGGGGTATCTCAGCGGAGAGCGGGACACCTCGGCCGGCACCCGGGATCATTACCAGGTGACGGTGCACGTCGATCAGGCGGCACTCGTGGAAAACCAGGGCCGGGCCGGGTTACCGATCGAATCGGTGCGGCGGCTGGCCTGCGACGCCGAGCGTATTGTCATCGTCGAGGACGGGGACGGCGAGCCCTTGAGCGTCGGTCGCAAGTCCCGAACCGTGACGACAGCGATCCGGCGAGCCTTGTGGGCCAGAGACAAGGGTTGCCGATTTCCCGGTTGCGGACGCAGGCGTTTCGTCGATGCACATCATATCAAGCACTGGGCGAACGGTGGCGAGAGCAGTCTCGCGAACACGATGCTGCTCTGTGCCGCGCACCACCGGCTGGTGCACGAGGGTGGCTTCCGCATCGAGAAAGACTATCGCGATCGATGGTTTTTCAAGCGGCCCGACGGGCGTGCGGTGCCGGCCTGCGGTTATCGTGCCGAGGACATGACCGATGACGACGTCGAGGCGGTGGAGGAGTACTTCCACGCCCACACCTCCGCGGAGGGATTGTCGGATTGCCACACCTCCGCGGAGGGATTTCTCGCGAGCGTGCAAAATCGGTCGCCGGGGGCCTCTCCGGGGGTGGCGGCCAGTCGAGGAAGTCCGCAACACTGATTTTCCGAGGTCGGCTCGCGCCAATTTCGACGTCGTCGAGCACGTCGACCGGAAAACCGCGTCAGTTGATCGTCCGGCCCTGACATGCGGGGTGCCGCTCGCGCCGGGTTTCGTTCGGCGACTCGTATCCGGCCGTAAGCCAGGAAAGCTGCTCGGCCTTCAGGCGCATCATTCCGGCGGCAAGCAGCTTCATCGCCGGCGCCGCCACGCTGACGGCCGACGGCAGCATGATTCCGGACATCGCTGCCGAGAACCCTGCGTCGTCATTCGCCTGCAGGCGCTCGAGCGCTGCGAGCAGCGCGCCTTCGTGATGCGCCAGGCAGTGACAACGCACGTCGTGCACGGTGACGACCTTCCGCGGCGCGGCCAGCAGGCAGACGAGCATGCGGTCCAGCGAGTAGTACAGGAAATCGATGCCGGCGTTCTCGAAAGCGAGATAGACGAAGTCGGGCGCTTCCCTTTCGCGCAGCGCGCTCCACAGGTAGTGCCGGCTCGACCATACGATGAACTGCTCGGCGGCGGACAGTTCGTACACGTTGGGCGGCGATTCCGAAGTCGGCATCATCCCGTTTCGCCCCATTCGATTCCTCCTGCGCAAGCCTTGCCATCCGAACATTTCGATGTAATATACGAATGATAATCATTCTCATTCGTATTTAGCAAGGGGAGCAGAATAACCATGCCGGAACGCCTGTCACTGATTGGAACCCTCGTTCTCACCGCCTTATCCACGACCGCAACCGGGCAAGAGACTTCCGTAAACGCACCGCCCGACGCGGACTCCCCTTTCGACACCATCACCGTCGTCGGCACCCGCACGGAACGAACGCTGCGCGAGGTCGCCGCGACGGTGACGGTCAAAACCGCCGAAGAACTCGAGCGGGAACTGACTCGCGATATCGCCGACCTCGTTCGCTTCGAGCCCGGCGTATCGGTCGGGGGGACGGGCAGCCGCTTCGGGCTCTCAGGCTTCAACATCCGCGGAGTCGGCGGCAATCGCGTTCTGACGCTGGTCGACGGCGTGCGCGTCCCGGAGGAGTTCTCGTTCGGGCCTTTCCTGAGTGCGCGACGCGACTTCGTGGACGTGGACAGTGTCGACCGCGCCGAAATCGCACGCGGCCCGATCTCATCGCTGTACGGCAGCGACGCGCTCGGCGGCGTCGTGTCGTTCACGACCAAGGGACCGCGCAATTACCTCGACCCCGAGGATCGCTGGTACACGGGATTCAAAGGCGGTTATTCCGGAGCCGACGACAGCGCGGTCGGCACGCTGACGCTCGCTTCCGGAAATGAAACAGTCTCCGGAATGCTTCTCTTCACGCGGCGGGAAGGGCACGAAACGGACAACCAGGGCGGGCTCGGCGGCACCGGGTCCACGCGTGAGCGGCCGGACCCGCTAGATGCGCAATCCGATAACCTCGTCGCCAAGGTCTCGCTTCATCCCAACGATGCGCACGAGCTGCAATTGGGCGTCGATCTGTTCGACAACGAAACCGATACCCGAATCCTCTCGGACTACGGCGAGTCGACTGCCGGCACCGTGACCGATCGGCGCGATGCGGAGGACGAACGCAAGCGGCGTCGCGTCTCGCTCGAGTATCGATACGAAGGCGAAATGATGCTGGCCGACAGCTTGCAGGCGACCGTTTACCGGCAGCGGGCGGAATCCCGCCAGGTGACAATGGAAGACCGCACGACCGCCGGCGGCGCATCACAGTCACGACTGCGCGAGTCGACGTTCGAACAGGATATCGACGGCGCCATCCTGCAGTTGGGAAAGGCATTCGACCTGGCGACAACCCGTCATCTCGTGACCTACGGGCTCGACTACTATGCCACGGACAACGAGGGCCTTCGCGACGGCGGTAGCTTCGATTCCGCGGGCGCGCCGATCCCCGAGTTTCTTCCCTTGCCGACGCGCGACTTCCCGTTGACCGAAGTCGAGCAGCTCGCGTTTTTTGTCCAGGACGAAGTTGGCCTGCTGGACAATCGTCTGCTGTTCTCCCCAGGACTGCGTTACGACCGCTTCGATGCCGACGCCACTGTGGACGACATTTACGCCTCCGGCAACCCGGGGTCCCCGCCTCCCGAGGACTACAAGGATTCGGAACTCACCGCCAGAATCGGAGCGGTGTACGCAATCTCCGACAGGGTCTCGGTGTTCGCCCGTTACAGCGAGGGTTTCCGCGCTCCGCCCTACGACGACGTCAACGTCGGTTTCAGCAATTTCGTTGCAGGTTACAAGACCATTTCCAACCCCGACCTCGAGTCCGAGAGGAGCTCGGGCACGGAAGCCGGCGTTCGCTGGCAGAGCGCGGCGGGCTCGCTGGCCGTGGCCGCGTACCGCAATGACTACGAGAATTTCATCGAATCGTTCGCCATTGCTCCCGGATTTCTGCCCACCGGCGGCATCGATCCGTCGGATGGACTGCTGACGTTTCAGTCGATCAACAGGGCGGAGGTGCGGATCAGCGGCGCGGAACTGAGCGGCACGCTGGAATTCGGTGCGCTGAGCGAGGCGCTCTCCGGCTTTTCATTGCGAGCCGCGGTTGCCTGGGCGGACGGCGAAGACCGTGACAGCGGCGAACCCATAAACAGCGTGGAACCGCTGACCGCAGTGCTCGGACTGCGGTTCTCGCCCGCAAGCGACCGCTGGGGCACGGAGCTCGTAGTGACCGCGGTCGACGGCAAGGACGAAGGCGACATCGATGCGAACAATCCGCGTTTGGCGGTTCCGGGCTACGGCATCGTCGATCTGCTGGCGCACGTCAACTTGAGCGAACGCGTCCGCCTGAACGCAGGACTCTTCAACCTGACCGACAAATCCTACATTCGCTGGGCCGATACCGCCGGAATAGGCTCCGACGCCGCGGCGCGATTTACGCAGCCGGGTTTCAACGCCGGCGCAACGCTGCGGATCGAGTGGTAACCGGTTGGCGAAAAGGTCGCGATCAAACGGCAGCGCCGCGCGGTTGCGGTCAGACAGAATGAATCCATCCGTTGACAGCCGCCAATTGCGCAAACTTTCTCACAGGTGGGAGCTCCGCCAACCTCGGGATGTGAAACGGGTCACAAATCCCTTGTTAGGGATCTGAGGTATCGCGAAATTCAGCGAGGCCGATTTCCAGTGAAAAGGCAACCGCGCTTGATAATCCGCATGACGTCGTATGGCAACTGATTTTTTTTCAGACTCGCCGCTGCGCAAGCGTTTACTGGACACGCAACATAATCGGCAAGTGGAAAATGGCAGACCCTGCTCGCCTTCTGCGCTCAATACTCCTCAAAAGGAAATATGTCGTATTGACTTAATGTCTGTATTCGTTCTTGACCAAATAGCGATTCCAGCGCTATCAACTCGCCCACGTCGCCACGTTGTCCGCCTGTTGAGGCAGGGTGCCAATGCGACGCCCGAAATCGCGCAGACAAATGGGCGGATACAACATGGGACGAGCAATTCCAAATTCGGACGGCACCGGCCGCGAGAGCAGCAGTCTCTGGCGGTTGTTCGCGGGATTGGCGTTGTTGCTGGGATCGGCAACGGCTGGCGCGGTCACGGCCACGTTGTCGGCCCCCACTACGGACTACGACGGTACGTTCACGGTGTCCTGGAACGTCGACCCCGGACCTAACCAGGGCGGCTATACGCTGTTGAACCAACGCGTGAATGGCGGGTCCTGGGTGACCCTGGTCTCAAAGGGGTTTGGCAGTCAGTCGCATGCGGTGACGGTCGGTACCGGTGGGACCTACGAGTTCCGTGTTCACTATGCCTACATGCCCGCAGGTCCCTGCGGAGGACCGGGATGTGTCCCCAACATGGTCCACGGCGACACGGCCATCAAGACCACGGTAGTCATGTTGACGCCACCGTCCAGTGCACCGACCCTGTCGCCGCAGCCGGCCACCGATAATAACGGAAGCTACACCGTCAGCTGGAACGAAGTGTCTGCTGCGGAGAACTATCAATGGCAGGAGCGAGTTAACGGCGGCAGTTGGAGTAGCGCGACTACCGCCAGCGGCACGAGCCTGTCGCGGACGGGCAAGAGCAGCGCCACCTACGGGTATCGCGTCAAGGCCTGCAATCCGAACGGCTGTAGTGGGTATAGCGCCGTAAAATCGGTCATCGTTGCCGTGAAGCCGGGCGTGCCGTCCTCGATATCGATCACTCCCGACCCCAGTGCCGGGAACGTCACTGTCACCTGGGGTAGCGCCAGCGGCTCGGTCACCAAATACGATTTCGACTACAAGAAAAGCACCGTCACCACCTGGACCAATGGCTACGCCGGCACGAATCTGTCCAAGCCGCTGTCGGGTCTGGCGGTAGGCACCTGGAATTATCGCGTACGCGCCTGCAAAACGCAGAGCACCTATACCAGCTGCTCGGGTTGGCGGACGGGCAACTCGACGATCGCGTCGCCGCCGTCGGTCCCGGGCGGACTGACGGCGCCGTCGTCGGACACCGACGGCACCTACCCGGTGTCGTGGAGTTCGGTTTCGACGGCGAATTCGTACACGCTGGAACGGCAGACGAACGGCGGGTCCCCGACGACACAGAACACATCGGCGACCAGCGTTTCCGAAACCGGTTTGCCCAACGCCACCTACAGTTACCGAGTGCGGGCGTGCAATGCAGTGGGCTGCAGCAGCTACAGTTCCAGCGTCACGGTCTCCGTGTCGCCTCCGGAACCCACTCCGCCGGCGGCGGCGCCGGCGCCAGCGTCCATGAATGATCCCGGACAGTCGTCCGCCACCGAGTCCGACACTATCGGCTCAACGGCGGGAAACTTCCGAGTGGACGAATCCGGCGCTGCCACGTACACCATTCCGATCGCGACCGCCGCGGGGACGGCTGGCGTTGCACCAGAGATAACTCTCAACTATTCGAGCAGCGCCGGCAACAACGTTGCAGGAATGGGCTGGTCTATCGGCGGTTTATCCGCAATCAATCGATGCCGCAAAACCTATGACCAGGACCGTACCGTCTCGAGAATGTCATTCACGTCGAATGATCGATTCTGCCTGGACGGACAGCGGCTCATTCTGACGTCGGCGCACAGCTACGGAGCTGCTGGCTCTGTCTACCGGGCGGAAATAGACAACGGCGCGATTGTCACTATCGTAGGGAACCTGAGCGGTGAGCCCGATTACTTCGAGGTCACGCGGAAGGATGGCTCCACGAGCCATTACGGAAAGGCACCAGGCAGCAGCGACACCTCGGCGAAACTCGGGGACGGTCTGGGCAGGACTCTGACGTGGGCGATCCGCCGCTTCAAGGACAGCGCCGACAACTCCATCTGGTTTGAGTACGACACGACCTCTGGCGCGCAACGTATAAGCCAGGTCAAGTGGGCCTACGGCGCGAACACGGATGCCGTGTCTGGATATGGCGCCCGTCTGAAGTTCAACTATCAGGCGCGTGACGACCGGAAATCCGGTTACATCGACGGCGCCCTGTTCCAAAACGACAAACGCTTGAGTTCCATCGTCTCGTACAACAACGTGTCGGGCTCTGATGCAGTAATCCGGGAATACACGCTGCGCTACAACGAGGGGATCACCTCCCCGGGCACGGTCAGCCGCCTGACCAGCATCGAAGAGTGTGTCGGTTCGACCTGCCTGCCCAAGACCACGTTTACCTGGCGGGTACCGAGCGCCTCTGCGACTTTGAACACACTTGCCAGCGTCTCGATGGGCGGCAGCAACCTCGCGACGTTCCAGCCCGCCGACATCAACGGCGACGGACGCATGGACCTCGTCTGGCTCGAAGGGCAGTCGGCAAGCCGGACGTTGCGCTATGCCTTCTCGAACGGCAGCAGCTATGCGAACCAGACGTTCTCGAGCGGCAATCTGGGACTCCAGGTCAATACGCCGGCGATCGGCCCCAAGCTGCAGGCGCTCGACTACAACCTCGACGGCCGGCAGGACGTTGCCTACTTCGACAGCTCGGCGCAAGTCTGGAAAATCGTGCTGGCCGAACCATTCGGGAGTGGCGGCTGGCGGCTCAATTCGAACGTCATCACGACGCCGATCAACGGCGTGTTGGCGACGTTCATCGATGTGGATTCGAACGGCACGACCGACGTTATTTACAAGCCAGATCTGTCCAATCCCTTGTTCCTGCGCAAGCTGGAGCTGGATCCGACCCAAAACGACAGCTCGTCACGGCGTTACGCGTATGGTCAGGAACTCGAAGTTGCCGGATCGGGCAACAATACGATCGGCCGGATCCGAGCGATAGCGCCGGACTTCGATGGTGACGGTCAGGTAGACATCGCCATGGGCGGTTCCCAGGAGCAATGCGACGAGGACGGCCGCAACTGCCAGACCGTGCGCAACTACCGCGCACTGCGATTCAATGCGTTCGGTGGCACTGGCGGAGACACGCCCGTAGTGTCCTCGTATTATGACTTTCCTGCGGCGCTGGTTATCGTCAGCGGCAACCAGCAAATCCACTTCCCGCAAATGGACCTGTTCCAGGCTGTCGACGTCAACGCAGACGGTTTGAGCGATGCCTTCTACCCTGTCAGCCCGTTCTTCAACAGTGATACGTCACAGTATGTATTACAGGTCAATCGAGGCGACGGATCCTTCGAGTATCTGTCGGTAACGGATACCAGCCTTGCCGACGAGCATTCCAGTCCAAGCTTCGTGGACTGGAACCTGGACGGGCATCCGGATCTCACCTGGAAGGACAATGCCAGCACCGGCAGTATCAAGGTTCGATACTGGAATCCGGAAACGGATACCCTCGATGCTGCCGTCAACCTGACAACCGGCATCACGAACTCCAGTGATGAGACGGTAGTTTTCTTCGACGCGAATGGCGATGCGGCGCCTGAAATGGTGAAGATCAATACGGGCGGCGCGCTGGGGTCCATCACTGTTCTGACGAAAAAGCAGGGCTCCGCAATTGCGAACATCGGCGCCAATCGGATCGAGAAGATCACCAACGGTCTGGGAGCTGAAACCCGGGTTACCTACGAGCCGCTGTCGTACAGCGATCACTATGAACGCCTGCAGGTAACTTCGTCACCGGGGACAGCAACCTTCTGCGAAAACCTCGGACATCCGGGCGAAGAGATCTGTTACGACCAGCCGGTTCAGGTTGCGAATAAAGCTGACTTTTATGAGCAAATCAATGGGGATTGGGACTACCCGTCAAACTGGCAACACTTGAAGAAGAGTTCGCCGGTCATCGAGATGTCCGGCCCTCTCTATGTCGTGACCGAGGTAGTCGGCGATGCCCCGGCCGCCGGGGCATCGCCCGGCAGCGTGAACGTTAGCGCTACAAGTTCGATCAGTTACCATTACTACGAGGCCAAAATCCAGGCGGCCGGCCGCGGTTTCCTGGGATTCCAGCGGCTGAGAACGGTGGACAATCAGTCCGGCGTCCGGACGACGACGCGATATCGACAGGACTGGCCGTTCATAGGTAATCCCATTGCCACGGATGTCCGAAGCGCTGCGGGACATAAGTTGTCTACGTCATCGACGGACTGGTCAATTAAAGAGTGGAACGCCAGTACAAGCCAGACTGCCGTCACTTCCGGCACGGCGGCGCTGGGGCCGTTGCATGTTTTGCAAACGGAGAATGTAGAAGTCCAGTACGACCTCGCCTCGAACGGTACAGCAGCGGGCTCGCTACTGAGTAAAGTCGAGACTGTCAGCCAATATGACGGCGAAGGCAACGCTATCTCGATTATCGTAACAACAAGGAAAGCGAACGATCAGGTCATCAAGTCAGTACAGACAGTCAATACTTTCGACAGCGCAAACTTCGAACTATGGGAAGGACGGCTGACGAGTACCACAGTGACGACAACGCGCGAAGGCGAGCCAACCCCGCTCGTCCGGACATCAAGTTTCAGCTACTACCAGAGCGCACCGCATCGGGGGCTTCTGTGGACGGAAACGATCGAGCCAGGTAACTCGTCGTACGCGCTGCTCACCGAGCATTCATATGATTCGCGGGGCAACCGGATTAAATCCAGGACCACCGGAGGGTCGGCGACACGCTGCGATGCCACAACGTCGTCGTACGATACCTCACGCTTCCGCTATATCGATACAGAACGCGATTGCCTGGGTCGCACGGTATCGGTCGTCACGTCCCGCAACAAGTATGGTGCTCCGACTACCATTGCGAACTATGTGGACACCGGCGATACCGTCACGACGCATATTTCCTACAGCGCCCTTGGCCGGGAGTATTACCGCTATACGGCCGATGGGTCGAGCGGCACAAAATACCTGTCAGCCAACCCAGCGAACTGCCCTGCGGGCACGGTGTACAAGGCGTTGACGTCGGCGGCAACCGGCGCAGGAACACAGGAATGCTATGACGTGCTTGGCCGTGCAACGCGCAGCATGACGCTCGGTTTCGACGGCCAGTGGGATGCGCAAGATACCGAGTATGACCGGTTTGGACGAGTCGCGCGGAAATCAGAGCCCTTCGATCTTCTTTCCAGCACCCAGGTGGCACCGTATTGGACGACCTTTACCTATGATCTGTTGGGTCGCATAACGCTTACCGACCTCCCGGATCTTTCGTGGGGCATGACCGCCTACGCGGGTCTCACCGCAGTGCATACGAACGTAGCCGGACAGACACGTACCGAGGTCAATAATGTCTTGGGCGAACTCGTGCAGGTTGTCGACAACCTCGGTGGTACGACTTCATATACCTACGATCATCAGGGCAATCTAAAAACTGTCACGGATAATGCCAGTAACGTCACTGTGATGGGATACGACTTGCTCGGACGAAAGACTTCAATGGCAGACCCGGACAAAGGAGCCTGGACGTACGAGTACACCCACTTCGGTGAACTGAAACTGCAAACGAATGCAAACAACCAGACCAGTACAATGACATACGACGGTCTTGGCCGCATCAAGACGCGTATCGACAAATTGGCCAACGGCACAACTGAGGGGAATACTGTCTGGACGTACGATACAGCCGCTTTCGGGCTTGGCCAGCTGGCCAGCGTGCAGGACATCCAATCGGGTTTCATGCGGGCAATGCTCTATGACGAGTTGGGACGAGTCAGCGAAGTCGTGACCAATTTCTCCGGCGGCATTTACTACGAGAAATCGACATATGACCAGTTCGGCCGTCCGTATCAGACTTTCGACGCTGCCGGTGACGGCAGCTATACCGACCATGCCGTAGTCAACCAGTACAACAGCCGCGGCTATCTCGAGAGCATCGGAGACGCGGTGACTCTCGATGGTGCTCCGCAAACGATCTATCGCCGCGTTACAGCCATGAACGCGCGTGGCCAGGTGACGGCCGAACAGATCGGCATCGACAACTCGGCGTCGAGCCCAACGCCCAGCGTGACGACGACTTATGTTTTCGACGCGGCTACCGGACGGTTGCGTTTCGTTGACGGGATGAATGCTTCCGGTCTCGACGTCCAGGATCTGGATTACATCTGGAACAATCTCGGGAATCTCCAGGAACGGAAGGAATTCAGCGGCAGCAAATCGCTGCAGGAGACGTTCGGATACGACGGTCTCAATCGACTGACATCGCAGGCCGTTTCAGGACAGTCGGCCGTCACAGTGACTTACGATCTGCAGCATCTTGGGAACATCAAGAGCAAATCTGACGTCGGCACGTACTCGTACACCAGCAGCCGGCCTCATGCCGTAACGGCTGCTGGCGGCGCCAACTATACCTATGACGCGAACGGGAATAACACCGGCGGCGACGGCCGGGCGATCAAATACCGTACCTTCGACAAGCCCTGGGAGATCACCAAAGGCGGACACAAAACCACGTTCGCCTACGACACCGACCGTGCCCGCTATCTGCGCATCGACGACGGTAGCAGCGGCGTCACCACCACCCGCTACATCGGCAACGTGGAAATCGTCGATTTGCCGAACGGCACGCAGCAGCGCAAGCGCTACATTGCCGGCATCGCCGTGGAGACGCGTACCGTGAGTGGCGGTGTGGAGACGGGCAAGTCAACCCATTACATTCACAGAGACCACCTGGGCTCGGTGGATGTGATCACCGACGAAAGCGGCGCCATCCTGCAGGAGATGTCCTTCGATGCCTGGGGACAACGTAGAAATGCCATTACGTGGGGAGCGCTCACTTCGACGGCTCTGACCACCTTCGACCACAGCCGGACGACGCGCGGGTTCACCGGGCACGAGATGCTGGACGAGGTAGGCATCATCCACATGAACGGGCGTATCTACGATCCGAAGCTCGCACGTTTTCTGCAGGCGGATCCGATCGTGCAGGATATGACCAATCCACAGAGCCTGAACCGATACAGTTACGTCTGGAACAACCCGCTCAATGCTACCGATCCGAGTGGGTACTTCGTGTTCACGCTGGCGGCTATCGCTGCAGTGGCTGCCGACTTCGTCGCAGCGGAGTACGTTGCCCTGGTATTCGCCGTGGCCAGCGCAACCGACACTTTGGTTGCTGGCGGAAGCTTCAAAGACGCCCTTCTCGCTGGCATCTCGTCGGCAGCATTTGCAGGATTAGGTGCTGACTTGGGTGGATTCTCGTTTGGATTCAATCCCGAGACGGTTGGCAGAGTCGCCGCCTTTGGCGTAGTTGGCGGGGTTACCAGCGTGCTGCAGGGCGGACAATTCGGGCATGGATTCAGGTCGGCTGGCATCAGCACGGTCACGGGTGGAATTGCGGGGCGGCTCACCAGAGGCATGCACTCGGCTAAGCAGGCTGTCGCTGCGACCGTTGCTGGCGGCACGGCGTCGAAATTGACGGGGAGTAAGTTCGCGAACGGCGCGCTGACAGCCGCGTTCAGTGTCGCGGCACAAGGCCTTGGCGAACTCGGAGGAGGAGACAAGAACCAACGGATCCCCCACATCCGGGAAGCGACAGACGCGGACGACATCCTGAATCTACTCGAGAACGAAGAGTTTGCGAGAGAATTTCGAACGGTTACTGGAAAAATTGGCCGCCGAATGGGAATGTTCGCTGCTCCAAACGATATGTTCAGCCGTCAGGACCCGGCAAGCCTCGTGGCTACCGGCGGAATTATTCGCGAAGATCTATTCGGAAACGGATTCCACATCGGGGAAATTTCACAACGAGTGGCCGACGGATTGGAAGGTCAGCCAAGTCGCTGGCGTAGAATACTGGGTATCGGTGATATTGCTGGCATAGGATTCCAGATTGTTGACGCTGCTGCGATAGTGACAATCGTCCCTAACAAGTTGCCTTTGGATTTCAGTGCAAATCGAACCAACTTCAGCCCGGGCATTCCTGTTTTTACATACCACCACCGGCAACTCTATGTAACGAAAGGCGATATCGGTCCGTATCGGGTAGATGATCCATAATTTGTGAGGAGCCAGCTAGGCAGTCCCAGGTGCTTTCGCTTAAGCTACTCTAAAGCAATGAATCGCAGAAAAGTGCCTGCCCAGATCATGGCCGTGCAGCAAACTGAAATGCTCGCAACCCCCCCCGCTCTTTCCTGGGGCCATGCGCATTTCTACAACTTACCGAATTGGTGTAGAAAGCATGAAACTCAAAAATACGACAGGCATCGTACTCTTATTGTTTCTGTCACTGCCGGCATGTGATGAGTGGCCACCGCATAGTGAAGAGCTGATGGAGCGGCATGGAGATAGACTGGACCAGCTTGAGCAATTAAAGCAGATGGTCTCCGATCATAGTCTGGTAGCGCTCAGGCACGGGAGCGCTGCAAGCTATGTGTACATCAGCCGCGATGCAGACAAGGTACAGGAGGCGCTTGATTCGCCTCTAGGCCAGAAGCTTCGGCGCATGCTGGAAGAAGCCGATATTTATGCCGTTTACAATGATGGTCGCTCTTTCTTTTTTGACCCATCTGTTTCTGCTGAAGACGACAAATATTGGTATCGTGTGCGCATCGTATATGACAACGAGGGATTTAATACTCAAGAGTGCAAAGCTATCAAAGACCGATCGAAAGAAGATACCTGCCAGATCGAATTCGACAATGGCTGGAGGCTGGAATACAGCTGGTTTCCACTAGGCGATTCCTGATCGCCAATGGATTTGGTTCGCGTGAGGTCGACCGCAAGTGTCGAGCAGCCTCGGGGCGGTCTCTCTCCCGGGGCCCTCACCAGATCCGGACAAGAAGAATTTCCGCCACCCGGCTCCTCTGATGAAGCGACTCACGGACTAACTGCCCCGAATCTCGGCGTCCGGTGGATCAGGGCACACGCTGTGGGTATGATCCACCGATCGAGTTTCGGGCCGGCTGAACACGCAAAGGATATTGCGCAAGGGTATCAGAGCTTGCGCAGAGGCTGACTGGCACAAGCATAAGGAGGCACGATTTATGACGACAGCGCGCACGCCGGTACGCCTCGGCATGGTTGGCGGCGGACAAGGCGCCTTCATCGGCGCCGTACACCGCATGGCGGCGCGCCTCGATGGCCACTACGACTTCTGCGCCGGCGCGCTTTCCTCCGACCCCGCCCGGGCCCTGGCATCTGCGCGCGAACTGGGCCTTGCGGACGACCGCTCGTACCAGAGCTATACCGATATGATCGCCGGCGAAGCGGCCCGGGACGACGGCGTCGAGGCGATCGCGATCGTCACCCCCAACCATCTGCACTTTCCGGTCGCGAAGGCGTGCCTCGAAGGCGGATTCCACGTCATCTGCGACAAGCCAATGACGATCACCGTCGACGAAGCGCGTGAGCTCCGGCGCATCGCCGAGACCAGCAAGCGCATTCTCGCCGTAACCTACAACTATTCCGGCTACCCGATGATCCGCCAGGCGAGGGAAATGATCGCGCGCGGGGACCTGGGTACGCTTCGTGTTGTGCAGGGCGAGTACGCACAGGACTGGCTCAGCGAAAATCTGGAGGAAAGCGGGCAGAAGCAGGCGGCGTGGCGCACGGATCCCGCGAAGTCCGGCGCCGGCGGCTGCATCGGCGACATCGGGACGCACATCTATCACCTGATATCGTTCGTCACTGGTCTCGAGACCGAAGCCATCTGCTCGGAACTGTCGACGTTTGTCGGGCAGCGCAAGCTCGACGACAACGCGCAGCTGATGCTGCGCTTCAAAGGTGGCGCGAAGGGCATGATCTGGGCGAGCCAGGTGGCGGTCGGCTGCGAGAACGGTCTGCAGCTGCGAGTGTTCGGCGACAAAGGCGGCATCGTGTGGCGGCAGGAGAATCCGAACGAACTTGTCTTTTCCCCGCTGGGGGAAGCGCCGCGCAGGATTACGCGGGGCGGTCACGGCGCCGGTAACGCTGCGGCGCGGGTTACGCGCATTCCGTCCGGACATCCGGAAGGCTACATCGAGGGGTTTGCGAACATTTACAGTGAGATTGCCGCGGCAGTTTTCGCGGCTCGCGACGGAAAGGCTGCGGATGCAAGCGTCATCTATCCGACCGGCGCGGACGGTGAAAAAGGCGTGGCGTTTGTCGACGCCGCGGTCCGCTCGAGCGCGGCCGGCGCCGAGTGGGTGGAGATCTAGGCCGCGTAGACAACAATAAGGAGTGGGACGTTGGCAATCAGAAAATTGAGAGCGATATGAGCACAAGAGAGCAAAAGGTTCTTTTCTGGGGCTGTTTCATTGCCCTCATTACGACTTCCACCGCATTCATTACGCGCGCCATCTTGGTCAATACCGTATGGCCGGC
>Ga0299913_10002130_pt1 | contig 15411 bp, 18 predicted proteins | sample RVTome_9_FD_201360 | JGI IMG/M metagenome (GOLD analysis project Ga0299913, IMG submission 201360) | Soil microbial communities from uranium-contaminated site in the Upper Colorado River Basin, Wyoming, United States - RVT155D38 (version 2) ...
GACCGACAACCCGGCAGTGGCCTCCCGATATCGTTCCTAATGCTGTAGAGACCATATGCGGTCCCTACAGCGTCTCATTCGCCGGATCGTCACGCTAAGGCCAGATGAGGTCGACCCCGCCGCGGTCGATCAATCCCTGGACCGCGGTCTGCAACTCGCCGGAACCGATAAGCGAGTGCAGGTGCGTGCCCGGACAGGTCGTTGCGGCGTGGTCACGATGACCACTGATCGTCTCCGGGGAGACACCGAATTCGTCGCTCGCCGCCGCGAGGACTCTGGTGAGTGAGTCGATCTGTTCGCGGGTGGGTTCGTCGTTGTCGAAGTTTCCTTCGACAACGACCAGAAAATGCCCGGTGGTGTCATATTTGGTCCCGGTGTCACCCTCGTAGCTGGGGTCACGCCCCTGATAGACCGTGCCGTCGATGCCGATCAGCAGGTGATAGGCGATGTCCCCCCAGCCCTGCCCGTCCATATGCCAGTTTTGCCAACCGCGGAACTGAGCCGGCCCGGTAGTCCCCGTCTGAGTTCCCGCATGGTGGATGGTTAGTCGTTCGATGGTGTGTCTGCTCATCAAATGCGGTTCGGCGGAGCGGGCACCCCAAACGTCGCGTGGCTCGATGATGACCGGTTCGTTGGGACGCTCCGGCGGGTCGATTGGCTCCAGATCCAGGGCGCGGGCGAGAAATGTCGCCATCTCGGCCCGGGTGATGGCGTCGTCGGGACAGAACCGGTCGTTGGCGGGAGGGTTGCACCCTCTGGTGACTCCGGCTGCGGCGAGACTGTTGGCGGCAGTTTCGAAGGTGTGGCCGGTGTCGTCGCTGAAGGAGTCGGCATCGTTGGTCGGATAGCCAAAGGCCCGGACCAACATGGCGGCCATCTCACCCCTGGTCATCTCCCGATCCGGACAGAACCGGTCGTTGGCGGGAGGGTTGCATCCTTTGGTGATTCCGGCCGCGGCGAGACTGTTGATGGCGGTTTCGAAGGTGTGACCGGTGTCGTCGGCGAATCGGTCTTCGTCAGTCGGCTGGAGGTTCTTGGCGCGGGCGAGGAAGGCGGCCATCTCGCCGCGGGTTACCCCGTCGGTGGGGCAGTAGCGGTCGTTGACCGGGGGGTTGCAACCTTTCGTGATTCCGGCTGCCGCGATGGCCTCGATGTTGGGTTCGTGGACGCTGGCGTCGTCGTCCACGAAACTGCCCCCTGGTGAGAGTGGGCCGAGAAGTACCGCCGCCAAGACGACCGATGTGAGCCTCATCCTGAGCCAACGTTAGATGTCTGGCTATTCGGAGCGGCAAGTGCCTCGTTGATAGGGCGACCAGGCCGACCATCCGTGGTCCGCCCATATGTCGGCGGCGATACCGATGTTGGTCATCGGGTCGTAGAGCTCGTTCTGGGTCACTCCGTGGTGGGACGCCCAAAGCGAGCCCAGAACCTGAAAGAGACCCCTCGCGCTCGAACGCGGGTTGTCCGCATCGGGATTGCCACCCGACTCGTGGCGAATGATGCACAGGGCGGTCTCCACCTCCCGGGCGGGGAATTCGAGGGCAACCAACGGTCTCCATCGCTCCACCGGGTCGGCGGATCGAGGTTCGGACGCCTCCAAGACGGCGAGTTGGTCGACGAGATTGGTCGGGCACACGCCGGGCAGGCTGAGGCATATCGTGAGGACGAGACTCATCTGGCGCGTCCGGGTCTGGCGCCGAGCGCGCGCGTATCTACATGGGTGTTCATGGGGCAGCCCTTCATTGAAAACGGATAGCGGACCCGTCTTACCCCGCCAACCCCGTTCCTAATGCTGTAGGGACCGTATGTGGTCCCCACAGCGTCTCATTCGCTGGCGTCTGTCCTCGATTTGGCGCTCAGAGACGTCCGATGCGCTCCACCAAGAGGTCGTAGAAGCCTTCGTCGTCGATCTCGTTCATCACCATGGCGTTCGGTTCCCGACCGGTGACGCCCCACCAGTCAACGACAGTCATCCCCTCGGTCGGCCCGGGTGCAGTTTGGACCTCCACGTACACCTCTTTGCCGTCGAAAAGGTCGGGAGAGAGGAGGTAGGCGATGACCGTGGGGTCGTGGAGAGGGCCGCCCTCCATCCCGTACTTGCTCTTGTCGAATCGGTCGTAGAAGCCCAGCATCCCCGCTACCGCATCACCGGCCGGTGTTCCCAGCTCCCGAAACCTTTGCAGACGCTCCGGCGTGGTGATTGCCTGGTGGGTTACATCGAGGGGCATCATGACTATGGGGATCCCGCTGGTGAAAACCACATGTGCGGCGTGAGGGTCGACGTAGATGTTGAACTCGGCCGCCGGCGTGGTGTTGCCGCCTTCGAAGAAGCCTCCTCCCATCATCACCAATTGGTCGATCGAGGTGGCGATAGACGGCTCTTTGACCAAAGCAAGGGCGATGTTCGTCATAGGTCCGAGAGTGCACACAGTCACCGGGCCATCCCGTGACATCACGAGTTCGACGAGTTGGTCGACCGCATGGCCGGAGGCTGCGGTGACGGTGGGCGGCGCAAGGTCTGCGCCGTCGAGCCCGGTAGGCCCGTGGACGTACTCGGCGGTGACCAGCTCCTTGACCATGGGTCGGACCGAACCCCGGTATACGGGTACGTCGATGCGATCGGCCAACTCCACGAGGGCCAAGGCGTTGGTGAGGGTCTTGTCGACGGGGACGTTGCCGGCCACTGTGGTGATCGAGACGACGTCGAAATCCTCGGGTGACGCCAGGGCAACGAGGATGGCCACTGCGTCGTCCTGGCCGGGGTCGGTGTCGATAACGATGGGTCTGGCGATCGCTGGATCGTACTCAGTGGCCCAGCACGGCCTCCACTTCCTCGTTGGTGGGCATCCCTGCTTGGGCACCTTGACGGGTGGTGGCGAGCGCACCGGCGACCACAGCCCGCTCGATGGCTCGGGACAACTCCATTCCGACAGCCAGGCCATGGGCTACGGCAGCGCAGAAGGCATCGCCCGCTCCGGTGGGATCCACGGGTGACACATCCGGCGATGGAAACGCTTGGACTTGGTCCTTGGTCACGAGAAGGGCGCCATCGGCGCCAAGAGTGACGACTACGGCGGCGTTGGTTCCGATCGACCGTGCTGCCTGCACCACGTCGGCGGTGGTGTCCGGCCTTTCCGTACCGGCGAGCAACCCCAGTTCCGAGCGATTGGGAACGAGGACGTCGACGCGGTTCAACAGCTCCACCGGGAGGGGGCGACCGGGAGCCGGGTTGACGATGAACGTTCCGGTCGTGAGTCGGGCGGCGGCGGTCACGGCCTCGACGGGGATCTCCAGTTGTGTGAGCACTACGGGGACATCCGCAATCAGATCCGCGTCCAGGTGGGTCGGCAACAGCCCCATGTTGGCCCCTGGGCTGACCACAATCATGTTCTCGGCGTGTTGGTCCACGGTGATGACGGCCAGACCGGTGGGAGCGTCACTGTCGACACCGATTGCTGAGACGTCGATGTTTTCGGTGGCCAGCGCCTCGACAAGTGACCTTCCATGCTCATCGTCACCAACCCGGCTCACGATGGCTACCTTGGCCCCAAGACGACCCGCAGCCACTGCCTGGTTGGCTCCTTTGCCGCCTCCACCTGAGTAGTGGTCGGTGCCGAGGACAGACTCACCCGGTAGGGGGAACCGGGTCGTCACCACCGTGAGGTCGTGGTTCACCGATCCGATCACGACGATGTCTGGCTTCACGGACCGTCACGGTAACTGTCGTGTCCGGCCGCAATGCCATCGACTCGTGCTTCCTGTGAGCCGTAGGGCGGGGTGTCCGGGACGTGTAGCTTTGGAGCAGTTCCCGACATGGAGAGGTCATGGATGAAGAAAGGGACGTCACACTGGGTATCCATCTCTCGGAGGATGAGACGACCACCCTGGCCACGGCGGTCCTCGATCTGAGGGGCGATCACTTCGAGGCGTCGGGCCGGGCCCGGCGCAACCCGGTCGATCCGGTTCGGCCCCTCATCGGTGAGGAGCTGGCGATTGCCCGGGCCTTGCGTGCCCTGGAGTCTCAGATCACGGACGCAGCTGAGGACAAGATCGAGCGTTTCCTCGTTCACGAGGAATAGCCGAACGTCCCGGTCGTCGGGGCCGCCGCAGAGATCAGCTCTTGAGGACCCTGACCACCTCGTATTCGGTGTCAGGCTCCACCATGACGTCGAAGCGGGCATTGACCGCGTACAGCGAGTTCCCGAACTCTGCGACCGTCGTGGGGATCCTGAAGAGACTGCTGATGATCGGGTTGCCCACAGTGCCGCTGGACAGATCCGATGACAGCTCGATCACACCGATCTGGTTGGCGAAGTTCTGCACCACGTACAGGGTCTTCCCGTCCAACAGAATCCCGTCTCCGTTGGGGACACTGACGCCACCGAGATCGATCGAGGTCGCCGCGCCGGTCAACGGGTCGACCGTGTACAGCGATGCCGCAGCACTACCCATCAGGATCAGAGTGTCACCTTTGGCGTCGATGCCGTTGCCATTGAAGTCACCCGGAACGAATTCGAAGTCCCCGGAAAGAGGGACGGTCTCGGCCGCTCCGTTGGGCAACCCCCGCTCATCGAGCGGGACCGCATAGATGACGGGTTGGAACGAGTCAGTCAGATAAGCCTTGTCCCGGGTGATCACCACGTCGTTGATGAAGGTGGTTGTGGTCTCGGCCAGTTGGACTTCGGCCAGGGTGTCGCCGGTGTCGGCGTCATAGACGAAGGCTTGACCTGTGGGGCCGCCCGAAACCCAGAGCACATCGCCGCGCGGGTCGTGTTTCATCCCAAGGGCTGCCCGCGCTGACGCGAACTCGCCCGGATCATTGATAAATTCGCCCTCCCCGGTCCGGAGGTCTCCTTTGTAGATGGCACCATTCTCTCGTGAGCCGGCGAAGAACTCTGTACCGGACCCGCCCGCTATCCCCTCGGGGGCGATGCCGTCGGGCAAGCCGATCACCTCGGGGAACGAGGAGCCACCACCCCAAGCAGGGAGGGTCAGGGACAGGGCAGCGAGCAGAGCGATCAGGAGTGTGAGTCGACGTTTCATCGTGAACGACCTTCTTTCGGGTCTCGCGTTCGTCGCCAGTTCAGCTTAGGGGTCTGCGCGAATTGTCGAGCTCGCCCAGCCGATCCGTCGGAGCATCGCCTTCGCTGATTAGGCGGGAACCGGGGTCGGCGTTTCAACCCAGACAAGTAGTGGAGCCGCTTTCCCCTTCAGCGCGACCTCTCGATGCTCGAGGTCGTCGGTATCCAGTTCCACGGCGGTCGCCACTTGCTCACTGATCAGCAACTCGCCCGCTCCGGCGACCCCAGCCATGCGCGACACGGTGTTGGGAACATCGCCGAGGACGGTGAAGTCGCGCGATCCCAACTCACCGATCACGCCCACATAGGCATCCCCCGTGTGTACGGCGACCCCGACAGGAAGGTCGCTAGTCGACAACATCGTGGTCAGCATCCGACCTGCGTTGAGAGCCCTTTTCTGGTGGGCGCCGCCGGCGAATGCCGGTATCCACAACGCCAGCATCCCGTCACCGGCCACATGATCGATCACTCCCTGCTCCGAGTCGACCATCCTGGCGGTGGTCCGGTAGAAGTCATTGAGCGAGGCGGTGAACTCGGTGGCTCCGACTTGTTCCGCCATCGTCGTGGAGCCACGGACATCGGCGTAGAGAACCGACACCGGTATCTCGGCGCCACCACTTCGTCTGTCGAGGTCTCGTATGCAGTGCAGGCAGAGCTGGCTATTCAGCTGCCACCTGGAAAACCCGGCGACCCTGAGCAGCGGTGCGAGCGGACCTGCGAACGGTGCCATGCAGAGCTTGCATCGTGGCGCGGCGGGCAGCTTTCCCAGGTACTTCTGGAATTTCTTCAGGTACGGGTTCTCACCCGTGAGAAGCTGTCTCCACAGTTCGGTATCGGCGTCGGGGAGGGCGTGGTTGGCCACTGCCGTAATCTACAGGCGGCCCGGGGTCTTCGGGGGACGATTCATCGGCGAAGAAGCACGTCTTTGCAGCTCACCGTGGGGAATTGAGGAGTACTGTCCCGCACGTTATGCCGGCGAGGTGAGGAGGATGCATTGAGCACGGTCGATTCGAGTGCCCGTCTGCTTTTCAGGACGGCTTTGCTCATATTCTTGGTGACGATCGTCATCGGGATTCTCAACGGTCTGGACATCTGGGAGCCAACACACAACCTGTTGCTCACCCACGTGCACGCCGGGACCCTGGGGTGGATCACTCTTTCAGTGATCGGCGCCGCGGTCCTCCTGTTCGGTGACGGGGTGGGCACTGACAACGGAGCAGGTGGAGTCCGGAATCTTGCGTTCGGTGCTGTCGGCGCCACCGTGGTCTACGTAATTGCCTTCGCCACCGGGACCGGGATCTTCAGGCCCATCGCCGGCACTTTGATGTTGGCAGCCATCGTCTGGGTCCTGGTCTGGGTATCCGGCCGATACCGATCCTCGGCGAAGACGACCGGACATCTCGGATTGTTCCTGGCCGCGATCTCACTCACAATTGGAGCTGTGCTCGGCGTCTTGTTGGGGCTGTTCATCGCCAACGGTTCGATCCCTGGCCTCAGCAGCGAGACGGCATCGTCGTTGGCAGGCGCCCACCCTCCGGCGATGCTGATCGGATATTTGGTGCTCGCTGGCGCTGCCATCGTCCACTGGCTTCTCGACGGACCCCAGTCGATGGCGGGCCGTTTGGTGATGTGGGCGCTCTTCGCCGGAGGCATAGCAGCCAACCTTTCCTTCATCCTCGACATCGAGCCTCTGGTCCAAGTGGCGACCGTGCTCGAAGTGGTCGCGATCGTCACGTTCACCGTTCACATGTGGAGCCGGATCAAGCCTTCGGCGTGGTTCGGGCAGGGCGTGTCCAACTTCGCCCGAATCTCGGCGCTGTTCCTGGTGATCGGTGTGGCGCTCCTGGTGTATGTCGTGCAGCTATTCATCTCCGGCGAGCTCGATCCGGAGACGGGTGTTGGACCCATCGGCGTCTTGTTGGCCTTCGACCATTCCATGTTCATCGGGGTGATGACCAATGCACTATTCGCCCTGGTGGCGAAGACAGCCGCCCAGGACGCCCACCCCGCCCTCTTGTGGGCAATCAACGGTGGTCTCGTCCTGTTCCTGCTCGGTCTCATCATCGACGTGTCGATCCTCATCAGGATCGGAGCGCCGTTGATGGGTCTGGCGTTGATCTACGCGATTTACATCTTCTTCGCCCGGCTCAGTGAGGCCCGCGCCAACGTCGCCGTTTGACCCACGTCTAGGCGGCTTTGCGTCTAAATCAGCTACCAGGTTTACCCGGAGTCATCGCCGGGCCGGGCGACTAGCCCAAACAGACCTCTTACCCTGGTTCCGGAAGATCTCTGACGGGTAAAGGCAAATCCATGCAGCTGATCGATGATCGCTATGAGCTGCTCGAGGTGATCGCATCCGGGGGGATGGCAACGGTCTGGCGTGCTCGTGACACCCGGCTCGATCGTCTCGTGGCAGTGAAACGACCTCATCCGGTCCCCGAATCCGACGAGAACCCAGCCCGATTGGCCAGGGAGGCGAGAGCTGCTGCGTCAATCAACCACCCCAATCTCATCACGGTCTACGACTTTGGAAGCGATGACACCGGCCCATATCTGGTGTTGGAGTTCGTCGACGGCCCGACCCTTCTGGAATTGTCTGACAAGATCGATGCCGCCACAGCGATGGACATCGGGGCGCAGGTGGCCGATGCGCTCACCGCCATCCACGCCGCGGGCATCGTGCACCGCGATGTCAAGCCGGCCAACATCATCATGTCGGACCGGGGGCCGCTGCTCACCGATTTTGGGATCGCGTCGAATCCCGACGCCACGACCCAGGTCACCGATCCGGGGACAGTGGTGGCGACACCTTCATATGCGGCGCCCGAGGTCCTCGCGGGGAACACGCCGACCCCCGGATCCGATGTCTTCTCACTGGCTGTGACCATCGACGAGTTGGTCCGAAAGGCCACGACGACGCCAAGCGAGGACATCGATGCTGTGCTCGGCCCCGCATTGTCGGCGACACCCGAGGAACGCCCCGACGCTGCCCGCTTCGGTGCCGCGTTGCGCGGTGCCACCCCCACCGTCACACTCTCGAGTTCGGGTGACTCGACCCTGGTACTGGACACCGCCCAGACACGCCATTTTCGTGACGAAGACGATTCCTCGCATCCGGTTCCCGTGTGGGTGTGGGCGACGGGCGCCCTGGTGGTGGTAGCGGCGGGGTTGATGGTGATGGGGCTTGCCCTCTTCGATCCCGGCCCACAGGTCGACGTCGCACGGGCCTCGGAGACCCCGACAACCACCACCCTCGCCGAGACCACCACGACCTCGCTCCTGTCCACAACGACCACCACGTCTCTTCAGTCGTCCGTGGCGTCGACCCGGGACGAGCTGGAGGCAGTTCTACTCCAACCTCCCAGAAAGGACCTGAAGCCACAGGATGCCGATGAGCTGATGAAGAAGGTCGATGAAGCCATCGCCGCAGCAGACGAGGGGGATTCGGACGAGGCGGAGAAGAAGCTCTCCGAGACCGCGAAGAAGATCGACGACAAGATCGAAGGGGACAAGCGTGCCGAGGCGACCCGACTCCTGGCGCAGCTGGCAGACCAACTCGGAATAGACGTCGACACAGACGACGACGACTAAAACGCGTTCCTAATGCTGTAGGGACCGTATGTGGTCCCTACAGCGTCTCATTCGGGCTCAGCCGGCGATTCCTCGAGCAGTCTGCCTAGTCGTTCGTAGTCTCCCCGGACGGAACGCTCTGCAAGGAGACGCAAGAGCGGTCCGAACAGACGAAAGAAACGTCCCGGTTCGCCGACGATGTGGGCGTTGACTCTGGATCGATCCGGACCGAGCGGCTCCACAGAGCGGGTGACCGTGATCGGGAAGCTGGATTGGCGAGACCGGATGGTCACCGATCGGTCGGCTTCGTAGGCAACCACCTGGAAGGTGGTGGTCACGTCGCGGCCGAGGAATCGGGCCACCTGTTGGTACATGGACTCAACTCTTACCGGCGGCTCGGTGGTCCACTGCGCCGACCGCATACCGCTCTGCCACTCGGGATTGCGCGCGAAATCGGAGATGACAGCGAACACCTCTTCGGCCGGGCGATCGATCACGACGGAGGAGTCCAGCTTCACCTCGACTCCAGACGCTGCCGGGCCTGGTCGGGCGTCTCGACGGCGGGATCGGGACCCGGTTCGAGACCTCGCGCCACGCTCTCGAGACGAGCGAGATAGCGTGTCCACCCGTCGGCGTGGAGGGCCAGACTGTCCTCATCGGGCAACTTCCGGTGCGTCAGGGACACCTTCGTCCGGTCGCCGTCAGCTACCAGGTTCACTTCGACCACGCTCGAGCCGGGCGGCAGATTCATCGTCTCGCTCTCCCACCCCCAGGTGAAGACCACCCGGCGGGGAGAGTCGATCACGACGTACTCGCCGACGCACCATTCGCCATCCGCGACCTCGAAACGGAACACGCCACCCGGTTGAGGGACGAGATGGGCGGTGTTCCCCAGCCATTTGGTCAGCCAGTTGGAGTCGACGAAGAACCGGAAGACGTGCTCCGGTGAAGCGTCGATGCATATCTCGGTGCGGTGCAGGAGGGTCATGACTCGGCCGCCCGCTTGAGGGCTTCGAGCCGGTAGTTCCAGAAGACGGCGAGGTCCTGGCGGAGCAGATGCAAGACATGGGGATCGGCCCGGTACCAGCGGTGCCTCCCCTCAGACCGCACCTTCAACAGCCCCGCATCGAGCAGCATGGCCAGATGCTGCGACGTAGCGGGACGACTCAGGCCACTCACCTCGGCCAGATCGGAAGCGCACCGCTCCGAACCAAGTGTGCTCCGCAACATCGCCCGACGTCCTTCGTGAGCCATCGCCTTGAGACGTAAATCCACAGTGCTCATTGATTAAGTGATACCTTAACTATAGCGGGTCCTTACACGAGTGTCGCGACCTGTTACGATATATCGTGACATGTCAGTGTTGCGAAAGGAGACGACGTGTCTCATGCCATACATTGCGGCCCACGCGGTGCCACCATCCTCATGATGAGCCGGGGTCGAGGTCGGGGTCGAGGACGACAGTGGGGATACGGGATGGGCCCGGGACCTTTCCCGGGCAGACCAAGGGTGAGCCGAGGTGATGTCCGTGCAGCCATCCTCCGTCTCCTCGCCGAAGAGCCGATGCACGGTTATCAGATCATGTCCGAGTTGAGTGCCCGCACCGACGGGATGTGGCAGCCCAGCCCCGGTTCGATCTACCCGACTCTCAACCAGCTCGAAGACGAGGACCTCGTCCGCGCCGAGGAACGAGACGGCAAGAAGGTCTACGCCCTCACCGACCAGGGTTTGGAAAAGGTGGCGTCGAGCGAAGAGGAAGCTCCCTGGGATCGGTTCGCCTCGCCATATGCGTCGGGATTGATGGCGCTCCGTGATGCCGGCTTCCAACTCGGTGCCGCCGTCATGCAGGTGGCGCGAGCCGGATCCGATGACCAGGCCGCCCGTGCCCGTGAGATTCTCGACGAGGCGAAACGCCGCATCTACGAGATCCTCGCCGGGGAGGACACCACCGGCTGACGGGTAGCAGTCGCTCCTTGCCCGTTACCGACCGTCTCGTACCTGCCCGCGTCTAACCCCTTGCCGATAGCGGGTCTTGGTGCCGAGTCCGACGGCCAGTGTGAAACCGACATCTCCAACCCGGGGCATTGTGTAGCCGTTGAAGGTGTGGGTTGCGTACGAACCCTGGCCATCGCCTACCTCCAGCCAGCCGGTGAGGACAGCCTGGCCCTGTCCTTTGAGTCGTGGCTCAAACCAGTGTGCAAGCACCCCGGCGCAGCGGGCACCTTCGGGCAGGCCCGGTCCGGCGACTTTCAAATATTCGCCGTCCGGAGTGAGGTCGACAGGACGTAGAACCGGGAATCCGTCGGCGCCGACATAACCGAGCAACGTATGTCGGCTGCGAACGAGACGTCGGCGAAAGCGCCGGACCGGGATGTGGGGATCCTTCCCTTTGGGAGGTGGAGTCTGGGACGGCGGGTCCCTTCGGGGCAGGTCGTCGCCGACAACAACCACCTCGTCACTCCCATTCTGTCGATTCCACGTGACGAGCCGATTTACGTCGACCGTGATGGGGACACGGAGGGCGTAGTACTCGTGGCCCAGCCAGTCCCAGAATCGTCCCCGTTTACGTGGTACCAAGAACCGGTTCCACTCATCTTCGACGGAGTCGATCCAATGAGGGTCCGGATTGGTATGGAAGGATGCTCGGCCCTGGACGAGGACGAGATGCGGGCTGTCGGCGAAACCGTGCTCACGCGCGGGGTATAGCAACGCCACCCGGTTGTCTGCTTTGAGACGGTGCAGCTTTCGCCCCATGGCAATCGATGTGGAGAACCCCACCGTGGCCGTCTTGGGATCGTGCTGCCCCAGGGGGGAAACGGGAGTGAGCACAACCCCGCCTGCAGGGGTCCGATAACAGACAGCCACCGCCAAGTCGCCGCCTACGATTTCGGCGACATGGGGCGGCCATAGCGTCTCTGCCATCGCTACCTACCTTCTCGCCTGGTCCTGGGAGTGTCAAGTCGCAAAGGAGCGGAACGGTGTCGCTGCCACCGACTTCCGAAGATGGAGCGGGTGACCGGGTTGACCGCGATCGGTGACGGCGAGACATTTGAACTCGACACCCGCCGCTGTGATGAGACCGTGCACCTCCTCGCACCGGGGGATACCCGTGGCGGGAATTGACGATCGACCCGTGATTGCGCCAGGCGACAATCACAGCCGGGGTCGATGTCACGGCTTCCAGGATCATCTCGTCGTTCGCCGCCCCCACCGGATCATCGACCTGCGTGAGGGGTCCGGCTTTCTGGTCCGGAAAGCGAACAGATTCACCACTGTCGCCGATCCGTGGTGCCATGACCTGGAGAAGTCGATTACGCGGCTGATCGTCGGATCGTCGACACCGGTGGTGGCGGTCGACGGGTTGAGCATGACCCAGCACACTCCCGGAGCAGCGTCGTCCCAGATCCGGGACAACCGGTACCGGTAGGTGCGTTGGTCGTCGAATATGGCCTCGCCCAGCCCATCGTGTCGAACGACCACCTCCGACGTGAGTTCGGTGTTCACTCCCCGACGCAAGGGCGGAACGACCATAAGTTCACGTCCGGAGCGCGCCGGGCGAGTGGACTCTTAGACCTCATCTCGGAGCTCTCGAATCACCCCGGCACCGGCCCCGGGCGTGATCTCCCCCCATGTCTGCATACCGAGTCTCAACTGGCGACAGGCAGGGTGACCGTGAACACGGCGCCGCCTGAATCCCGGTTCGCCGCGGTGAGGGTGCCGCCGTGTGCTTCCACCAGATCGCGGGAAATGGAAAGACCCAGACCGGTGCCGGTGGAGTCGGTGGACCTGACGAAACGGTCGAAGACCCGGTCGTAGTCGCCGTCACGGATTCCGGGCCCGGTGTCAGCCACACGGATGGCGACCGTTTCGGCCTCGGCAGCGATGCTGACATCGAGGCGTCCTCCGTCTGGCATCTCGCGCAGCGCATTGGCCACGAGATTGGAGATCACCTGGTGGATCCGATGCGGGTCGACCACGATCTCGGGGAGGGTCGCAACGGCGTCCACCAGCAGTTCGACACCCTGAGTCTCCGCCAGGTTGGAGAAGGAGCCGGTCACTGCGCGAGCGAGGTCACCGATGTCGGTCGGTTCGGTTTCCAGTCTCAGCGTTCCCGCCTCGGCCATGCTGAGCAGACGCAGGTCGTCGAGGAGACGGTCGATCACGTCTATCTCATCGACGACGTTGGACAGATCCGAGGAGGAGTGAAGACCGTCCAGCACTGCCTCGACCTCACCACGGATCACCGTCATTGGCGTCCGTAGCTCATGTCCGATATCGGCGAGAAGGCGACGTCTCCGCACATCCTCCTCCTCGAGCCGCTCCGCCATCTTGTTGAAGGACCTGGAGATGGGGACGAACGGGCCCGGTCCGCTGACCTCCAGCCGGACCCCATGATCACCCTGCCCGAGACGACGGGTCGCATCGACCAGTTGACCTACAGGCGCCAGATTGCGGCGGAACATCCGCCGTCCCGCGAATGCCAGAAAGAGGAAGGCGGCGACGGTGGCGGCCACGACCACCCACCTCTCCGACCCGGTCAACGCGGCGAACCCGGTCGCCACTACAGCTCCGACCACAGTTCCGGCGAGAACCAATAGGAAGACGAAGCTGATGATCCTGCGGAACATGTGACGACCCGGACCGCCCCATTCCCCCTGCTGCGGCCAATCCCGAGCCCACGGGGGACCGTGACGATCAGGCATCGCCGAACCGGTAGCCGACGCCGTAGATGGTGATGATGTACGTGGGCTGGCGGGGGTTCTGCTCGAGCTTCTTGCGCAGATTCTTGATGTGGGCATCGATGGCTCGCTCATATGACTCGAAGGCCACGCCGTGCAGAGCGTCGAGGAGTTGGCTTCTGGTGAACACCCTGCCCGGCTGGGATGCGAGTTTCACCAACAGGTCGAATTCGGTGGCCGTAGTCTCGATGCGCTCGCTTCCACGCCCTACCGAACGCGCCGTGAGATCGATCACCAGGTCAGCGACCCGGATCACCTCGGCGGGCATATCACCCCGGGTGCGTCGCAGTACCGCTTTTACCCTCGCTACCAATTCTCGAGGGCTGAACGGCTTGACCACGTAGTCGTCGGCCCCGAGCTCCAGACCGATCACACGGTCGGTCTCGTCGCTGCGTGCGGTGAGCATGATGATCGGCATCGAGGTTTGCGAGCGGATGGCACGGGTGACGTCGTAGCCATCCATGCCCGGTAGACCGAGATCGAGGATCATCAGGTCGGGACGGTCACCGCGAGCCGCGGCGAGCCCGTGTTCACCATTGTGGGCAACCGTGACGTCGAAGCCCGCCTCAGTGAGGTACTCCCTCACCAGGCGGGCGATCTTCAACTCGTCTTCGACAACGAGGACCTTGGTCACGCCGACCATTCTGCCCCTCGATCAGGTGTTGTCGGGCTCGTCGCTCCGATATCTGCGCTGGTCGCGGTGGGCCCGCTCGTGCCAGTCGTCGAGTCTTCTTTCCATCGGCGTCCCGTTCTCATGGGGTCCGTACCCACCACTCCTCCATCGGCCCCAAAAGAACAATCTGCTGATGAAGCCGAACAGGAACAGGAGGAAGATGAACCCGAAAAAGAACCCGAACGGCGGGTAGAAGTGAGGCCCTCGGACCACAACCTCCGATGCGGTCTCAGCGAGGCCGTTCTGGTAGCCGGTCTGATAGAGCGCATATCCGCCAACACCGAGAATCCCCAAGGCGAAGACGGTCCCGATGATCGGTGCAATGACGTTTCGTCTCATGTCTTGAACTCCTTTGGTTGAGACATGGCTCATCGTCGGACCAGATTGTGGAGACGGTGTGAATCGGCTGTGGATATGTCGTTGACGTGATGCGCGAGTCCGGACGCTCTCGTCTATGGGCTATCGGCGAGGATCTCGTCAATGTACGCGGCGAGAAGGCCGGCGATGCGAGTGTGAGTCTCATCGGGAAGGGTCCCCAGCGGCAGCCGCCCCAGCTCGTGGCCGACGTGCTCGACCAGCCTGCTGGTCCGGGCACCTAGCGGCTCTCCCGGAGATGTGAACAGCCTGGCAATGGCGATGAGCAACTCGACGGTGAGTATCTCTTTGACGATCCCGATGATCTCGCCCGTGACGGACAGCGCCTCACTGGCATTGGTGGCGTGATCCTCAACGGACAGGTCAAGCGCCGGCACGTCGAGCGTCACGGGCTGGGCGAGTTGGCGGAGTCTGGTGTAGCGAGCCGCAGCCGGATAGCGCAGGGCGAGACCGGCCAGGAACGGAGGAGTGGCCTCTCCAGTCGGAGCAGGCTGTGTTCCATCATCGGCACCAGCACCGAACGAGGAGACCACTGCGTCCCAAAGCTGGCCACAACGCCGCTCGGACAGCAGCCCGATGTGAGCCAACGCCAGATTGAGTGACTCGGCCGCCAGTGCGAGATTCATGGCATGGAAGTTGCCGTTGGAGAGCAATCTCCCGGAATCGAGATCGACCATTGGGTTGTCCGATCTTGCGTTGAGCTCCCTACTGAGGTCGTCGGAGATCGCCGCCAGGACATCACGGCACGCACCGTGCACCTGAGGCACCACCCGGAAACTGATCGGGTCCTGTACCGAGACGGATTTCGTCGCGTCCACTCTGGAGCTGCCGGCCACGGCATCACGTAGATTTCTCGCGGTCTCGATCTGGCCAGGGCTGGCGCGCCCCGCAGACACCGCCTCGTCGAAGAATGAGGGGTTGGCCCCGATCGCCTCCATGGAGGTGGCGGCGACCAGGTCCGCCAGCGAGAGAA
>Ga0299913_10002131_pt1 | contig 15411 bp, 15 predicted proteins | sample RVTome_9_FD_201360 | JGI IMG/M metagenome (GOLD analysis project Ga0299913, IMG submission 201360) | Soil microbial communities from uranium-contaminated site in the Upper Colorado River Basin, Wyoming, United States - RVT155D38 (version 2) ...
CCCGCAAGTCCGTCGACGGCGCCGCCCACTCGAGCAGGCGGCGCGGCTGCAGCGGCGCGCCGGGCTGGCGCAGCGTCCTCATTGCGCCGCCACCTCCACGAGGTCGCCGCGAGCATAGAGCTGCTGGCGGATGAGGTGCTTGGGCACCTTGCCGTAGCCGGACTTCGGCAGCTCGTCCCAGAAGAATACGCGGCGCGGCTGCTTGTAGCGGGCGAGCTTGCCCTTCAGGAAGGCGAGCAGCTCTTCCGCCGTCGCCCTTTCGCCCGCCGCCAGCACGACGACGGCGACGCCGGTCTCGCCCCACTCCGTATCGGGCACGCCCAGCACCGCCGCCTCGGCGACGGCGGGATGGGTGAGCAGCAATTCCTCCGCCTCGCGCGGATAGACGTTGGAGCCGCCGGAGATGTACATGTCCGAGGCGCGGCCGGTGATGTAGAGGAAGCCCTGCGCGTCGAGGCGGCCGAGATCGCCGGTGTGGAACCAGCCGTCCTTCAGCGCCTTGGCATTGGCTTCGGGATTGTCGTGGTAGCCGGCAAAGACGGCGGGCCCGCGCACGCAGATCTCGCCCTGCTCCCCGACGGCAAGGCGCCTGCCCTCGGCGTCCTGGATGGCGATTTCCATGCCGGTGCGCGCAAAGCCGCAGGAGCCGACCGGCATGGCCTCGTCGTCGAGGCTGTGCAGCTCGCGCGGCAGCACGGTGATGTTGCCGGTCACCTCGCCGAGGCCGTAGTACTGCACGATCACCTTGCCGAGCTTTTCCAGCGCCGCCTTCTGGTCGGCGCGGTACATCGGCGCGCCGGCATAGATGACATAGCGCAGCGAGGAGTGGTCGACGCGGTCGACCGCCGGATGGCGCACCATGCGCGTCAGGATGGTCGGCACCGTGAACATGTTGGTGATGCGCTGGGCTTCGACCAGGCGCCAGATCTCCGCCTCGTCGAACCGCTCGCTGGCCGGCAGCACCGACTTCGCGCCACGCGCCACCTGCGACAGCAGGTGCACGCCGGCGCCGTGGCTGAGCGGCGCCACCACCAGGGAGGCGTCCTCCGCCGTGGTGCCCGGCATGAGGTCGGCCAGATGGTTGTTGGTGACGAAGGCGAGCTGCCCGTGGGTCAGCACCGCCGCCTTGGGCCGCCCGGTGGTGCCGGAGGTGTAGAAGAACCAGCAGGGATCGTGGTAGTCCACCTCCGCCGCCTCGACCGCCGCCGCCGCGACCGCCGCGCCGGCATCCTCGGCGACGAGATCCTCATAGGCCTCCTCGCCCGCGCGCGCCTTGCCGATCGCGATGGTGAGCCGCAGGGTTGTGGAGGCCGCCTTCACCGCGTCGGCGTGCTGCGGGAAGCTGTCGTCGCAGAGCATCGCCCTGGCGCCGGAGGAGGTCGCGAGATAGGCGACCTCGGGCGGCGTCAGGCGGTAGTTGGTCGGCACCCAGACGGCGCCCAGCGTGAAGGCGGCCCACAGGCTCTCGAACATCTGGTTGGAGTTCTTCGCCTGCACCAGCATGCGGTCGCCCTTGCCGAGGCCGCGGCGCCTGAGCGCGGCCACCAGGGCATCGACGCGGGCGGCGCTCTCCGCCCAGGTCCACTGCCGCTCGCCCCACACCAGGGCGGTCCGCTCAGGCAGGCGCCTTGCCGTGTCGGACAAGAGGCGCCCCAGATTCATGACCGGGGGGTTCATCAGGTTGCCCATGGCGGCTGTCCGGACGAAGGATCTAGGACCGCAGCGGCTCGAGGATCGACACGTAGTTGGCGACGGCGGCGCCGCCCATGTTGAAGATGCCGCCGAGCTTGGCGTCCTTCACCTGCATGTCGCCGGCCTGGCCGGTCAGCTGCATGGCGCTCAGGACATGCATGGAGACGCCGGTGGCGCCGACCGGGTGGCCCTTGGCCTTCAGGCCGCCGGAGGGGTTGACCGGCAGCTTGCCGTCCTTCTCGGTCCATCCCTCGGCGATGGCGCGGGCGCCCTGGCCGCGCTTGGTGAGGCCCATCGCCTCGTACTCCAGCAGCTCGGCGATGGTGAAGCAGTCGTGGGTCTCGACGAAGCTGAGATCCTTCAGCGTCGCGCCGGCGGCCTCGAGGGCCTGGTTCCACGCCTGCTCGCAGCCCTCGAAGAGCGTTATGTCGCGCTTGCTCATGGGCAGGAAGTCGTTGACCTGCTGGGCGGCGCGGAACACCACCGACTTCTTCAGGCTGAGCGCCGACTCGACGTCGCAGAGCACCAGGGCGGCCGCGCCATCGGAGACCAGCGAGCAGTCGGTGCGCTTCAGCGGACCGGCCACCAGCGGATTCTTGTCGGACACGTTGCGGCAGAACTCGTAGCCGAGGTCCTTGCGCATCTGCGCCAGCGGGTTGGCGACGCCGTTGCGGTGGTTCTTGGCGGCGATGGCGGCCAGCGCGTCGGACTGGTCGCCGTGCTTCTGGAAGTACTGCTGCGCGATGAGGCCGAAGACGCCGGCGAAGCCGCCCTCGATCTCGCTGTCCTCCTTGAGGTAGGAAGCCTTCAGCAGGGTGTTGCCAATTTCGTCGCCGGAGATGCCGGTCATCTTCTCGACGCCGACCACCAGCACGAAGCGCGCGGCGCGCGATTCGATGGCGCGTAGGCCCTGGTAGACCGCGGCGGAACCGGAGGCGCAGGCGTTCTCCACCCGCGTCGCCGGCTTGAAGCGCAGGCGGTCGTCCGACTGCAGCACCAGGGAGGCCGGGAAGGCCTGGCGCGAGAAGCCTTCGTTGAAGTGGCCGACGAAGATCTCGTCGACCTCGTCGGGGCCGATGCCGGCATCCTCCAGGGCCTTGAGCGCGACCCGGCCGATGAGGGATTCGACGTCGTCGTTCTCGTGCTTGCCGAACGGCGTGTGGCTCCAGCCGACGATGCAGGCGGTCATGCGGATTCTCCCTTGGGGCGCTGGTTTTCGGGGCGCGCGTTCTGGCTTGGCCTTTTGCGAGGCCCGCAAGCGTGGGAGACTAGCAAAGCTGCCGCGGTCAGTACAGCCGATGCCGGCCGCGAGGCAGCGCGTCAGGCCGAAAGTCCCCGTGCCATTCTTGGGGCCGCGGCCGGAAATCCCTGGCGCCGCCGGAACCCTGCCGCTAGGACAGGGTTATTGGCACTGCCGACAGACTTTGGGGGGGACTTGCAGTTGTTTCGGGGCAGGACAAAGGGCGCGGCCGCTGCGGCCGCCGGCGTCCTGCTGCCGATCGCGCTGCTCCTGCCGCTGCCCGCCGGCGCCCAAGGCCAGGAAGAGCGCGCCCCCGACCCGGCCTCGCCCGACCTGGCCTCGCCCGACCCGGCCTGGATCGTCACCGGCCAGTTCAGCAACGATATCTTCGGGGGCTCCGACGCCCATTTCACCCACGGCACGCGGTTCAGCGCGCTGTCGCCCGACGGCCACGTGCCCGACTTCATTGAGCGCGCCGGCAAGTGGCTGCCGCTGTTTCCGCAGGACGGCAACCTGCGCGTCACCTACAGCCTGGGGCAGGAGGTCTTCACGCCGGAGCGCATCGAGGAACGGGCGCTGATCGAGGACGACCGCCCCTATGCCGGCTGGACCTACGGCGGCATCGGCCTGGTCTCGGAGAACGGCGACCGCCTTGACAACCTGGAACTGAACGTCGGCATGATCGGCCCGGCCTCGCTCGCCGACAAGACGCAGATCGAGTACCACAAGCTGATCGGCGTCACGGTGCCGGAGGGCTGGGAGAACCAGCTGCACAACGAGCCGGGCGTGGTGCTCTACTACGAGCGCAAGTGGCGCAACATCTGGGAGATGGAGCTCGGCGACCTGGCGATGCTCAACAACCTCGGCGTCGACCTGACGCCGCACCTGGGCGGCGCGCTCGGGAATGTCTACACCTACGGTGCCGGCGGTGTGACCCTGCGCCTCGGCGAGGACCTGCCAAGCGACTACGGCCCGCCGCGCCTCAGGCCCGCGCTGCCCGGCTCCGACTACTTCCGTCCCGATGACTGGTTCGACTGGTACTTTTTCGTCGGCGCAGAGGGCCGTCTCGTGGTGCGCAACATCTTCCTCGACGGCAACACCTTCGAAGACAGCCACAGCGTCGACAAGTATCCGATGGTGCTCGACCTGCAGGCGGGCGTCGCGGTCAACCTCGGCGAGCGCGTGCGGCTCGCCTACACCCACCTCTGGCGCAGCCGGGAGTTCCGCGAGCAGGATGCCGCCAGCCAGTTCGGCACGCTGAGCCTCTCCGTGCGATTCTAGAGCCGGATGCCGCCTCAGCCGGCCGCAGGCGGCAGCGTCTCCGTGAAGCGCACCGGCCGCCCCGTCGGGCCGCCGAGCAGCTCGCCGTCGCGCATGGCGACGTGGCCGCGGATCACCGTGGCCATCGGCCAGCCGGTGATCGGCTTGCCCTCGAAGGGCGACCAGCCGCATTTCGCCTGCAGCCAGTCCTTGCCGATCGTGCGCTTGGCCTTGAGGTCGACCAGCGTGAAGTCGCCGTCGTAGCCGACGGCGATGCGCCCTTTGCCGGCGATGTTGTAGATGCGCTGCGCGCCCGACGAGGTGAGGTCGACGAGCCGCTCGAGGGTCAGCTTGCCGGCGTTCAGGTGGTCGAGCAGCAGCGGCAGCAGGGTCTGCACGCCGGGCATGCCGGAGGGCGAGCGCGGATAGGGCGCCGCCTTCTCCTCGCGGCTGTGCGGCGCGTGGTCGGAGCCGATCACGTCGACGATGCCGAGGCGCACCGCCTCCCACAGCGCCTCGCGGTGGCGCGCCTCGCGGATCGGCGGGTTCATCTGCGCGAAGCTGCCGAGCTCCTCGTAGCAGTAGGGCGCCGCCAGCGTCAGGTGCTGCGGCGTCACCTCCATGGTGGCGATATCCCTGGCAGCGGCGAGCAGCGGAACCTCCTCAGCCGTCGTCACGTGCAGCACGTGGACGCGCCGCCCGGCTTCGCGCGCCAGGCGCAGCAGCCGCTTGGTCGAGCGCACGGCGGTTTCCACGTCGCGCCACTCCGGGTGCTGCGCCACCTTGCCGCCGTCGCGGATCAGCTCGAAACGTTCGCGCAGACGGGCCTCGTCCTCGGAATGCACGGCGATGCGCCGGCTGCCGTGGCGCAGCACCGCGCGCAGGCTGTCGTCCTCGTGGACCAGCAGCGAGCCGGTGGAGGAGCCCATGAAAATCTTCACGCCGCAGCAGCCCGGCAGGCGTTCCAGCTCGCCGAGCCGCGTCGCATTCTCCGCTGCCGCGCCGATGAAGAAGGCGTGGTCGCACCAGGCGCGTCCCTCGGCGCGGGTCAGCTTTTCCTCCAATGCCGCGGCGTCGATGGTGGCCGGGCTGGTGTTCGGCATCTCGAAGACGGCCGTGACGCCACCCATCACTGCGGCGCGGGTGCCGCTTTCGAGATCCTCCTTGTGCGCGTGGCCCGGCTCGCGGAAGTGCACCTGGGTGTCGATGACGCCGGGCAGCACGACGAGCCCCGTGGCGTCGAGCACCTCGTCGGCGCGCCCGGCATCGAGCTTGCCGATGTCGGCGATCTGCCCACCGGCGACCGCCACGTCGGCTGCGGCGAGGCCCGAGGGCGTGAAGACCTGGCCGCCGGTGACGATGAGATCCCAGTTCTTTTCCATGCGCTGCGCTTTCCCGTTGGAGTCTGCCCTGCCTAGGAGGCCGCCGCGGTGCGGTCGCGGCCGAGCAGTTGGTCGAACAATGCGAGGTAGCGCCGCACGGCGACCGCCTCGGTGAAATCCTCGTCGTAGGCGGCGCGCCCGCTCTGCGCCAGGCGTTCGGCCATCTGCGGGTCGTCGATCAGGCGCTGCAGCGCGGCCGCCAGGGCGCCGGCGTCGTCGACCGGCACCAGCAGGCCGTTGTCGCCGTCGCGGATCAGCCAGCGCGGGCCCTGGCTGGCGGCGGCGACCATCGGCAGGCGGTGCATCCAACCCTCCAGCACGACGCTGCCGAGCGGCTCGTGGCGCGACGGCACGACGTAGAGGTCGGCGGCGGCGAAGAAGGGCGCGGCATCGTGCTGCCAGCCGAGGAAGCGCACGCGGCCGGCGATGCCGAGTCGCCCGGCCTGGCGCTCCAGCCTGGCGCGCAGCGGGCCGTCGCCCGCCAGCCACAGCCACGCGCTGGGCAGCGCCGCGACCGCCTGCAGCAGCACGTCGAAGGCCTTGTTCTCGTGCAGGCGGCCGAGCGCGAAGATGAGCGGCGCGTCGGCGGGCGTGCCGTAGGCCGCGCGGTCGGCCGGCGGTGCCGCGGCCAGGTCCTCGACGAAGTTGGGGATGACGTGGACGCGCACTTCCGGAAAGCCGTGCTTCACGCAGTGCGCCTTGATGTCAGGCGTGACGCAGACGAGGTGGTCGCAGTTGCGGTAGTACTTCAGGTCGTAGTAGCCGCCGAGCCGCGCCAGGTGCAGGAAGTCGCTCTTCGGCATGGCGGCCGAGGCGCGGTTCATGTAGGTGAGCGCCAGCTCGGGCCGGAAGTCGGCGATCTCGCGCCGCAGGATCCTCCCGGTCTGCCGGTCGAAGAAGCCGCCGAACGGCGCCGTCACCGGCTCGATGCCGCCGGCGCGCAGCTCCGCCAGGCTCTGCGGATGCGGGCGGATCACGACGCGCTGCTCGACCCCGGCCCGCTGCAGCGCCACGCAGAGACGCAGGAAGTGCCGCTCGGCACCGCCTTGCGGGGCGCCCGCCAGGGCCTGCAGCAAGCGCGGCATGGGACCGAAGAGAACCCCTCTCGATAGGATCGCCGGACCGGCGGCGGCTGCCTGGCGGGCGGCTGCCTAGCGGGCGGCGGGCCGTGCGGGCAGCCCGGCGACGCGCCGGGCCAGCACGCGATGGCGGAATACCATCAGATAGAAAAGGATGAAGAGCGAGAAGTAAAGCTCCTGCACTTCGCTCGCCCGGTAGAAGATCACGAAGTCCCACAGGTCGTGCGACTGCAGGCGCTCCCAGATCTTGCCGAGCTCGGCGATCACGGCGACCGGCAGGCAGGCGAGCGGCGGCAGGAACAGGCTGTAGCGGCCCTCGCGGATCGACGGCCGGCGCAGCGCCAGCAGCGGGATGAGGATGCCGCCGACGATGACGCCGATCTCCAGCAGGGTGCGCGGCTTCTGGTCGAGCCAGGACGAGGTGTTGTGCAAGTTGGTCTCGCCCTGGTCGTTGATGGCCTGCCAGTTCTCCGGCGTCAGCCAGCCGGCGTAGTGCTGGCCCCAGCTCGCTTCCTCGCCGGCCATGTAAAGGCTGCCGAGCAGGCCGAGCGCGATCCAGGCGACGACGAGGCGATCCTCACGCACCTCCTGCAGGGCAAGGATGCGCAGGCAGTAGGCCACCGAGATCAGCGGGATGAGGACGTGACTCGCCTCGAGGAGCCCGATCTCGCCGACGAGGTAGGCGCTGTAGACTCGCGGGCTGAAGTGCCAGGCAAGCGAGAGCGCGACCGCGATGGCGAGCGGCAGCCAGAGATAGAGCCAGTCCGGCAGCCGGTCGGCGTGCTGCAGGCGCAGCGTGGTCTGCGCCTCCGCGCCGCTGGCCCTGAAATCGCTGGAGTGAGACATGCCGCTCCGTTGCCGTCTTCTGCCGCGGCGCCACTATGTCATCTGCGCGGAAAATTACAATCGCGCGACGGTCCGGAGACTTGCGCCCGCCGTCGCCCGACCTAAGCTGCTGAGGCCGTCCGCCGACGACTCCGCCAAAGGATCTCATGGCCTCTTCACCTGCGCGCATTCTGGTCATCAAGCTCTCGGCCCTCGGCGACTTCGTGCTGTCGATCGCGAGCTTCCAGGCGATCCGCGCGCACCACCCGCAGGCGGCGATCACCCTGCTGACCACGGCGCCCTACCGGCAGATGGCAGAGGCGAGCGGCTGCTTCGACGCCGTGTGGAGCGATCCTCGCCCGGCCTGGTGGCAGCCCGGCGGCTGGCTTGCGCTGCGCCGCCGGCTGGTCGCGGGCCGCTTCGACCGCGTTTACGACCTGCAGCGCTCCGACCGCAGCGGCGGCTACTTCCGCCTGCTGCCGCGCCCGAAGCCGGAATGGGTCGGCGTGGTGCCCGGCTGCTCGCACCGCTACCAGCCGCCGCCGCGCGACCAGGTTCTGCACATCTGCGAGCGCGAGGCGCAGCAGCTCGCGCTGGCCGGCGTGCCGCGCCCGGGCCTGCCCGACCTCTCGTTCCTCACCGCCGACCTCGGCGCGCTGAATCTGCCGGATCGCGTCGCCCTGCTGGTGCCGGGGGGCTCGGCGCACCGGCCCGGCAAGCGCTGGCCGGCCGAGCGCTATGCCGCCCTCGCCCGCCACCTGCTGGGCCAGGGCCTCGTGCCGCTGCTGCTGGGCGCAGCGGCGGAGCGGGCGGAGCTCGCCGCCATCGCCGCCGCCGCGCCGGGCGCCCGCGACCTCTGCGGCCGCACCAGCCTGGAGGCGCTCGCCGAACTCGGCCGCCGCGCCGCGCTGGCGGTCGGCAACGACACCGGGCCGATGCACCTCATCGCGGCGGCCGGCTGCCCCTCGCTGGTGCTCTACTCGCGCGAGTCGGATCCCGCGAAGATCGCGCCGCGCGGGCCCGCTGTGCGGACCTTGCGCCACGACGAACTCGCCGATCTCTCCATGGCGGAGGTCACGGCTGCGCTGCCGCGCATCAGGCGCGATTGACCCACGCCCACAGCCGACGCGCGCCCGCCTCGACGGTGTCGACGGTGAGGCTCTCCATGAAGCACCGGCGCGCGGCAAAGTCGAAATCCGGCGCGCCGGTCAGTTCCGCGAAGCTCTCGGGCGTGCGCACGAAGGACGCCTTGGGTCCCCACGGGCGGTAACGTGCATCCGGGCTGGGCCCGAACAGGCCGAGGGTCGGCGTGCCGGCGGCGGCGGCCAGATGCATGAGGCCGGAGTCGTTGCCGACGAAGAAGGCGGCGCGCTGGAGGCAGGCGGCGGCCGTGAGCAGGTCGCCGCGCTCGAAGAGGTTCACGCCGCGCGCGCCCGCCGCCTGCAGCACCGGGCGGGCCTGGAACATCTCGTGCGGCGCCGCCACCACGGCGATGCGCCCGCCGGGCAAGATGCCCCCCTCGCCGGTCAGCCTCAGCGCCAGCTCGGCGAAGCGCTCGGCCGGCCAGGTCTTGCCCATCCAGTTGGCCGCCGGTGCGACGGCCAGCACCGGCGGGCCGGCGGGCAGCAGCTCGGCCGCGCGCGCCTTCACCGCCTCGGCCAGCCAGAGCCGCGGCGCCGGCGGGGGCGCGACTCCGATGAGGTCGCCAAGCTCCTCGACGCGGTGGCGGCCCGGCCTCCGCTTGCCGATCACGTGGCGGCGTCGCGCCGGCACCAGGTAGGAGGTCGCCGAGCCGCGCAGGTCGACGACGATGTCCCAGGTGTGAAATACCGTGCGGCGCCACAGCCTCAGCCAGTGGCGGTTCCACGGCTGCTTGTCGATGACGACGATGCGCTCGAGGCCCGGCACGGCGGCGAACAGCGGCGCTGAGAGGCGGCCGACGGCGACGGTCACGCGGATGCCCGGGTGCCGCTCGATGAGTTCACCGAGCAGCCCGGTCGACAGCACGGCGTCGCCGATCCGGGTCGCGGTGATGAAGAGCAGGCGCATGGGCGCCTTATAGGGCGCCGGTCGCGCGATGGCAAAGCTCCCCTTGCGCAGAACGGCACCCGATGCCACCTCTAGAAGCCCCGACGGAACTAGAAGCGCCGGCGGAACGGGTAGGGATCGGCAGGCCATGGCGAAAGCCCCTGAGATCAAGACGAGAGCCGTCGTCTTGCAGCATCGCGGCGTCCTCAAGGTCGGCGGCGCCGACCGGCGCAGCTTCCTGCAGGGCATCGTCTCGAACGACGTCGAGCGGGTGACGCCGGAGCGCGCCGCCTGGGCGGCCTTCCTGACGCCGCAGGGAAAGTTCCTCCATGAATTCTTTCTTGCCGAGCAGCATGACAGCTTCCTGCTCGACTGCGAGGCGGCGCGCGCCGGCGACCTGCTGCGCCGCCTGAAGCTCTACAAGCTGCGTGCCCAGGTCTTGCTGGAGCCGGCCGGGGAGCTTGCCGTCGCCGCGCTGTTCGGCGCGGCGGCGCTTGAGACGCTCGGCCTGCCTGCCGAGCCCGGCCGCGCTCGGCCCTTCGCCGGCGGCCTCGCCTTCGTCGATCCGCGCCTGGCCGAGCTCGGCGCCCGCGCCCTGCTGCCGCGCGAGGGCGCCGAAGCCGCGCTTGCGGCCGCCGGCTTCGCGCCGGCAGCGCCCGACGACTACGATGCCCTCAGGATCGCCGCCGGCGTGCCCGACGGCAGCCGCGACCTCGAGGTCGAGAAGGCGACTTTGCTGGAGAGCGGCTTCGACGAGCTCAACGGCATCGACTGGGACAAGGGCTGCTACATGGGCCAGGAGCTGACCGCGCGCATGCGCTACCGCGGGCTGGTGAAGAAGCGCCTCGTGCCGGTGGAGATCGCCGGCCCGGCGCCGGAGGCCGGCACGCCGATCACCCGCGACGGCAAAGAGGCCGGCCAGCTGCGCTCAGCCGTCGCGCGCAACGGCGGCAGCGCCCAGACCAGCTGGGGCCTCGCCCTGCTGCGCCTGGAGGCGCTGGAGGAAGGGGCGCCGCTGATGGCCGGTGACGCGCAGGTCACGCCGCGCAAGCCGGCCTGGGCGAAGTTCTAGCCTGAATCAGTCGACGATTGCGGCGGCGAGATCGGCGAGGCGCTCGTAGGGGGCGTCGCCGCGGTCGAGGTTCATGCGGCAGCCGAGCATCTCCGCCCGCTTCACGCCCTCGCGCCCGAAGCGCGTGCTGAGCGCCTCGCGGAACCACAGCTTGGCGTTGGCCAGGCGCCGGCTCTCGCGGCGGCCGGCCTCGTCGAGCCAGTCGGCGTGGCGATCGAGGGCGGCGAGGAAGGGCGCGATGCCGGTGCCTTTCTGGGCCGAGACCGGCAGGATCGGCACCGACCAGCCGTCGCGCCGGCGCTGGTGGCTGAGCGCGGCGCGCAGGTCCGCCTGGGTGCGCTGCGCCGACTCGCTGTCGGCCTTGGTGACCACCGCGAGGTCGGGGATCTCCATGATGCCGGCCTTCATGAACTGCAGCGAGTCGCCGGAGCCCGGCTGCACGCAGAACACCACGGTGTCGGCGACCCAGGCGACGTCGGTCTCCGACTGGCCGACGCCGACGGTCTCGATGAGGACGACGTCGTAGACCGCGCGCATCAGCAGCATGCCGCCGACAGTGAGCTCGGCGAGGCCGCCGAGGCGGTCGCGCGCTGCCATGGAGCGCACGAAGACACCGCGGTCTTCCGCATTGGTCATCAGGCGCAGGCGATCGCCCAGCAGGGCGCCGCCGGTCTGCCGCGAGGAGGGATCGACGGCGATGACGCCGACGCTGCGGCCGGTCTCGCGCAGTTTCGGGATGATCGCGCCCAGCAGCGTCGACTTGCCGACGCCCGGCGGGCCGGTGACGCCGATCACCCGGCCGCGCGGCGCGGCATAGGCGGCATCCAGCAGGCTGATGGTGTGGCCGGCCTCCGGTGCCGACTCCAGCACGGCCAGGGCCTCCGCCATGGCGGCCTTGCCGCCGTCGGTGAGATCCTTGAGGGTGATGGTGCGCCCGAGGGTCATGGCTTCAAGTTGGCCGCGTCGCGGCGGGCGGGTCAAGCCCCAAGATGCAGGCAAACAGCCCGCAACTCACGGCCGCGCGCCGGCCGCGGCGGCCCGGCTGCCGGCTTGATCTGGCTCAAGGCGCTGCCTAGCTCCCTGTCCTAGGGTGGTGTCACCATCATCCGAAAACATCCCTTTCATCACTCGACAGGAGGTTTGCTATGGCATTGAGAGATCTGGCCCCCTGGCACCACGGCAAGAGCGCTGCGTCCTCGCCGTTGAGCGACCTGCACCGCGAGGTCGACCGCGTGTTCGAGAGCTTCTGGAGCGGCTTCGGCGCGCCGGCGCTGCTGCGCGACAGCGGCGGCGGCATCGCGCTCGACGTGCGCGTGGACGCCAGCGAGGACGACAAGGCCTACCACGTCACCGCCGAGCTCCCCGGCCTCAGCGAGAAGGACGTCGAGATCACCTTCGCCGACAACACCCTCACCATCTCCGGCGAGAAGAAGGAGGAAAAGGAGGTGAAGGAGGAGAACTATCACCGCCGCGAGCGTTCCTTCGGCAGCTTCCGCCGCTCCTTCACCCTGCCGGTCGAGGTCGACGAGGAGAAGATCGTCGCCAGCTTCAAGGACGGCGTCATGACCATCGACCTGCCGAAGTCCCAGACCGCACAGAAGAAGTCGAAGAAGATCACCATCCAGCGCGGCAAGTAGGCTCCCGTCTCAGGAGCCCTTCAAGCCTCGGGCCGCCCCGCCTGCAGAAGACGGGGACGGCCCGGTTTCTTTTGTGCGCTTCTCCGCCTGCCTCGGAACCTTTTCCTCGCGTTAACTTTTGTTAAGCATTAAAAGCGGATACTGCGCGGCAGGAAACGCCCCGCTACCACTGGGATGACCCCAATGCCGAAGTACCTGGTGTCGCCGGAGAACCCGGGCGGCAAGCGGACCGAGGAGATCCTCTCGGAGATCCGCGCCGAGATCATGGTTCGTATGGCGAACTACGCCTCCGACCCGCGCCCCGAGGCGCGCGCGGTGATGGAGAACAACCTGGAGATCGCCCAGCTCTTGACCGAGGCCATCCATCTGGCCGAGGCCAACACCAACAAGCTGGCCGAAGAGCTCTGAAAGGACACCGACGATGCGCCGTGGACAGATGAAGCGGAGCCGCCGCAAGGACTTGCAGCCGCAGCCGCGGCGGTGCGATGCTCGGCTCACCGATGAGCCCATCACCCTCCGCCGCACAGCACTACGCCCGGGAAGGCGAGCTGACCGGACGAATCCTCTCCGCGCTTACGGCCGCGGATAAGGACCTCGACCGACTCACCGCCGAGGACCTCTCCCCCTACGACCAGTTCCACAGCCGCGGCCACCAGGCGACCGCCGAGCTGGCGCAGCTCTTGAGCCCGCAGGCCGGCCAGCTGCTGCTCGACCTCGGCTGCGGCATCGGCGGGCCGGGGCGCTGGCTGGCCGCCGAGCGCGGCTGCCAGGTGGTCGGCATCGACCTCACCGAGGTCTACTGCCGCACCGCGCGCGACCTCAGCGCGCAGGTGCGCCTGGAACGCCAGACCCGCTTCCTCTGCGCCGACGCGCTGCAGCTGCCCTTTGCCGAGGCCAGCTTCGACCTGGTGTGGACCCAGCACGCCGCCATGAACATCGCCGACAAGGCGCGGTTCTATCGGGAAGTCGCCCGGGTGCTGATGCCGGGCGGCCGCTTCGGGCTCTACGATGTGATGGCGGGGCCGGCGGGCGAGCCGCACTTTCCGGTGCCCTGGTCCAGTGCCGCGGCGTGGAGCCACCTGATGGCGCCGGAAGCCGTGCGCGAGGCGATCCTCGCCACCGGCCTCAGGCAACGCCACTGGCGCGACCTCACCGCCGAGGCCAAGGCCTGGAGCGAGAAGGCCGTGGCGGCGCAGGCCGCCGCCAAGGGCCCGTCCGGCCCGGCACTCATCCTCGGGCCCGACTTCGTCGTCATGGTCGCCAACCTGCGCCGCAGCCTCTTCGAGGACCGCATTGCCGTGGTGCAGGCGGTGTTCGACAAGGCCGGGTGAGCGGAAAAGTGGGGGCGCCCTTCGGCGCCCCAAGGCGATCTGCCATCATCCTTCCGGCGTGAATCCGCTGCAGGTGTAGGTGAAGCGGATCCGGCCGCCGCCCTCGGCGCCCCCCTGCTGCTTGACGTCGTAGTCCAGCAGCGTGGTGGCATGGGACGGGAAGTTGGGGCACTCGATCCAGGCGGTGCGGCAGGAATAGGAGTAGATGACCGGCACGCCGGCGACATTCGCCTTCTTCTCGTCGTACTTCTGCAGGCCGCTGACGCAGTTGGCGGGAAACGGCTTGGCCTGGAGGTTCATTCCGGCGGCCGGCTGGGCCGTCGTGCCTTTCTGCTTCAGCACGATGGTGCCGGCACTGGTTGCGGCGATGTTGCCAGCCGTGAAGGCCAGCGCGATCAGGACCGCAGCGGTTGCCCTATTCATGGCTTGCTCCTGTTCAAGGTTGCGGATCCGAGAGCGCCCTTGGCGGGAAGCCGGCACTCTCGGATCTGGGTCGCCGCCGGCCGCACCCGGCGTTCATGCGGATTGGAGATGTGCCGAAAAGGTCACGGAGCGGGCGACGGCGGGGTGGCCGGCGCACCCTACCCCTTCCGTCCCCTTGCGGGACCGCGCAGACTGCCGTCAAATATCGGCTTCGCCACCGTTTGCCCGTTGCCGTCAAAAGGGGGAACGCGTCATGGCCTTATCCGCACGAGGAAGTCGTGCCACACTGCAGCGCGGCGCCAAGGGCGCCGAGGTCGAACTGCTGCAGGACCTGTTGAATCGCACCGGCGCCCTGCTCGGCTGCGACGGCGACTTCGGCGGCGGCACCGAGGCCGCCGTGAAGGAGGCGCAGCAACTGGCCGGCCTACCGGTCACCGGCGTCGCCGACGCCGCCACCTGGGCCTGGCTGGAAAGCCAGCCGGAGCCCTCCGACAGCATCCCCATCGCGGCGGTCACCTTCATCGTGAATGAGGAGGTCGGCGGCCGGAAGTATTACGACCGCCACGTCGCCATGCCGCACTTCCCCGGCGAGGCGAGCGGCGTCACCATCGGCGTCGGCTATGACCTGCGCTTCCAGGAGCCGGCCGACTTCGAGGCCGACTGGGCCGGCATCCTGGCGCCGGCGCAGCTGGCCGCGCTGCGCCCGCACCTCGGCAAGGCGGGCAGCAAGGCGGCAGTCGACGCCCTCAGCGCGCTGCGCATCCCCTTCCCCGCCGCCTGGCAGGTCTTCGTCAAGCGCGCCCTGCCGCGCGCCGTCGCGCAGACCGCCGGCTGCTACGGCAGCCTCGACACCCTGCCGCCGCTGTGCCGCGGTGTCCTGGTCAGCCTGGTCTACAACCGCGGCACCGATCTCTCCGGCGACACGCGGCGCGAGATGCAGGCGATCAGGCAGCACATCAGGAACGGCCAGCTCGACAAGGTCGCGGCGGAGCTGGAAGGCATGAAGCGCCTCTGGCCCAACAGCCAGGGACTCTGCAAGCGGCGCGACAAGGAAGCCGCAATGTGGCGGCGAGGGCTGGCCGAGTTTTCCGGCATGGCCCCGGCAGCCCCTGTCCTGAAGGCAGGCGGCGGCTTGAGCGAACCCCGCGAGGCTCCCACCGCGACCCCCGACCCGGGCCGGGAGTCGCCGCCCGGACCCGCATCAACAGGTGAGTGACCGGCGCTACGCGTTCTTCCTCGCCAGCGCGGCCTGCGCCGCCGCGAGGCGGGCGATCGGCACGCGGTAGGGCGAGCACGACACGTAGTCGAGCGGCACCGTCTGGCAGAACGCGATCGAGGCCGGGTCGCCGCCGTGCTCGCCGCAGATGCCGAGCTTGATGTCCGGGCGGGTCGAGCGGCCGCGCTCGGCGCCGATCATCATCAGCTCGCCGACGCCTTCGGTG
>Ga0299913_10002132_pt1 | contig 15410 bp, 13 predicted proteins | sample RVTome_9_FD_201360 | JGI IMG/M metagenome (GOLD analysis project Ga0299913, IMG submission 201360) | Soil microbial communities from uranium-contaminated site in the Upper Colorado River Basin, Wyoming, United States - RVT155D38 (version 2) ...
AGGTAGACCGGGTAGTTGCGCATCAGGCCGTAGTTGAACGAGGCCCGCGCGAAGTCGCGGATCGATTCGTCGAGATTATACATCGACAGCGCGATGCCGGAGCCGGGAAACTCGAAGACCTCATGGGTGGTCTCCTTGCCGTCGACGACATAGCTCAAGCTCAGCTTGGCGCCCTTTGGTACCTTGATGTCGGTGGCACGGTATTGGTCGCCATAGGCGTGGCGGCCAACGATGATCGGCTGGGTCCAGCCCGGCACCAGGCGCGGTACGTTCCTGCAAATGATCGGCTCCCGGAAGATGACTCCGCCGAGGATGTTGCGGATTGTGCCGTTCGGCGATCGCCACATCTTCTTCAGGCCGAATTCCTCGACCCGGGCCTCGTCCGGGGTGATCGTCGCGCATTTAACCGCCACCCCGACCTTCCTGGTCATCTCGGCGGCGTCGATGGTGATCTGGTCGTCGGTCTCGTCGCGCTTCTGGACGCTGAGGTCGTAGTAGAGAAGGTCGAGGTCGAGATACGGGTGGATCAGCTTGTCCTTGATGAACTGCCAGATGATCCGGGTCATCTCGTCGCCGTCGAGCTCGACGACCGTGCCTTCCACCTTGATCTTGCCCATCGGTCGGGCTCTCCTCTCGCCACGTCTTCGTAACGGTACGAGCGTACTGCTATCTGGCGACGAACACCGCGTCAGGCTCGCCCCTGACCACCGGCACGCTCAGTACCTCTACCTCATCGAACCGTGCCCGCAGGCTGGCCGCGAATTCGGGGCTCGCCGCGGCGGACCAGACGGCCAGCACGCCGCGCGGGCTCAGCCGCCTCGCCATGGCGTCCAGCCCGGCCGGCCGGTACAGCCGCCGGTTGCCCTCGGTCACGGTCCACTGTGGCCCGTTGTCGACGTCCAGGCAGATCGCGTCGAACAGCTGGCCGTCGCCCGCGGACAGGAAGTCGAGCAGGTCCGCTTCGATGCAACGCACCTTCGGGTGGTCGACGGCGTGGCCGTGCACCTCGGCGAGCGGGCCGCGGGCCCAGGCGATCACCGCCGGCTCCCGTTCGACGACCACGACCTGCGCGACGCGCGGGTCCGCGACCGCCTCGGCCAGCGAGAAGCCGACCCCGAGCCCGCCGATCAGCATCCGCCCCGGCGCGGGCATCCGGTCCGCAGCCGCGCTGACCAGCAGCCGCTCGGACTCACCACCCCGGGTGTCCATCAGGAACACCCCGTTGGCGATCACCTCGAAGTGCTCGCCGTCGGTGCGCAGCACCAGTTCCCCGCAGCGCCCCACCACCCGCTCCAGCACCGTGCTCACAGCGCCAGCACCCGGCGCAGACCCCGATCGACCTCGTCCATCAGCCACAACGGGACACTGCCGATGCACTCCTCAAGATCCTTCCGGTCGATCGTCATGAGCTGGGTGACGTTCACGACCGAGTCCGCGGGCAGCCCGGAAAGCGATGCCGGGACCAGCACGTTTCCGGGCATCGCGGCAAGCCGCTGGTTGGTCGTCAGCACGGCGACCACGACGGTGGCCAGCCTGCTCCGGTTGTACGGCTCGGCCTGCACCACGACGACCGGCCGGCGAAGGGCCGGTGCGGAACCGCGGGGTTCACCCAGATCGGCCCAGTAGAGCTCGCCCCGCCGCACCTGGCTCACTGCCCGCGCGCTTCGTCCGCCTCAAGCAGGCGGGCGGCCGCGCGACGGACGAACGGCAGGTCGTCATCGGAGCCGGCGCTAGCCACCGCGGCGTCGATGGCCTCGGTCAGCTCGCCCTCTTCCAGCTGGTCGGCCCAGCGGCGGGCGGCCGTGCTGAAGAACTCGCTACGGGACATCCCGAGCCGCTCCGCGTGGTGGGTCGCCCGCTTGAAGACCTCGTCGGGGACCGAGATCGCAGTCTTCACGCAACCTAGTATAACCCAGTAATACCCGGTCGGCGGGCATGGCGCGGCGGGCGTAAACAGGTTGACGGCGGGCCTAGCGTGGGTCGACGTGCGTGCTGGCGGGGCGTTCACGGCGGCGGCGCGCGTGTACCCGCGGCTGGCCGCGGCCGGGTTCCGGCGCTGGTCGACGTACCGGATGGCCGCGGTGGCCGGGATGGCCACCAACCTCGTGTTCGGCTTCATGCGCTGCGCGGTGCTGCTCACGGTGTTCGCCGATGCCGCGCAGGTGGCGGGGTACGATCCGGCGGCGGCCGTCACGTTCGTATGGGTCGGCCAGGCACTGATCGACGTGGTGCTGGCCTGGGGCAACACCCAGCTGGCCGAGCGGGTGCGGTCGGGCGACATCGCGATCGACCTGGTGCGGCCGTGGGACCTGCAGCTGGCCTGCCTGGCCGACGACCTGGGCAGGGCCGGGTTCTCGATGCTCGTGCGGTTCGTACCGCCCATGGTGGTCGGCGGGATCTTCTACGACCTGCGGCTGCCCGGCGGGCCGGCCGGCTGGGCGGCGTTCGCGCTCGGCATCCTGCTGGCCATCGTGGTCGGGTTCGGGCTGCGGTTCCTGCTCAACATCTGGGCGTTCTGGCTGCTGGACTGGCGCGGCGTGTTCGGGCTGTACGCCGTGCTCAGCAGCGTGCTGGCCGGGCTCACCCTGCCGATCGGCATGTTCCCGCAGTGGGCTCGGGTGGCCATCTGGTGCACGCCCTTCCCGGCGACGCTGCAGGTGCCGGCGGACCTGCTGGTCGGCCGCGGCGACCCGCTGCCGCTGCTGGCACACCAGCTGGCCTGGGCGGTCGCGCTGCTGTGGCTCGGCCGGCTGGTGCTGCGGCGGGCGGAGCGGGTCCTGGTGGTGCAGGGTGGGTAGCCCGGTGCGGGTGTACCGGCGGCTGGCCGGCGCGGCGGTGCGCAGCCAGCTCGCCTACCCGCTGTCGTTCACGTTGCAGTGCATGGGGCAGGCGGTCGCGCAGGTGATCGACCTGGTGGCGATCGTCGTGCTGTTCAGCCACGTCCGCGCGATGGGCGGCTTCGACGTGCACGAGGTGCTGGTGGTCTACGGCATCGCCGGGGTGTCGTTCGGGATGGCCGACATGATCGTCGGCCAGCTCGACGCGCTGCCCACCTACATCCGCACCGGCCGGCTGGACGCGCTGCTGCTGCGGCCGCTGTCCGCGCTCGGCCAGATCTGCGCGTCCGAGATCGCCATGCGCCGGCTCGGGCGCGTCACCACCGCGCTGGTCGTGCTGGCCTACGCACTGTCCGAAGTGGACATCCGGTGGACGCCGGTGCGGGTGGCCATGGTGATCGTGGCGCCGGCGGCCGGCACCGTCATCCTCAGCGCGATCTGGGTGACGGCGTGCTCGGTGTGCTTCTGGGCCGTCGAGGGCCGCGAGTTCGCCAACACCGTGACCTACGGCTCCAACATGTTCACCGCATACCCGCTCGGCGTGTTCTCCTCGTGGCTGCGGCGGCTGATGGGGTTCCTGGTGCCCGGCGCCTTCGTGGCCTACTTCCCGACGCTGGCGCTGCTCGGCAAGCCGGACCCGCTCGGCCTGCCGGCATTCCTGCAATGGAGCTCGCCGCTGGTGGCGGTGCTCGCCGTGCTCGTCGCCGGCGCCGTGTGGCGCACGGCCATCCGGCACTACCGGGGGACTGGATCATGATCATCGAGCTGGACGGGCTGGTGCGGTCGTTTCGCCACCGGGGCGCGGTCCTGACCGCCGTGGACGGCATCTCGCTGCGCGTCGACGCGGGCGAGGCCGTCGGCTACATCGGCCCCAACGGGGCTGGCAAGTCGACCACGATCAAGATGCTGACCGGGATCCTGGTGCCCACTGCGGGCCGGGTACGGGTGTGCGGGCTGGACCCGGTGCGCAGGCGGCGCGAGCTGGCCAGGCGGATCGGCGTGGTGTTCGGGCAGCGCAGCCAGCTGTGGTGGGACCTGCCGCTGCGGGACAGCTTCGAGCTGCTGCGGGTGATCCACGGCGTGTCGGCGGCGGACTTCCGGGTGCGGCTCACGAAGTACGTCGAGCTGCTGGACATGGCGGCGTTCCTGGGCACCCCGGTGCGGCAGCTCTCGCTCGGCCAGCGGATGCGCGGTGAGGTGACGGCCGCGCTGCTGCACGCGCCGCAGTTGCTCGTGCTGGACGAGCCGACCATCGGGCTGGACCTGGTGAGCAAGGAGCGGCTGCGCTCGTTCCTGGCAAGGCTGAACGCATCCGGCCAGGTGACGCTGCTGCTCACCACGCACGACCTGCCCGACGTCGAGCGGCTGTGCCGGCGGCTGGTGGTCGTGGACCGCGGGCGGGTGCTGATCGACGGGCCGCTGGACGAGCTGCGCCGCCGCTTCGGGGTGCGGCGCGAGCTCGTCGTCGAGCTGGAGTCGCCGGCCCCGTCGCTGGACGGGCTGCCCGGCGTGGAGTCAGTCACCGTGCAGGCCGAGGGGCTGCGCCAGCGCCTGGTGTTCTCCACCGAGCAGACGACGGCCGCCGCGCTCATCTCGGCGGTCGCCCGCCGGGTCACGGTGCGGGACCTGGCCGTCGCGGAGCCCGCCATCGAGGACGTGGTGCGCGGGCTTTATGGCTCCGCCCCGTGAGTGGCGATGAGTGCTATGGCACCTATCGCCACTCACAGGTCCTTGACGTCGGCCTGCTTGGCGCGGACGGCCTCGGCGGCCTCGACGAGTGCGGCCTTCTCGTCGTCGGTCAGCTCGCGCTCGACGACCTTGCGCACACCGGTGCGGCCGAGCTCGGCCTCGACACCGAGGTAGACGCCGTCGATGCCGTACTCGCCGTCGACCCAGGCGCACACCGGCATGACCGCGCCGGAGTCCTCGGCCACCGCGCGGGCCATCCTGGCCGCGGCCGCGGACGGCGCGTAGTAGGCCGATCCGGTCTTGAGCAGCGCGACCACCTCGGCGCCGCCGTTGCGCGTGCGCTGCACCAGCTCGTCGATCTTGGCCTGGTCGAGCACCTCGGCGAGCGGCTTGCCGTCGACGGTGCACGCGGACGGCACCGGCACCATGGTGTCGCCGTGCGAGCCGAGCGTCAGCGTCCGCACCGACGCGACCGGCACGTCGAGGGTCTCCGCGACGAAGTGGCTGAACCGGGCGGTGTCCAGCATGCCGGCCTGGCCGAGCACCCGCTCGCGCGGGAAGCCGGTGGCGAGCTGGGTCAGCGCGGTCATCTCGTCCAGCGGGTTGGACACCACGATCACCACGGCGTCCGGCGCGTGCCGCGCGACGTTCTCCGACACCTGGCGGACGATCTTGGCGTTCACCTCGATCAGGTCCATCCGGCTCATGCCCGGCTTGCGCGGCAGGCCCGCGGTGATCACCACGAGGTCCGAGCCGGCGATCGCCTGGTAGCCCTCGCCGGTCTTGGCGTCGGTGGTCTGCCCGACGACCTTCGTCTCGAAGCCCTCGATCGGCCGCGACTGGTTCAGGTCCAGGGCCAGGCCCTCCGGCTTGCCCTCGACGATGTCGGTCAGCACGACGGTGTCGAAGATGTCGTACTCGGCCAGCCGCTGGGCGGTCGTGGAGCCGTAGAAGCCGGCGCCGATTACGGCGACCTTTCCATAGCGTGGCACGGTGGGTGATCCTCTCCTGGGGCTTCGGGAGTCAGGACGTTAGTCGATGGTCACGGCCACGGCGACGAGCGCCAGCCCGAGCGCGGTGTACGTGAGCACGTCGGCCGGACGGCCGCGAATGGCCAGCAGACCTGCGCGTTCGTCGGAGAGCACGGCGCGCAGCCCGCCGGCGAGCAGCAGCGCGCCGCCGATCAAGGTGCCGCCGCGCCGCCAGCGGTCGATCGTGATGAGCGCGAACGCGGCGAGCATGACGGCGACCACCAGCGCGAACGCCAGGTGCGTGCGAATGCCCGCCCGGGGCGGGTGGGTCACCTCGGCACCCACGTCATGCCCGGCTGCCGGCGAGTGCCTGCTGGCTGCGCTCGGCGGCCTCGACCACGTTGCTCAGCAGCATCGCCCTCGTCATCGGGCCGACGCCACCCGGCATCGGGGCGAGGAACGCGGCCACCTCGCGCACCTCGGGCGCGACGTCGCCGACGAGCCCGCTCTCGGTGCGGGTGATGCCGACATCCAGCACCGCGGCCCCCGGCTTGACGTCGTCGGCCGTCACCAACCCCGGCTTGCCGGCCGCGGCGACGATGATGTCCGCCCGGCGCAGCTCGGCGTCCAGGTCACGCGTGCCGGTGTGGCACAGCGTCACCGTGGCGTTCTCCGACCGCCTGGTGAGCAGCAGCCCGAGCGGGCGGCCGACCGTGACGCCACGGCCGACGACGGTGACGAGCGCCCCGGCGATCGGCACCTCGAAGCGGCGCAGCAGCTCGACGATGCCGCGCGGCGTGCACGGCAGCGGCGCGGCCTCCATCAGCACCAGCCGGCCGAGGTTGGTGGGGTGCAGGCCGTCGGCGTCCTTGGTCGGGTCGATCCGCTCCAGCATGGCGCCGGCGTCCACGTGCTTCGGCAGCGGCAGCTGCACGATGTAACCGGTGCAGGTCGGGTCGGCGTTCAGCTCGTCGATCACCTCGGCCACCTGCTGCTGCGACGCGCTGGCCGGCAGCTCGCGGCGGATCGAGGTGATGCCCACCTTCGCGCAGTCGGCGTGCTTGCCGCGCACGTAGGCGTTCGAGCCGGGGTCGTCGCCGACCAGCACGGTGCCCAGCCCCGCCGTGATGCCCTGTGCCGCCAGCGCGGCGACCCGCGCCCGCAGGTCGTCGAGGATCTCGTCGCGGGTGGCCTTGCCGTCCAGGATCGTCGCGGTCACCCGGCCATCCTCGCATCACGGGCTGAGCCGGCCACCGCGACCACTGCCAGCGCCAACACGCATCCCACGACCGTGGCGGCCGACGGCGCGGCGCCGGCGGCCGGGGCGGCGAGGTCGAGCGCGAGCGCGGTCACGATCTGCCCGGCGACGGTGGCGAGGCCGAGCAGCAGCACGCCTATCCAGCGCACCACGAGGGCGGCGAGCACGATCACCGGGATGCCGAACAGGCCGCCGGCGTAGAGCCAGGCCTCCGGCGGATACCGCGCGGGTAGGCCGTTGACGGCGACGGCGACCGCGCCGACGGCGACCAGCACCGCGGTGCCCGCGGTGAAGTTGACGAGCGCGGCCGGCAGCGGACCGTGGGCGGCCATCGCGACCCGGCCGTTGACCGCCTGCTGCCAGGACAGCGCGAAGCCGGCGAGCAGCGGCAGAGCCGCCAGGCCGAGCGCGGCCGGCGCGGCCAACCGGTCGGACACCGCGACCAGCACGGCCAGCACGGCGCCCACCGCGGCCAGCACCCGCAGGCCGGTGACGCGCTGCGCGCCGGCCGGGCCGAGGCCGAGCCGGTCGACCACCAGCCCGCTCGCGGTCTGCCCGCCGACGACGGCCACGGTGAACACGGCCACCCCGATCGAGCTGATCGTCAGGCCCTGGCAGGCCACCAGGTACGCGCCGCTGGCCCCGCCGCACAGCTGCCACCAGCGCAGCTCGCCGCCCCGCACCGCGAGCACGACCCGGCGCATACCGGCCCGCATGCGGCCGATCGCCGCCGCCATGGCCAGCAGCACGAGCAGCCCGCCGCCGAAGCTGACGAACGCGGCCAGCACCCCGTCGTGCAGCCGCTCGCCGAGCTCGCCGTTGATCCGCGCCTGCACCGCGAGCAGCGCGCCGACCAGCAGCGCGAGCGCGATACCCAGGGCGCGGCGGCCGTCGGTCACGGGAGCCGATCGTCGCCCACGGCCACCATGCTCTCGGACTCGGGTACCCGGACGGTGGCGGCCAGGGCCGCGGCGGCGAGGGCGAGCAGCGTTGCCGCGGCGGTGGCCGCGGCCGGGCCGGCTGCGTCCAGCAGCGCGCCGGCGCCCGGTGCGGCCAGCGCGCTGCCGGTCGTCCGTGCCGTCGCCAGCCAGCCGAAGGCCTCCGAGCGGCGGTGCCCTGGTGCCAGCAGGCCGATGTTGGCGTTGCTGGTGGCGGCGACCGGCGCGATCGCGGTGCCGCCGACCACCAGCACGGCCGCGATCAGCAGCGGCGACGCGCCGTCGGTCACCGGCGGCATGGTGAGCGTCAACGCACCGATGCCGGCCGCGAGGGCCGCGGTCCGCAGCCACAGCCGGGGTGCCCGGCGGCCGGTGATCCCGCCGCTGACGAACCCGCCGATCAGCGAGCCGATGGCCCAGGTGGCGATCAGGGTGCCGGCGAGCGCCGGGGTGCCGCGCTCGCGCGCCCAGCCGACCAGCGCCAGGTCGACAGCGGTGAACGCGGCCACCATCAGCAGCGACACCCCGATGGCCGCGGCCAGTCCCGGCACGGCGAGCAGCCGGCCATGGCCGTGCTCGCCGGGCGGCGGCCTCGGCGGCCTCGGCGCCGCGGCCCGCAGCCCGCCGCGCCGGAGCACCACGGCGAAGCCGATGGCCCCCAGCAGCGCGAGCGCGGCGCACAGCCCGACGGCGGCGCGCGGCCCGGCGACCGCCACCGTGATCGCCGCCGCCATCGGCCCGAGGATGAACAGCAGCTCCTGCAGCGTCGCCTCCACCGTGTAGGCCGCGTGCAGCACCTGCCCGCTGGCCATCCGCGGGTACAGCGCCCTGGAGATCTGGCCAGCGGCCGGCACCGCAAGCCCGGTACCGAACGCCAGCACCGCGGCAAGCGGCCACGCGCCGGCCGGCAGCAGCGCGATCGCGGTCATGCCAGCCGCGTAGACCACGCCGGTGATCAGCAGCTGGCGGGACGGCTCGCCCCGGTCTGCGGCCCGGCCGCGCATCGGGCCGCCGACGCCCCAGCCGAGGGCGGTGGCCGCGACCACCACGCCGGCGATGGCGTACGAGCCGGTCCATTCGGCGACCAGGAAGGTGAGCGCGATCGACGTGCAGGTGAGGTGCAGCCGCCCGAACAGCCCCCAGCCGAGCACCGCCGCAAGGTGCGGCACCGCGGCCAGCTGTCGGTACGGGGTGAGCACACGGCCACCCTGCCAGGTGGGACCGACAGTCGCTCAGCGCGCCTATTGATCGTCCACAGTGGACGGTTCGACGATCAGCCCGTGCGCCGCGGCGAACGCGACGGCGGTGTCCACGTCGATCTTGGCGCCGCGCAGCTTCGCCTGCACGAGCGCGTCGGCGTCGAGCCGCGCGCCGCGGAGGTCCGCGTCCTGCAGCTTGGTGGCCAGCATGCGGGCGCCACGCAGGTCTGCGTCGCGGAGGTCGGCCTTGGTCAGGTTTGCCTCGACGAGGTTGGCCTCGACGAACCGCAGCCCGGCCAGCGTGACCTCGCGCAGGTCGGCGCCGCCGAGCCCGGCGAGGGTGAGGTCGGTGCTCGTCAACGTGATGGGCCGCATCCGGCACTCGGTGAACATGGAGCCGAGCAGGGTGCAGCCGTCCATCACGACGCCGGTGAGGGTGGTACGGCGGAACGTGCACGACCGGAACGCGGTGCCACGGTGGCTGGAGTCGCCGAGGTCGGCCAGCGTGAAGTCGCACGCGGTGAACACGCAGCCGCTGGTCTGCAGCCCGTGCAGGTCGGCGTCGACGAAGAGGCAGCGCTCGAACCGGCGGCGCTGCCACCGTTGCCCGACGAGGACGGCGTCGGAGAAGTCCTCTCCATCGACCACCTCGTCGTTCACGGTCCGGCACACTGCCATACCCCTGGTGGGCACCTCGGTCCACCCGCCCGGACATCTCCGAACTGGGTACGATGACCACTCGCGTTCGGGTCCTACGGCGGCCCGGATGTCACCACGGAGTCGGGGACGGGAGCTACCACCGATGACCGAGCAGACCTTCCGTACCGCCAGGGTCTTCGACGGCACTGGCCCGGACGGTCGGCCGCACGTCGACCGCCAGATGCTGGACGAGACCGAGGCCGGGCGGGTGCTGGCCTATCTGGAGTCGGCGCCCGTCGTGCACGCTGGTGACGGTCATGGCCCCGACCGGATCGACCCGAGCAGGGGTCACTCGGTACCGCTCACCTGGCAGACCGACGGCAGCTGGGTCTGGCCGGGCTCGGTGACGTACTACCTGCGCAGCTACGCGCTGCCCCCGGACCCCGAGTTCCTCGCCCACATCCGCCAGCGCAGGTTCATGCCGCCGAACGTGACCCCCGAGGCCAAGCAGTCGGCCCTCTCCGCCATCACCGACGACGGCCCGCGCCGGCACGCCTCGTTCCGGTCCTCCGGCGCTCCCGGCTCTGGCGGCGTTCCGGGCTCGGGTGGCAGGCCCGCCGCCCGACCCGGCCCCCAGGCGCCCGTCGTCGCCGGCACCCCGGTCGTCGACACCCCCGCCGCGCGGCCGGTAGAAAGGACGGAGGCACCGACCGTCCACCGGGCCCCCGCCGACGACGCCCCTATTCCCGGTACCCGTGGTGCCGTCGCCCGTGGTGCTGGCGCCTTTGGGGCCGGCGCTTTGGGTGCTGGCGCCCGTGGTGCTGGTGCCGCCGGGCGCGGCACGGCGGGTCCTGGCGGTCCGGGCGCCGGCGCCGCGGGTCCGGGCACCCCCCGTTCTGGTGCTCAGGGTGCTGGCGCCGCCGGCCCGGGCGCTCCCGGTGCTGGCGCAACGGGTCAGGGCACCGCTGGCCCTGGCGCTCCAGGCACTGGCGCAGGGAACGCAGCCGCATCGCGCGCCGGCGCACCAGGTCCGGGCGCACCAGGTCCGGGCGCAACCGGTCCGGGCGCAACCGGCGTGGATGCTTTGCACTCCGGCAGGCCAGGGGCGCGCGCGGGCGCACCCGGTCCAGATGCAGCGGGTGCCGGCGCACCCAGTCCGGGAACACCGGGTCCAGGCGCTCCGAGCGCGGGTGCACCGGGGACGAGTGCCGGTGCCGCGGGAGCGGGCGTCGGCGCAGGATCCGAGTCGGCCGCCATGGTCGCGCCGGCGATGGCGTCCGGTGCTTTCATCGGTGCGGACAGCGGCTTCGCCAGCCCGTCGCCAGGCCAAGCCACTGACGACAGCGCGAGCTTCGACCGGCTACGGGCCGCAGCCGTCGAACTGGGCGCACCGCCAAGGGCGTACCGCGTAGGCGCGGCGGCCGAGGGTGCCTGGTCCGTCCTGCGTGAGGGCACGGAGTGGGCGGTCTTCCGGACCGAGCACGGCGTACGCCACGAGCTGGCCACCTTCGGCACCTCGAGGCAAGCCTCGGCCTACCTGATCGGCCAGCTGTACCTGTCCCGCGGACTCCCCTCCGCGGCCGCCCACCAGCCGGCGGCCCACCAGCCGGCCACCACCACACCCTCGCCGGTCACTTCGCCAGGCCGACCTGGCGGCGACTACAACCATGCCGCCCACCCGGGGAGCCCGGCCGCCGCAGGCATGCCCGAACGAGCCGGTGCAGGCGCCGGCCTCGCGGGTGCGGCAGCCGCGGGCGCCGCCGGCCTCGCGGGCATCGCCGCCGCAGGGGCCGCCGGTCTGGCCGGGACAGGCCCTGGCGCACCGGGCTCGGGCGCCGGAGGACCCGGCAGCCGCACAGGAACAGGTACCGCCGGTACGGCCGACCCGGCCGCTAGCGGAGCCGCAGGTACCGCCGGTGGCGCGGATGCGGGCACCGCCGGTCCGAGGGCCGCGGCTGCCACCGGCCCCGCAACCGCAGGTACGACCGGGCCAGCAGGTGTCACGGATACAAGCACATCGGGCGTGGACGAGGCCGACCCGAGCGCCGAAGCGGCGAGCGCCGCAACGCCCCCCATCGGGGAGAGGCTGGACGAGCCGGCCGACAAGGCCGAGGCGTCCGGCACGGGCGAAGGCGCCGAGGAACCCTCCGTCGCCAAGGCAGGCGGCGACGCGACCCCGAGCGGCGAGCCCGACGAGCCGGCCCCGGCGGGCGCCGAACCGCCCGTCGCGTCCGACTTCGCGGAGGAGGAGGGAGAGCAGGGCGACACCCGGTCCCGGACGGAGCAGTCCGAATCGGCGGAACCCACCGGAGCTGCGGCACCACGAGACGAAGCAGCGCCCGCCGAACCGACGGGAGCCCTGTCACCAAGCGAGAGGGCCGCAGCCGCCGAACGAGCCGCAGCCGAACAAGCCAACGCGGAACGAGCCGCGGCCGAACGAGCCAACGCCGAACGAACCACTGCCGAACAAGCCACTGCCGAACGAGGCACGGTCGAACGAGGCAACGCCGAACGAACCGCAGCCGAAGGGGCCGCCGCCGAACGAGGCACGGCCGAGCGAGGCACCGCTGACGGGGCCACCGCCGAAGCGGCCGGGGCCGGCCGGGCCACCGGCGAACGAAGCAGCGCCGACGGGGCCGAAGAGGCGAGGGCGGCGGGTGACGCCACCGGACCGCCGGCAACCACCGAGCTGACCGGCGGCGCGCCGGCCGCCCGTGACGACGCCGCGCCCATCGAACCCGCCGGCGCGGAGGCACCGTCCGACATCGTCGAACCTTCGGATGCGGAGGCCGCACCCAAGCCGGCGGCCGCCGGGGCGCCGACCGCGCCACGCGCGGAGCCCCACCACGCGGGGGCGGCACTCTTCCGCCCGGCCCGGCCCGTCAGCCAGCCGGGCAACCCGCCGGCAGCCGCGGCGCCATCGGCTCCCACGGCCCCAGCTCCGGCACCCGCGGAGGCACCGGCTGCGGCGCAGCCGTCCGCAACCACTGGCGACACCAGCACCCCGTCCGCCGCAGCGGCCCGACCGGCCACAACGACTGGGGGCACCAGCACCCCGTCGACCCCTGCGGCCGGAGAGGCCCAGCCGGCCACCGCCCCAGGCGGTCCCGGTGCCGGCACTTCCACCGGCCCGAGCGCCGCCGGCACCCCCAGCATCCCAGCGGCCAGCACCTCCGGCGCCGCCAGCCCGACCGCCCCGACGGCGGGCGGCGCCGGCCCGCCGGCGACCGGCATCTCCACCGCCCCAGGCGACCCCGCGGCCGGCACGTCGGCCGCCCCAAGCGCCCCGGCGGCCGGCACCTCCGGCGCCCCAACGGCCGGTGGGGCCGGTGACGCCTCCGGCGCGCCGAGCGCCTCCGGCGCCCCTGGCCAGGGCGCGCTGCAGGGGGGCTCGGCGCAGTGGAAGATCCAGCCGCTGCCGGGCGACCCACCGCTGACGCTGTACCGGGACAAACGAATGGTGCTGCTGCCGCCGGGCACCGAGGTCGACCGCTACGGCGACGCCAACGGCAACGTCACGTACGCGGCGCACACCAAGTATCCGCACCGGTCGTTGCCGGCGGACTGGAGCGGCTTCCCGTACCACGCATACCGCCTGCAGCGTCCGTTGGAGGCGCTGACCGGGCTGGCCGTGCCGTGGTTCGAGCAGCCGGGCGGCGGCACCGCGTTCGTGCTGCCGCGCTCGGTCGCCGAGCTGGTGACCGACGGCACGCTGGTGGAGATCGAGGAAGCGGTCCCGAGCACATAGCCATCACCGGAAGCCGCGCGACTTCGAGGCACCGCCACCGGGTCGCGCGACTTCGAGGCACGTCACCGGAAGTCGCGTGACCTCGAGGCGATCCGCAGGTCGAGGTGCTCAAGGCGTTCGGCGACCAGGGCGACCACGCCGTCGGTCCGCTCCACCCTGCCGTAGACCAGCAGCGCGGGGCTGGCCCTGGCGACCCGCCGGTAGCGCACCCACAGGCGGGGTGAGCACACCACGTTCACCATGCCGGTCTCGTCCTCGAGGTTGAGGAAGGTGACCCCGCCGGCGGTCGCCGGTCGCTGTCGGTGGGTCACCGCGCCTGCGACCAGAACCCGGTCCCTGTCCCGTGCCTCCATCAGCTGCGCGGCCGTGAGAACGCCGAGCCGGTCGAGGTGGTCGCGCAGGAACTGGGTGGGGTAGGTGTCGGGAGAGACCCCGGTCGCCCATACGTCGGCCGCCGCCCGCTCCAGCTCGGTCATCCCCGGCAGCTCCGGGGCCTGTACCCCGGCTGCGAGCCCGGGCAGCCGGTCCGGGCGTTCCTGCGCGGCGGCACCGGCCGCCCACAGCGCCTGCCTGCGGTCGGCACCGAAGGCGCCGGCGGTGGCCAGCGCCTCGGCCTGCGCGACCGTCAGCCCGACCCGCCTGGCGACGTCGACCATCCCGGCGTACGGCCCGTTGGCTTTGCGCTCGGCGACGATGCGCTCGGCCAGCTTCTTGCCGATCAAGCGCACGTCGCCGAGCCCGAGCCGGACGGCGGTGGACAGCTCCGGCGGGCTGCCCTGCGGCGGCGGCCCGATCGCCGGCGGCCGGCGCACCTGCGATGCACCACCAGGCGGCACTGCCGAGCCGCTCCCTCCCGGCGAGGCACCGGATGGCACCACCGAGCCGCTCCCTTCCGGCGAGACGCTGCCAGAGGGCACCGGCGCCAGCGGTTCGAGCGTCGCGTGGACCAGGCTCGCGTTGATGTCCGGGCCGTACGCCACGACGCCGTGCCGCCGGGCGTCGGCGATCAGCGACTGCGGCGAGTAGAACCCCATCGGCTGGGCGCGCAGCAGGGCCGCACAGAACGCGGCCGGGTAGTAGTACTTGAACCAGGCGCTGGAGTAGACCAGCGAGGCGAAGCTGATCGAGTGGCTTTCCGGGAAGCCGAAGTTGGCGAACGCGAGCAGCTTCTCGAAGATCCGCTCGGCCACGTCGTCCGGCACGTCGTTCTTGGCCATCCCCGCGAAGAACCGGCCGCGCAGCTTGTTCATGCGCTCCTCGGAGCGCTTGGCGCCCATCGCGCGGCGCAGCTGGTCGGCCTCGGCCGCGCTGAACCCGGCTACGTCCACCGCGATCTGCATGAGCTGCTCCTGGAACAGCGGCACGCCGTACGTCTTTTCCAGCGCCGGCTTGAGCAGGTCGTGGTCGTGCTTCCACTCCTCCAAACCGTTGCGCCGCCGGATGTAGGGGTGCACCGAGCCACCCTGGATCGGGCCCGGCCGGATCAGCGCGACCTCGACCACCAGGTCGTAGAACTTGCGCGGCTTCAGCCGGGGCAGGGTGGCTATCTGGGCGCGGGACTCCACCTGGAACACCCCGACCGAGTCGCCCCTGCACAGCATCTCGTAGATCAACGGGTCGAACGGCTGCAGGTCGGACAGTTCGATCTTGCGGCCGTGCCACTCGGCGATCAGGTCGATGGTGTAGTGCAGCGCGGCGAGCATGCCCAGCCCGAGCAGGTCGAACTTCACCAGCCCGACCGCGGCGCAGTCGTCCTTGTCCCACTGCAGCACGCTGCGCCGGTCCATGCGGGCCCACTCCACCGGGCAGACGTCGCCGACCGGGCGGTCGCACAGCACCATGCCGCCGGAGTGGATGCCGAGGTGCCTGGGGAAGCCCGTCAGCTCTTCGGCCAGATCGACGACCGACTCCGGGATGTCGTCGAGGTCCGCGCGGTCCAGCGGACCCCACCGGTCGATCTGCTTGCTCCAGGCGTCCTGGGTGCCAGGGCTGTGGCCGAGCGCCCTGGCCACGTCGCGCACGGCGGACTTGGCCCGATAGGTGATCACGTTGGCCACCTGTGCGGCGCACTCCCGCCCGTACTTCTCGTAGACGTACTGGATCACCTCCTCCCGCCGGTCGGACTCGATGT
>Ga0299913_10002133_pt1 | contig 15406 bp, 17 predicted proteins | sample RVTome_9_FD_201360 | JGI IMG/M metagenome (GOLD analysis project Ga0299913, IMG submission 201360) | Soil microbial communities from uranium-contaminated site in the Upper Colorado River Basin, Wyoming, United States - RVT155D38 (version 2) ...
CGGGGGAGACCTAAACTTTAGGCTGCCTTTGTCAGCAGCAGCCGGAACTCCATCGTTCCCGTCGGTTCCACCGTCACGATGTTTGCCACGTTGGGAGGCTGTATCCCAAACTCGGCCATGGGAAACGTGAAGGATCCAGCCACCTCAGCCCGCCCGCCCTCCATGCGGGCCTCGATGGGAATCGAAACCTGTTTGGTGACCTCGTGAATCGTCAACATACCCTCCAGGGTCATTTTCACCGTCCGGCCGGCGCCGGTTGGCTCCGGAAGCGCAATCGGTCCTTTTCCGACGAACCTGGCCAGCGGAAAGCGGTCGGTCTCCAGGCCTCTCGTCCGAAGGGCGTCGTCTCGGCGGGGACTGTCGCTCTCCAGCTTGGACAGGTCGACCTGGATCTCGATGTCGTTCACCGTGTAATCCTGATCCTCGCCCACCACCGTCAAACCCCCGGTAACCGCATCGGTTCTGCCGACCGCGTCGCTGCTGGCGGGGAGCCTGGCGAGCTTCTCCCGCACCCGGTAGCCGGCTTCCGACCCGGCTCGGACCTCCCACCTTCCGCTAGGATCTCCGAGCTTCGATCCGAGGCCTTCCTCTGCGGTGGTGAAGAGTCCCTGCGTGTTGGCTATCGCCAGCTCGCCGGGAGTTTCGGGGGTAAAAAGGAGGCCGTAGGTCACCCCTACACCTGCCACCGCCACCAACGTCAGAGCTGCCGTAAGTTTGGGGCCTTTGGCCACTACTGCAGATCCTGTCGCAGGTTTTCAAACTCCTCACGGGTGATCTCGCCCCGCGCGTACCTCATCTTGGCCACCTCGAGCGGGGTTACGCCGGGGGAGACCAGCGTCTGAGCTTCGCCGGCGGGCGGAGCTGCCGGCGAACCCTTTGGGACCGAGCCGAAGCCGCGGGTGCGCCGGAACGTCGCAATCGCGATGTACACCAGCAAACCCAGAACTGCCAGCATGAACAGGAAACCGATCAGATACCCGGCTCCGCCGAAACGGTGGCCGGGCCCGTAGAACTGCTGATACTTGTCGAAGTCACGCATGCCGGGCTTACCTCCTTGGGGGAATTGGTACTCGACCAGCACACAGGGCCACTGTGAGAAGGCAGTGAATCGCCGCTAAGAACTACCTGAGAATCAACAAGCCAAACCGGGCTAGGCCGGTTTTCCTGGAGCCCTTAGGGTCTTCTGGCGGGCCCTCAGTGCACCTCGACGGGCGGTTCCGCCTGGGAGGATTCCGAAGATGCCTCCGACTGGCCGGGGCTGAACGGCAGCGCGGGCAGCTTCAGCCTGACCAGCGTCCCGCCCCCCTCCGCGTTCTCGGCGGCAACCGAGCCACCGTGCGATTCCGCCACGCGCCTGACAATCGCAAGGCCGAGGCCCGAGCCGGGCAGAGCCCTTGCGCTCGAGGCCCGGTAGAACCTGTCGAAGATATGAGGAAGATCGGCCTCGTCGATGCCCGGTCCGTGGTCGCGCACGGTCACCTCTCCCGAGGCAACCTTTACCTCCACCGTTGCGCCCGGCGGGCTCCACTTGGCGGCGTTGTCGAGCAGGTTGGTGATCGCGCGATCCAGCCTCGTAGCTGCACCCCTGACCAAGGTCGGCCTGAGGTTAGTAGCGAACTCCACCTGGGGCCAGTGGGTCTTGACGCGTTTCACCGCCGACTCGACCAGCGTGTCCAGCCTTATCTCCTCGACGCCGATGTCGGGCTCGTCGTCGCGTGCCAGATCGATGAGGTCGGTGACCAGGCCGGATAGCTCGGAAATCTGGTTGGTGAGATCTCTGAGAAGCTCCTCACGTTCCGCGTCGGGCAGCTTGTCCGCCCGCGCGAGGACCTCGATGTTCGTTCTCAGGCTGGTCAACGGAGTCCTCAGCTCGTGCGATGCGTCGGCCACCAGCTGGCGCTGAGACTTCAGCGAATCGTCGAGGGCCTCCAGCATCGAGTTGAAGCTTCTCGCCAGCCTTCCCAGCTCATCAGACCCGGTCGGCTCGATCCGGTGCGCCAGACTCCGAGTCTCGGCCACTCGTTCGGCTCCCTCGGTGAGCCGGTGCACCGGAACCAGCGCCGCACGAGCCACGATGCGCCCCAGAGCGGCGGCCAGAGCTATGCCTCCCGCGGCGATGACGCTCAGAAGAAGCCCCAGTCGCTTCAGCACCAGGTCAACCTCGTCCAGCGGCCTTGCCACCTGAAGCGCGGTGCCGAACAGCAGCGGGGTTGTGACCACTCGGACGTGGTGCCCGGAGATCCGCATGTCGCTGAAGTACGGGCCGGAGCTCCCGGCGGCGACGTTCTTGGCGCGCTGGGTCACGGGGATCACTATCGACTCCTCCTCGAAGCGAATCGCCGAGCCATCCGACGCAATCACCTGGGTGTAGCCTCCCGCGCCGCCTAGGACCGGCCGCTCCGGGTGGGGGTTGCGCAGCTCGCCCACTCCGTCGGTAAGCTGCTCGACCCTGGTGAGCAAGGCCTGGTCCACCTGGCTGCGGAGCTCCCGGCGTGCCGCCAGGAAGATCGTTCCCGATGACAGGGCAATCGCAACGGCGACTGCGAGAGCCGCGGCAACAGTCAGCCGGTTGCGAAAGCTCATGACTCCCTCAGGACGTATCCCACGCCCCGGATGGTGTGGATCAGCCGCGGCTCGCCCGCCGCCTCCATCTTCTTGCGGAGGTAGCCGATGTAGACCTCCAGCGAGTTGGACTCGGGCCCGAAGTCGAAGCCCCAGACCCGGTCCAGGATGATCTCCCGGGTGAGTACCCGGCGCGGGTTGTTCAGGAAGAGCTCGAGCAACAGGAACTCGGTTCGGGTGAGCTCGATGGGCCGTGTGCCCCTCCTCACCTCACGGGACACCTCATCGAGGGTGATATCGGAGAACCTCAGCAGCTGCTGCCCGCCGTCGGGCGAGCTCCTGCGCAGCAAGGCTCTCACCCTGGCCAAAAGCTCATCCAGGGCGAAAGGTTTGACCAGGTAGTCGTCCGCCCCGGCATCGAGGCCCTCCACGCGGTTGGCCACCGAGTCGCGAGCCGTGAGCATCAGGATAGGCGTGGCGTCTCCTGCGGTCCTCAGCCGCTTGCAGACCTCGAGCCCGTCCACTCCGGGCATGAGGACGTCCAGTATCACCAGATCGGGAGAGGACAGGGCCAGGGACTTGAGCGCATCGGACCCGTCAAACGCCGTTTGGACGTCGTAGTTCTCGAGCTTCAAAGCGCGCTGAACTGCGTCGCGGACGGCGGGCTCGTCGTCTACCACAAGGATTCTCATGACATCTCCAGCTTGGCATGCGCGCAAAAAAACGGCGACGCGCGGCTCCATTACAGACTCGTGAGCTAAGAAATGTCTGAGCGAGCAGTGAAAGAAGGTTAAGGAACCGCCGCCCCGGCGACGCCGATGCGCTCCTTTTAAGACTCGGCGACCCTGGTGGCCAGGTCGGGGTAGTGGACGACCAGCCCGTCCTCGTCGAAGACAAGGTCGCCGACAAAGTCGCGGTGCTTTCCTTCGTACCTCACGATGCTGCGATTGCCGGTGGCGCCGATGAAGGTATAGCGCTGCTCCGAGGGGTGCACCGAAAGTCCGGGCACCGACACCCACGCCATCAGGAAGTCGATCGGCCCCCCGCCGCGATGCAGGTCGTGCCTGAGCACCGGCATCGTGTTGGTCAGAGGGGAGAGTCCCAGGTCGCAGTCCAGAGCGCCGGCCAGGGGCCCGGGATTGCCTCCGGCGTCGGGAAGGTCCAGGTCGCCCCGGGTCACGCCGTCGAGCGACCAGACCCCATCCGGGCTGCGGGTAAGGTCCAGCCGCCGGGACCAGCCCCGTCCTTGAGTGTCAACCCGCAGACCGGAGGTGACGAAGTTGTCGCCGGTGGTCAGCTCGAACGTAAGGACGTAGGGGGGCGGGTGGCCGACCGAGGTGCCCCGGGCCTGGAGCCGGGACCCCTCAATGACCACATCGACGTACTCAGCCCCGAAAGGCTGTTCCTTCTGCCACAGTAGGCTCCGCCTTATGCCAGGTGCTCGTTGTACCAGGCGATCAGCTCCTGATAGGCCTTGGTGGCGGCGTCGGCGACGTAGCGCTGACCGGTGTCGTTGAAGAAGGCGTGGTCGGCCCCTTCGTAGACCAGAATCTTGTGAGTCAGGTTGGCAGCCTTCAAAGCCGCTTCGGCTGCCGGCCGGGTGGCATTGACGCGAGCGTCGAGTGCGCCGTACACGGCAAGCACCGCGGCCTGCGAATTCGAGAAGTCCGCCGGCTCCGGGGGCGTGCCGTAGAAAGGTGCGGCTGCGGCCAGACGAGCGTCGCCGTCCTGGACCATGCTCCAGACCTGGGCCCCCCCGAAGCAGAACCCGACGATGCCCAGCTTGGCCCCTGGGTTGCGCCGCTCGAGCTCTCCCAACGCTGCCTTCATGTCGGCGACAAAACGCTCCGGACTGGCGCCGTTGAGCGCAGCCATTGCAGCGGCATCGTCACCGAGCTCCGCTGTGCCGCCCTCCTCCGAGACGAGGTCGAGTGCCAGACCCGAGTATCCATCCCGGGCCAGGCGGCCGACCACGGACTTGAAGTGATCGGTCAAACCACGGTTTTCGTGGATTACCAGAACTGCTCCCTTGGGATCCTCAGCAGGTGCGTACGCCGCGATCAGGGTGGAGGTGGGCCCCTGAAAGGTGATGTCCTCGGCGGCCACGGCGCCCTCGGCCCCTGTCGGTAGTGCGGTAGGTTCCGCCGCGGCCGGGGTCGGGGAGGCTGGTGTCTTTTCCTCGGCGTCCTGGGCGCAGGCGGCCAGGATGCTGGAGGCGGCCACGGCGTTGAATCCCATCATCCCGAGTCTGCGCAGCGCTTCCCTTCGCGTGATCAATCCATCGGCGTGGTCAATGCCCACCTCTTCGGCCAGGTACTTCTCCTGCAGGTTTGCAAACATTCCGCCCTCCTTCCGCGCAGAAACTCTTCTAACGCCAGCGTATCGCGAATGTTTCGTGCCGCCCCCCGCCGGGTACCGGAAATGAGTCACCAAAGGAGGCCGCCATGCCACAGCAAGCCTGGAACGCGAAACGGGAGCGTCAGTACGAACATATAAAGGAGAGTCTGGAGGAGCGGGGCACGGGCGAGGACAAGGCCGAGGAGATCGCAGCCCGGACCGTGAACAAGGAGCGTGCTCGATCAGGCGAGGCCAAAACGAGCTCCAGGCTGTCGAGGACGGACATCTCGTCCGGCCGCCGGGGCGGCCTCCGCTCGCATAAGGGAGCCGGGGGTCGAACTCGGGACCAGCTCTACGAGGAGGCGAAGAAAAAGAACGTCAAAGGGCGCTCCGGCATGACCAAGGCCGAGCTCGAGAAGGCCGTCGGTTAAGCACCAGTCTCTTTTTGGATCCACTCCAGATACTCGGGGCTGCCTGCGGCGATGGGGGTGGCGATTATCTCCGGGATGTCGTAGCTGTGCTTTTCCCGGATGAACCTCTCCAGGGCCTCGAATGTTTCCGACGTGGCCTTCATGATGATGAGCCACTCGGCAGTCTTTTCGATGGAACCGTTCCACCAGTAGGTGCTTTGAATCGGCCCGAGGACCTGCACACAGGCAGCCAGCCGGGCGGCCACGATGGCTTCCGCCAGCATGCGCGCCTCATCCTTGGAGTCGGTGGTGGTCTTGACCTCCAGATACTCCTGCGGCAAACGCTAGCCTCCCAGCTGGACCAGAAGCACCCTGACGGAGAAATCGGGGCCGGAGGCGAACTCGTTGAATCCCAGCGCTCTGCCATCCCCCGAGAACATGGCGCTTCCATAGGAGGTGCCGGCAACCACCGGGGAGCGCTTGGAGTCCTCCACCGTCACCATACCTATCTCGACGTCTGAGGTTTGAAGGGCATACCGGTTGAACGCAGCGGCCTTTCCATCCGGGGAGACGCTGGCGGAGGAGATCTCATGGTCGGGCTTGACCGGAACCAGGATCTCGACCACCTCGCTGCCTTCGGTAGCCACCCCGACCGTCTCGCCGTAGACGACCACATGCTTGAAGTCGGGGAACACCTCAAAGCCGTTGCCGGGAAAGCTGGAGGTAATGCGGCCTTCGCCGTCCCTGAAGGTGACTACACGGTTGCTGGCGACCACGTAGGCTCCGCCCTCAAGTTGGGCGAACTGGAACACTCCAGACCCGCCCTCGCCGGTGAACAGCTCGGTGATCGCGCCGGTGTCCGGGTTGATGCTCACGAGCCGGGATGGCCCGCCGTCGGGCCCGTCCGGATCGTTGATCGCCGCCAGCAGGCTGCTGCCGTCGGGAGTCCAGGAGAAGGAGAATGGTGCCGGCGGGCCTTCGCCCTCCCTCCGGGGGAGCATGACCTCCTTGACCTCGGTCAGGTGGCCGTCGGGCGACTCTTTTCCAACTGCAAGCCCTTGAAAGAAGCCCTCGCAGAGGTCCACCAATGCGATGCGTCCATCTTGCCCTCGGACCAGGTTGCCCTTCAGGGGAGTCTTGCCATCGCCCAGGAGCTCGCGGGCGCCGCCGGATAGCGGGAGCCGGAACAACACGGACTCCGGCTGGCCCTCGCATCCCGGCTGCGGAAAGGCGTCGTCGGTGTCCGCCACGTATGCCGCAGACCCATCGAGGGACATCCCGGCGAGAAATCCGGGCCCGATCTCCTTGGGCGGACTGAAGGCGTGGTAGTCGGTCGCCGTCTCGGTGGCTGTGGGGGTGGGGGTGGGAACGACGGTAGGACTTTCGACGGCGCACGCCCCGAGGAGCAGGCACACTATCGCCAGGATAAGGACCGCCGGCCGAACACGGCGGTTTGGGCCGGCCGGGTTCATAGAGAGCGGCCCTCCATCGAGCAGGTCAAAGCGCGGTCGGCGTGAGCAGACCCCGGCCCGCCAGGCCCACCAGGCGGTCGATGTTCGCAAGCTGGACCAACGCGACCGATGGGATGCTGCGCAGCTCCCAAAACGCCTGACCGGACATCCAGGCAGTATCGCGTGCCTTGCGAATGCTGAAGATTGCTATCACGTCGTCCACCCTTCCGAACGACGCATCGAGGTCGGCCAGGAAACCGGTGGCAAACCAACCCTTCACATCGTCGAGGGTGTCCTCCAGGATGTCGGTGACCCGATCAAAGTCGCGCCGCCGCTTGGAGTCGGGGTTGGCCCTCATCTTCTTGCATGTCGAAACCAGAGCCACCGACAGGTCCCGGTTTATGTGAGCGTTCAAGCCTGCCAGCGCGAACTGTATGGGCGCGACCTTGCGGCTGAGGCGTGCTTCGAAGAGCGGGGCCCACGCTTTGGGCACCCGGCTGGGGTTGTGCAGGTTGTCGTAGACCGCCTGGAAGTAGAGGTTGGAAAAGCTGATCGTCAGGGCGTCCATGAACTTCGGGTAGTTGAAGAATCCTTCGCCCATCGCTCCCCGGACGTTCTCCGTCACGCGCATGTACATCTTGTTGAACCAGGCGACTCCATCGAGGGTCGGGAGCGCGGCCTCGATCATACGCATTTGCTCGAGCACCTCTGCGATGGATTTGGCCCGCGGCTCGAACACGTCGATCAGGGCTCGACCTTGCTGATTCACACGGATCTTTCTCTGAAGCGCAGTTTGCTTCCAGAGAGCCTAATGTACCCGGCCCGCCGGCTCCTAGGTGAGACGGCCTTTGTTAGGCCGCGAGGACCTTTTCCGGTTCGATCCGGAGAATGATGCGCTCCTCACCCGGTTGGCGGAACGGGTACCTGTCCTGCCCCAGGTACTTTTTAGCCAGCGAGTCGATGTGTTCGTCCGCCCCCTGCTTTTTCATCTCAACGACATGGCCCTTCACCGACACGGACTTGTAGGGGTCTTGGCGATCGACCACCTCCACGGAGACGCGCGGGTCGCGGCGTATGTTCTTGACCTTGTTCCTGCCCTCAGCCGTGTTGACCAGGATCTGGTCCCCCTCCACGTCCACCCAAACCGGGGTCACCTGAGGAGTTCCGTCCTCGTTGATAGTCGCCAGGTGGCCGATATTCGCGGTATTGAAGAACTCTTTCTGCTCTTTCGTGAGCATACTCATCACCCTTTCGAAAGTGGCCTACTCGGTATTCTTCCCACAGGGAGATTCACCAACCTCTGCTCTGAGAGAGATCGAGATCTGATCGATCAAAAGGACGACCTATGCAGTACGAACAGGTGCGGGCCCGCCTCGAAGAGCTCGCCGACCCCTCTCAGCTGGAGGGACAGGCTCGCTTCGGGATCGACGTCTCCCACTCGCTCGGCATAGGTATGCCGGCTCTGAGGCAGCTTGCCCGGGAGGCCGGCCGTGATCATGACCTGGCAGGACTGCTGTGGAGCTCGGGCATCCGCGAGGCTCGCATCCTGGCCGCACTCCTCGACGACCCCGCCTCGGTGACTGAGGATCAGATGGAGGCGTGGGCTGGGGAGTTCTCCTCCTGGGAGGTGGTGGACACCTGCTGCTGCAACCTGTTCGATCGAACCATCCACGCTTATTCCAAAGCAGTCGAGTGGTCGCGCCGGGAGGAGGAGTTCGTCAAGAGGGCCGGTTTCTCACTGATGGCCGGACTGGCGGTGCACGACAAGAAGGCGAGCGACCGGGACTTCGAGGATTTTTTTGCAGCGATTGAGCGTGAGGCGTGCGACGGGCGGAACTTCGTGAAAAAGGCCGTCAACTGGGCGCTGAGACAGATCGGCAAGCGAAATCTCGAGCTGAGAGCCCGGGCGATCGAGGTGGCGGAGCGGCTGGGGGCGATGGATTGCAGAGCGGCTAAATGGGTCGCATCCGATGCTCTAAAGGAGCTTCGCAACCCACAATTAGAGACTCGTCTGGGCGCCCGTCGCCAACGATAGAGGAACCCTTCAGGTTGCCCGGAGCGTTGGCCGCCTGATAGTTTGACCTCCTTGCAGAGTAGGCTCAGCTCTTCCCCGGCCCTTAGCGTCCCTGCCCTCAGGCGGCTGGACGGCGGGGACAGCGCGTTCTGGCAGGGCATCGACACGAGAGCCGACGCCAGGGTCCTCGACCTGGTTTCGTTCGACTATAAGCCCGCACCTCGCCCCAAGTCCGCATTCAGAGGATTTCTCAGGCTGGCTTTGACCGTGGGCGTCGCGGCCGGGTGTGCGATGTATCTGCAGGCTCAAAAGCAGGTCACCGTCGTGGACCGGGGAGCTACCAGGACCCTCCGTACCTTCGCTCCCACCGTGGGGGAGGCGCTCACCCGGGCAAGCATAGAGGTCGCGGCGGGCGACCGGATATCGCCCCCCGCCGCGGTACCGCTGGCCCCCGACCACAAGATCGAGGTCATGAGAGCCAAAGATGTTGTGGTGGTCATAAATGGAGAGCGCCAGGTGCAACGAGTCACCGGCAAAACGGTGACGGAGGTCCTCAAGGAGCTCTCCGTCGTTTCCCGGGGCGCGCTGATCGCCCCGGCCCCCGACACGCCCGTTGGTCCCGGCGATGAGGTGGTCGTCGCTCATTCCGTCAACGCCACGGTGATTCACGACGGTAAAACCCAGCCGGTCACGACCAACGTCCTGACCGCCGGCGGCCTTCTGCGCCAGCTCGGCGTGGTACTCGGTCCGCACGACCGGGTCGAGCCCAGCATCCTTGCCTACCCGTCGGAAGGCTCGACGATCAAGGTCGTGAGAGTGAACCAGGCCTTGGAAACGCTGCACTCAAAGATCGATTTCAGGACGCAGACCGAACAAACCGACAAGCTCGAGCTTGGGATTCGCAAGGTCAAGAGCCCCGGAGTCGAGGGCGTCAAGGAGGCGAGCTACCGAATCATCTACGAGGATGGGAAAGTCAAGAGCAGGACGTTTCTCGGCAGCGAGGTGGTACGCCAGCCGACCAACCAGGTCACGCTGGTCGGCACCTTCCGGCCGGTGCTGAAGGCATCGAACAGCTCTCAGCAGGGCAAGGCCTCGTGGTACACGCAGCCGGGTCTGATGGCCGCCCACCGATTTCTTCCCCTGGGTACGGTGGTCAGAGTGACCAATCTGACCAACGGCAAGCAGGTGACGGTTACCATTCGCGACCGGGGCCCCTATGTTGACGGCAGGATCATCGACCTCTCCGACACCGCCTTCAAACAGCTTTCCCCCACATCTAGGGGAGTGTTGAACGTAAAGATCGAGTGGTAGAGGAGCCGCCCAAGCTTCTCAGCCCCACCGATATCGGAGATCTTGCCCGCCGGCATCTGATTCAACCCTCCAAGGCTCTTGGGCAAAACTTCGTTATCGACCAGAACACCATTCGCCGGATCGTCAGGCTCGCGGGCATCACCCCTGCCGACCGCATCATCGAGGTGGGAGCAGGCGTGGGTACCCTCACCCTGGCCCTGGCGAATGCCGCGGCGCAGGTGGTTGCGATCGAGCTGGACCGAAGGCTGATCCCGGCCCTCACCGAGGTGCTGAGCGATCTCGACAACGTCGAGATCCTCGTGGGAGATGCCCTGAAGGTGGACTACTCGACGCTGTTCGGCGGCGGCAGAGCCCGGTTCGTGGCCAACCTGCCCTACAACATCGCAACGCCGCTCATCGCGACGCTGCTCGAGGAGGCTCCTCAGCTATCTGACTTTGTGATCATGGTTCAGAGGGAGGCTGGGGAAAGGTTCGTGGCGCCTCCCGGCTCACGTACCTACGGCGCCGTCAGCGTCCTGGTCGCCTACCACTGCGATGCCAGAATATTGGGCAAGGTCCCGGCGAGTGTTTTCTGGCCCGTTCCTAAGGTCGAGTCTCTGCTGGTACGGTTGACACGACGGCCCGCGCCGGTTCAGGTTGGCTGTGCAGATTTGATGAAGGTGGTGAAAGCAGCTTTTGGCCAGCGACGGAAGACGGTCAGGAATAGCTTGGCCTCCGGGCTGGAGCTCCCGGTTGAAGAAGCGGAAGCAGCAATCAGGCGTGCGGGCATCGACCCCGAAGCCAGAGCGGAGTCGCTGGGCTTGACCCAGTTCGCGAAACTGGCGGAGGCGCTCGAGTGATCCGGGTGACGGCGCGGGCGAAGGTCAACCTGCGCCTGGCGGTGCTGGGCCGCCGCCCGGACGGCTACCACGAGCTGGAAACCGTAATGCAGTCGATAAGCCTCGCCGACGAGCTGACCCTCGAGCCTGCCGAGCACTCGGAGGTGTCGATCGGCTGGGCCGAAGGCCTTGCCGGCCCGATCCCCCCTCAGCCGGACATCGTCGAAAGAACCGTGGCCGCGGCCAGGCTCCCGGGGCCGGAACGATTCCGCATCGTGCTGAAGAAGAGGATTCCCGTCGGCGCCGGCCTGGGGGGAGCCAGCGCCGATGCCGCTGCGGCACTGCTGGGACTCGAAAGACTCCAGGGGCCGGACCCGTTGGCGCCGCTGAAGACCGAGTCGCTTGCCGGGCACCTGGGCGCCGATGTGCCGTTTTGCCTGACCGGCGGGGTGGCGCTCGCCACCGGTATCGGCGACCGGATCACGCCCCTGGACAACGGTGCAACCCTGTGGTGGGTGATTGGGATCTCGCAGTCGGCGCTGCCCACCGTCGGGGTCTACCATCGCTACGATGAGCTGGTGGCCGCGGGGGCTCAGGTGCCTGCGATGGTTGGTTCTACCGCAGACTTGATCTCTGCCCTCGCCGATGGCGAAATGGAAGGGGTGGCTGCCAATCTGGCCAACGACCTGGAGTTAGCGGCCTTCGATCTCAGACCGGAGCTGAGAAGTCTGAAGCAGCAGATGGTCCAAGCGGGAGCGCTGGGGTCGATCATGACCGGCAGCGGATCGGCGATCATCGGCCTGTGCCGGGATGGGGGCCACGCGAATCAGGTTGCAGCGAGGGCAGCAGAAGTCTTCCCGAGGGTGGAGGTTGCCGAAGGCACGCCGGTGGGCGCGGAGGTTGTGGAGGACTGACACTGCCGCCGCTTGCGAAAGCCGGGTGTTTGCGACGACACCACCGCGGCGAGGTGTTAAATGTATCGAGTGCCAGCCTGAGCCGGTCGGGCATTTTCCGGGATAGTGTAATGGCAGCACCAGGGATTTTGGATCCCTTAGTCAAGGTTCGAATCCTTGTCCCGGAGCAACTACCGACGATTTATGTCCTCGCCTGTGTAATGTGTACGTATGGTCAAGCGTACGACCCTCGAAATTGATCAAGATCTCCTGGAGAGAGCCAAGCGTGCTCTTGGTGCCAAGACGGCGCGGGCGACTGTCGAAGAAGCTCTGCGACGGGTTGCCGAGGGGTCCGAGAGTGCCCGAGCGGGAAGGGTCCAAGGACAGATTTACTACTTCAACAAGCTCGGAGACCACGTTGACCTCGGCGTTTTGAATTCAGAGGAAATGTGGCGATAGGTCAATGGAGCGTAAATAAGAGTGCCGTAGCGTGCTTGACTCACCCAGGCGCGGGCGACTTGTTGGCTGAGTGTCCGGCGAATAGCTGAAGTGAGGCCTCTGAAGGTCCGACGATTGAGGGTGAGATGATGCAGGACGGTCGGCTTGCCGTCGTGGTTTTGGCCGCGGGTGCGGGCAAAAGGTTCCGCTCTCCCACTCCCAAGGTCCTCCACGAGGCTGCCGGCCTGCCTCTCGTGCACCACGTCCTGCGGGCGGTTCAAGGCCTGGATCGGATCGACAGGGTCCTGGTGGTGGTGGGCAAAGAAGCGGAGATGGTGGGTGAGTCGGTGAAGAGCCTCGTTCCTGGGGCCGAGCTCATCGAACAGACCGAGCTCCTGGGCACCGCCGACGCGGTACAACGGTGTGCGGAGGCCCTCGAGGACTTCGCCGGCACCGTCCTGGTTCTCTCGGGGGACAGCCCGCTGATCACCACGCCGACCTTGAAGCGGTTGATCGATGCTCACCGGCAGAGCGGCTCACCGGTCACGCTGCTCACCGCACGGGTTGGCGACCCATCGGGTTATGGCAGGATAATTCGGGATGGGGAGGAGCGCTGCACCGGAATCGTCGAGCAGTCCGACGCAACGGAGCAGCAGGCGAGCATAGATGAGGTGTCCAGCGGTATCTGGTGCTTTGAGCGGGGGCCTCTGTTCGATGCTCTCGAACGCACCGACAACGCCAACGCTCAGGGCGAGTTCTACCTGCCCCAGGCGGCGATGCTGATCGCCGAGGGCCACGGATCGATACCCACCGTCCTCGCCGGGGATGCGGAGGAGATCGAAGGAGTCAACGACCGGCTCCAGCTCGCCTTCGCCGGCCGGGTGCTACGAAAACGCAAAATCGAGGCTCTGGCGGCGGAGGGGGTCGGCATAGAGGATCCGCAGACCACCTACATCGATGCAGGCGTCGAGGTGGGCCCCGACACCCTCATCCGCCCATTTACGTTCATCGAGGGCACGAGCCGGATCGGGTCGGGGTGCTCGATCGGTCCTTCCGCCCGTATCGTCGACTCCGTCGTTGAGGACGGGGCCGAGATAACCTTTGCAGTCGTCAAGGAGTCCTCCATCGGGCCCTCGGCCAGCGTCGGTCCCTTCGCCTCGCTCCGTCCGGGTACCCGCCTAGGTCCGGGGTCCAAGGCGGGGAGCTTCGTCGAGATCAAGGGGTCGACCATCGGAGAGGGCTCCAAGGTGCCGCATCTGTCCTACGTAGGCGACGCCGAGATCGGATCCGGGGTGAATCTGGGCGCCGGAACGATCACAGCCAACTACGATAGCGAGAGCAAGCTAAAGTCCAAGACCGTAATAGGCGATGCAGCCTTCACCGGCTCGGACACCACGCTGGTCGCTCCGGTGAAGCTGGGCCGCCGGGCGGGCACCGGAGCAGGATCGGTTGTGACCAGAGATGTTTCCGACGGGCAGATCGTGGCGGGCGTGCCGGCACGGCCCATGAGAGAGCGAAAGCCTTAAGTAGCAATGGAACTCTTGGTGAAGAAGAGAGCGATGATCTTCTCGGGGACCTCCAACCCCGGGCTCGCCAAGGAGATTGCCGCAGACCTCGGAGTGCGGCTGGGCGAGGTGGACGTGAGCCGGTTTGCATCGGGCGAGGTTTATGTCCGATTCCAGGAGTCGGTGCGAGGTACCGATGCCTTCGTCCTCCAGAGCCACTGCCACCCTGTGAACGAGATGATCATGGAGCAGCTGTGCATGATCGACGCCCTCAAACGCGCCAGTGCCAAACGGATCAACGCGGTGATTCCGTTCTACGGATACTCCCGCCAGGACCGCAAGTCCCTTGCACGGGAGCCGATCTCGGCCCGGTTGGTTATGGACCTGCTGGCTGCTGCCGGCGCCGACCGGGTGCTGACCGTGGACCTTCACAGCGGGCAGACTCAAGGCTTCTTCGACGGCCCGGTGGACCATCTGACCGCCCTTCCCATCCTTTCGCACTATGTTGAGAACAAGTATCCCGACAACCTGGTGGTCGTGGCTCCGGACGCGGGCCGGGCCGGCCACGCCGCAAAGTTTGCGAGGCACCTCAGAGCCCCGATCGCGGTCATGCACAAAAGCCGCAGGCCGGATGTGCACAACGTCTCCCAAACTGCAGGAGTGCTGGGCGATGTCGCCGGCAGAAGGTGCCTGGTGGTGGACGACATGATCGACACCGCAGGAACCCTGTGCGGGGGTGTGATGGAGCTGATGGATCAAGGGGCCGAATCGGTGATCGCGGTGGCTACCCACGGGATCTTCTCGCCGCCGGCGATGGAGCGGATCGAAGAATCCCCCCTCACCGAGGTGATTGTCACCAACACACTCCCCGCCCCGTCGCAAGCAATGTCCGAGAAGATCACGGTTCTCTCAATCGCACAGATCCTGGCCTCCACGATCAAAGCCGTTTTCGAGGACGAGTCGGTCTCGGAGATCTTCCAGGGCGAGCACCTCGAGGCAATCCCGCCGGAAAGGCGCATCCTCGACGACGAGTAGAAAAGATTAGAGGGAAATTCTTCAGTTTCCCTAAACATTGTGGCGAGTTCTGCCGATAGAAGTAATTAGAAAATCGGCAAAGGAACTTGCTATGAAGCGCGCTACTCCTGGGATCGGGATAGGGCAATTCAAATGATCATCCCCACCCCCATAGGCCCTTCGGGCCGAAGATTAGAAATACTACGTCCTGTGGCTGAAGACTCAGGGCTCGAGCTTTCTATCGTAATGCCCTGCCTCAATGAGGCGGAGACGCTGGCGACGTGCATAACCAAAGCCCAGCAGTCGCTCGACGAGCTGGGGATCCAGGGCGAGGTCGTCATTGCCGACAACGGGAGCACCGACGGCTCGCAGGACATTGCGCTCGAGCTCGGAGCCCGGGTGGTACCTGTCAAGGACAAGGGCTACGGCAGCGCCCTGCTCGGCGGGATAGTCGCCGCTGAGGGCCGCTTCGTCATCATGGGCGACGCCGACGACAGCTACGACTTCAGCGACCTCGGCCCGTTTGTCGAAAAGCTCCGGCAGGGGTACCAGCTGGTAATGGGCAACCGGTTCAAGGGAGGAATCAAGCCCGGGGCGATGCCCAATCTGCACCGCTACCTGGGCACCCCGGTTCTGACCGCCGTGGAGCGCCT
>Ga0299913_10002134_pt1 | contig 15404 bp, 15 predicted proteins | sample RVTome_9_FD_201360 | JGI IMG/M metagenome (GOLD analysis project Ga0299913, IMG submission 201360) | Soil microbial communities from uranium-contaminated site in the Upper Colorado River Basin, Wyoming, United States - RVT155D38 (version 2) ...
GCTTCGGCGCTGGTGAACGTAGCCAAGTGGCTACGTTGGCTACATCGGGCCAGACATGCTCGTGACTGGTCGTGGCGACCCGACTGCCATCGGTCATGTCGTTGACGCCGCCGCAGTCCGTGATCGCCGGTCTTGACCGAGGCGTTGGATGCGTGTGCACCCGCTGGTCACATTGACGCGCCGGTCTTCCGTTGCCGCGCTGGCTGGCCGCCCAACTGTCGGCTCCGTTCGTTTGGGGCAGTGCCGTGCATCGACAGTGCGGCCGCCCCGGGGCGTGAGCGGGTCTGCGGAGGGTCTGCTTGACGATGTCGGCATTGCGTGGTGCGATCGTGACCCTGGGCCGCAGCATGATCGGCAGCGATCGCGACGAGCGAAGAGAGCCGACCAGTGTGGCCAAGTCACAAGATCCAAAGGACGCGGCGTCAAGAGAAACGGTCCGCGCCCTGCGGGTCTAGGATCTCGATGTACCCGTCCGTTCCGTTCACGCGAATCCGTTGCCCGTCCCTGATGCGCTGGGTGGCGTGGTCGACGCCGACGACCGCGGGCAGTCCGTATTCGCGTGCGACCACTGCGCCGTGGGTCATCAGGCCTCCGACCTCGGTCACCAAGCCGTCGATCGCGACGAACAGGGGCGACCAGCTGGGATCGGTGGCGGCGGTGACCAGGATGTCGCCCGGTTCGAGGTCGGCGTCCGCCATGTTCAGGACGACACGCGCTCGCCCTTCGACGGTGCCGGCGGACACCGGCAGACCAATGAGGGCGCCGGTCGGCACATCGTCATGTCGGTAGGTCCCGTTGATGGCCTCGCCATCGGAGGTGAGCACGCGGGGCGGCGTGAGGGCGTGATGCGACCTGAACGCGTCCTTGCGTCGAGCGATCAGCTGGTGATCGACGTCGTGGGTGCGCACGACGTCGTCGAGCTCGTCGAACGTGAGGTAGAAGATGTCCTCGTTCTCGGTGAGCACGTCGGCCTGCACGAGGCGTTCGGCCTCCTTCAGCAGCGCCTGCTTGTAGATGAAGTAGCGACTGACCATCCCGTACTTCGGGTACTCCCGGTAGCCGATGAAGGTCCGCACGCGGTCGATCATCCGCTTCGTCTCGGTGGCCTTCTGTTCACCGTCAGGTAGCGCCCGCAGGCGTTCCAGCAGGTCGTGTTCCCTGGCTGCCGCCTCGCGTCGGGCCTGCTCGAAGCGCCGTTCGGCGGCGCCTGGTTCGACGTTGGCGATGTCGCCGAGGAGCGCAGGCAACAGCGCGGTCGGGCGCTCGCTCCACCGCGGGCGCGTGATGTCGATCTCCCCGACGCAGCGCACGCCGTAGCGGTCGAGGTACGCCTGGATCGCGTCGCGCGCTTCGCGTCCGCCGGCGAGCTCGGCGAGTTGGTCCATGAAGCCGTCGTCGTCTCCGACCTCGTGCAGGAAGGCCACCACGTCGCGATGTGGGCGGATGACGTCGGCGACGTCCAGCAGGTCCAGGCCCATCTGCGAGGTGACGTTGTGCGGGACGGACTGCGTGAGGGTGTCGGCCGCGTTCTTCTCGCCGAGCCACGCCTCGAGGTGGTCGTTCAGCCACCACGTAGCCTCCATCCCGGCCATGACCGCCTGATGGCTGCGTAGGTCGAACAGGATCCGCTGCAACTCCTGGATGTCGGCGCGGATGAAGTCGAGCAGCTCCGGTCCCGACACCGCCTGAATGTCGCGCTGCAGGGCGGCGATGGACGTCTGGTTGCGTTCGATCAGTTCGGCGACGACGGCAGGGTCGGTCGCGATCGGGTCCGGCGGCGCACCGGTCGGTGCCGGGCCGGGACCGTCGTCGGGCAGCGAGGCGATGACGTCGCCGCGATCGAGGACGGTCTCGAGCGCGTCGCGGATCAGCGGATCGGATCGGCCGGCGAGCTCCAGGAGCCCGGCGCGGCTCATCGGCGACGCCAGCCGTTTCGTGACGTCGACGAACAACCTGCTTCCGGCCTCGTGCATTGGCGCGGGGGAGGTCAGCTTCCACACCGACAGCCCGAGGGGCGTCATGGGGTCGGTCATCATCTGTTGATGGCCGACCGAGATGTAGACGTGGTTGGCTCCGTCGTCGACCTCCGGGACGGGGAACAGCGTGGTGATCGGCCGGCTCTGCACGATCTGGAGGCCGTCGTTGGCCAGGCACCACTCGATGTCCTGCGGGGCGCCGAGGTGGGCTTCGATCCGCCGGCCCAGCTCGGTCAGCGACACCACCTGGGCATCTGTCAGCGCCGGCTGTGCCCGTCGCGCCGGCTCGATCGCCTGTTCCTGCGTCCCGCCCCCTGGTACGGCATGGACGGCGAGGTGCTTGCTGGCGACCGCCCTGGCAATGATCTCGCCGTCTCGCAAGTGGAAGACGTCGGCGTTGACCCGACCCGAGACCAGCGCCTCGCCGAGACCGAAGGTGGCCTCCACGGAGGTCACCCTCCGGTTCGACGTGACCGGGTCGGCGGTGAACAGCACGCCCGCAGCCTCCGCGACGATCATCTGCTGCACGACCACGGCCATGCGGACCGTGCGGAGATCGACGCGGCCTCGCATGCGGTAGGTCACGGCCCGCTCCGTGAACAGCGACGCCCAGCACCGGCTGACGTGCTTGAGGACCGCCACCGGCCCGACGACGTTCAGGTACGTGTCGTGCTGACCCGCGAACGACGCCGTCGGCGAGTCCTCCGCGGTCGCGCTGGAGCGGACGGCGTACGCGCCGTGCTCGCCGAGCCCGGCGAGCGCACCGGTGATCGCCGCCGACACATCGTCGGGGATCGCAAGTCCTTCGACCGTTCGGCGGATCTCCGAACTGAGCCTGCGGATCGCCTCCCGATCGTCCGGGTCCACACGTGCCAGCCGATCGAGCCGATCGTCGATCGACGACGATCCGGCCAGGATCCGTTCGAACGCGTCCGTCGTCACACAGAAGCCGGCCGGCACACAGACGCCGTCGATCCGCGACAGTTCCCCCAGTTGCGCACCCTTGCCGCCGACGACACCGACGTGCGTGCGGTCGATCGCGTCGAAACCCAGCACGTAGCGGTCGGGCCGGGTGGCGTTGAGGGTCAGGTCATCGGTGCTCACTCGGTTGCATCCTTCGTGTCATCGCGCGGATCGACCGGTTCGGCCCTACAGCTCCTAACCAGGTCGCAGGGGGTTGCGTGACTTACGGGTCGCCGTTCTTACGGTCCGACGCGGGCGACCTCGTGGACGAGGGCATCGGTGCCGACGGGTGGCACTACTGCGGCTACGAGCCGGGGTATGGGGTCTTCGAGGATGACGACCTCGTGCCCTTGTGAATCCTGCTCGCGGGCCCGTCCGCTCGCAAGAGCCAAGGCGGAGCAGGTACTGCGGCGACGTCATGCCACCGGGACGTCCGCCGACCGCGAAGCGCTGCTCGTGGACGTGCGCGATCCGCGCCGCGGCGACGTCGCCCCGCCGGGCGTCCGCTGGTGCCCGACGTGCGGCGCCGGGATCGAACCTGCGCAGCATGCGAACCGGCGCTACTGCTCGCTCGAGTGCCGCGACACCATGGCGAAGCGTCGACTGTCCAAAGGCGCCCGTTGACCGTGCAGTCGGTTTGGTGGCGGCGCAGCGGTGACCACGAGCTGGTCGCTGGCTGCGCGACCGGCGCGGCGATCGCCGCGGTCATCGTCTGAGACGCGCTCTCAGGCCCTGGGGCTCCGCTGCGGGCTGCGGCTCGTGGTGGGGTCTCTCCGCGTCGCATCGGCCAGGCGCGCACGCGAGCGGGCTACTCGACGCCGGCGAGTCATCGACCATCTGGTCGGGGGTCGCCGGCCACGTCCTGGTGGTTCCTCAATGTTGACGACGCTCTGACGCTGGTAGGTGCGTGACAGTGCGCCGTGTTCGCGGGGGCGTCGACGTCGGCGCGTATACCCCCTTCCGCGCCGCGTCGGCCCCCGCGGACACCACAGCCGCCGACCGGGTGGTGGTCTGGACACACCCAGCCGACGGCCGGGTCCGATGCTCAACGTCGAACCCCGGACGGCCAGGATCATAGGCAACCGGTCACGCCGACCGGTGCACCACAGCGGGTAGATGCCCGCGCCGACGGGGATCCTGCAGGCCATGCCGCTGCAACCGCGTGACGATGGGTGTGCGGTGATCGGTCGCGCTGTGGGCGGCCGCCAGTGGGGCGACCTGTGCGACCAGTCGGCAACGCGACAGGCCGTCGGATGGCATTAGGATTCCGAGGGTGTCCGGCGAACCTGTTGACCTCTCCGCACCCGAGGCCGCCCGCAAGCTCGTCGAGAGCGCGCTATCCGACGCCGCTACCGACACTCGCCATCTGACCGACGCAGCCCGGTGGCTCGGCGACCAGCCCGCCGAGCTTGTCGCTGACGTCGCCGTCCAGACCGCGATCCTCGCGGTCCACCTGTTGCTTGAGGCGACCGACGCAGCCGAGGACGGCTGGGTCCGCGCGCGAGAAGTCTCCCACCAGGTGCTGCTCGAGCACGCAGCGGTCGAGGCGCTCGCCGACGCCAGCGAGGATGACGACGATCCGGACTGACTGACCGGCAGGTGATCAGCAGGACGTCGCCATGTCGATCAGCTCGAGCACGAGCCGTAGGTCCAGACATCACCGGCCACCTCGTCGACCTGACGCCGGCTCCGCCGGTACGCGATCAGCAGCTACGTAGGAGAGTCGCAGAGGCGCGCGATCTCCGGTGGGTTCGCCACCACGCCGTCAACGAGTCGGATGACCTCGCGGCCCGTCTCGCGTAGTAGCGCTGACAGCATCGCGATCGTCGCACCAGTCGCTACGTCCGGTCGGGATGATGGCTGTCTGAGTCGTCGTCCGAACTAAGGTCCGAGCGTCAGCCGGCGTTCGCGCGACCCGCAGCTCGACGCGACCGTCGATCTAGCGCCCGTCGAAGTCGCCCTGGTCGATGCGTTCGTACACCTCGCGTGCGGGATCCCGAGGCGCCGCGCGGCCTCGGGCACCCGCATCCACTGACCCATCACGTGGATCCCTGTCACACACGCACCGGTTCGGTCATCAGCGGGTCCAGGTCGAGCGGTGGGCTCGGACTCCGGCTCGGGAACTCCGCCGGGGTGATCGCGGGCGAGGGTCGGGCGCGTTTCTCGGCCGCCAGCACATAACCGAGGCCCACGACCGCGGCCAGCGCGACCGCGACGACCAGCGCCGCGATCCACAGGTAGCCGCGTCGGCTGCGCCTCGATCGCGGATGCGTCATGGCCGACGACCCTACAGCGACGGGAGGGTCAGCGCGGACCGTCAGGCGCCCTTGCGGGCGAGGTGGCGGCCGCTCTGGTCGCGATCGGCGAGCCGCCGGTCGACTGTCCCCGTCAACGGGGTCCCCTCGATTCGCCGTCGGGGTCGGCTTCGATCGCGGCGACGGCAGCTCGGGGCGCGTCACGCCGTCCGGTTGGCGCCATTTCCTGCTGACTCGTGCGGCGCGGTCCCGGGTGTCGCCGCCAGCAGCGCTCGCGCCGCCCAGGTGATCACCGATGTGGCCTCGTCGTCGTCGAGGTGCCAGATGTCCTTCAGCACGATCCACGACTCGATGCCGAACAACAGGGTCAGGGCGATGGCAAGGCGCCGACGATCGGCGGGGGAAACACCAGCAACGACGGGTTCCAGCGCCTTGGCGACCAGCGGTACACGACCGCCACGGGTGATGGTGTCGGTGTCCGCCGCTTCGGAGTTTCGCTGCCACTGTTCGAGCGACAGCCGCAACGCAGCTCGCATCTGCGCCTCGTTCGCCCGCAGCGCCGGCAGCCCGCGCTCGACCAACAGTGACAGTGGGTCGCCGACCTCGACTCGGTCGAGCGCCTCGCCGGTGATGTCAGACAGCCGCTCTTCGAGCACGGCCTCCAGCAGCTCCGATTGCGTGGGGAAGTACCGATACGCCGTCGCGCGTGACACATCGGCGGCCTCAGCAGCCTCGGCGACCGTCGGGATCGCACCCCTATCCATCAAGGTCGCCGCGGCGCGGGTGAGCGCCGCATGCGTTCGTCGACGCGCCGGCGTGTTGACCGTCGATGATTTCCCTTGACGAGTTGGCACGCCGCCAATGATACTCGCATCTCAAAGTGAGACTCATATCTCACCATCCGTGCGGGGAGTATGAGATGGCGGACGTCGCACGCTCGCCAGAGCGCCCGGGAGTCGGCTCGAGGACGAAGCCTGTCGCACCGCCAGTGACGTGGGAACGTGACAGCGTCCACTTTCCTGAGCCGCTGAAGCCCTTGGCGCAGTCGTTCGGGACGGTGCCCGCGGAACAAGGAAGTGCGATCGGCTTCGCACGCTGGTCCCTGCCTGTCGAGTCGTTCCGGCTGGAGGCGTTCGACGGCTACATCTACTCGCGGATGGAGCCCTTCGGCGGCGAGCCGCCGAAGCTGTTGCGGCGCGCAATGCAGCTCCTGCCGCAGCTGGCGCACGCGTGGCGACTGGATCCCGCCGTGCGCCGCCGCATCCTCGCCTTCGACAAGTTCGTCGCCGACGGAGGCTTTGAGAACAGCATCGACCTCTGGCAGGACGAGTGGGAACCCGAGCCAGCAGGCGCTGTCTACCCTGCGCGCTTTAGATCTCGAGGCCGCTTCAGACGACGAGCTCGCCGCGCACCTCGACGCGCTGTACGAGTACATCGTGTGGGCGTGGTCGGTGCACGCGAACGTGCACTTCGTCTCGTTTTACGTTCGGGGGCGGTTTTTCGAGGCGTGCCGGCGCCTGCTGGGACTGGAGCGCTCGGCTGCGCAGGCCCTGCTGGCAGGAGCCGATCCGGCCCTTCAGGAATCCAGCGACGCCCTGGCTGACCTCGCCGACGAGGTTCGTGGCGAGCCCGCCGTGATGCCGGCGTTCCAGCGACCGGGGACATCGGCGTTCGAGGCCGTGGACGAGGCGTCGCTGCGCCACCGTCTCGACGCCTATCTCGAAGCCCACGGCGACCGGCCCCTGGATGGGTTCGACATCACCCGTCCCCGCCTGCGCGAGCGCCCCGAGATCCCGCCAACCTGCTGCGCGACCTCATCCTTCAGCCCGTGCGCCAGGGTCCGGGGAAACACGTGCGCAGGACGAGGCGGCGTTGCGCAGCCGCCTCAGCCGAGCGGAGCTCGCCGAGTTCGACCATTGGCTGGGACTGGGACGTCGCGCCTACCCGCTGAACGAAAGCCATGAGCATCTGCTGACCGATGTGCCGGAGTCGCTGGCCCGCTACGCCGTCCTCGAGGCCGGTCGGCGCCTCGCGGACGCCGATCGCATTGAAACGGGCGATGACGTGTTCTTCCTGTTCAAGTCGGAGCTGACCGGCGCGTTGACGGGCCCTGCAGACGTACGCCACCTGGTGTCGTGGCGGCGAGCCGACTTCCACCGCCAACTGCAGCTGACCCCGCCGGCCGTGCTCGGGCCGCCGCCAGAGCCTCCCCCGCTGCATGCCCTGCCTCGGCGAGGTCGAACCGACCCGCGACGGACAGGCCACGGGCTGTCCACCCGGCCACGTTCGGACAGGTTTGGCGGGGCCAAGTTGCAGCGATTCTGGGGCGTGCGTGCGGCGGGTGCGCAGGGCGGTGGTCCAGGGCGATCGTCGACCACGCCTTCGTCACAGCGAACTTGGGGGGAGAAGCCGATGCACACCAAGATGGCGACGGCGATGTTCGTCACGTTGATCGTGTTCTGCGCGCTGGTCAGCGTTGTTGCTGTTCCGCAGTCGGCGCGAGCAGAGAGTGGGCCGGGGACCGCCTGGCCGATTACCAGCTACGGTCCCAGGTCGAGCGACGACGTCATCCTGCAGTGGAACGAGGAGTTGCTGGAGGCCATCCGATTGCACCCGGCGCAGACCGGACCGACGATCGCAGCGCGGGCGCTGGCGATCCTGCACACGGCCACGTACGACGCATGGGCCGCGTACGACGCCGTCGCCAAGGGAACCCGCTTCGGGAGCACGCTGCGGCGGCCGAAGGCCGAGCGGACCGTGCAGAACAAGAACAAGGCGATCAGCTACGCGGCGTACCGCGTCCTAGTGGACCTCTTCCCGGCGAGCCGGCACCCCAGCATCGGTCAGGCCGACTTCGCCGGTCGGATGGCCGCACTCGGATACGATCCCAACGACACCTCGACCAACACCTCGACACCGCAGGGCATCGGCAACGTCGTCGCTGATGCGGTGCTGACGTTCCGGCACGCCGATGGCGCCAGCCAGCTCGGTGACCAACCAGGAGCACCCGCTCCCTACAGCGACTACACCGGATACACATCGGTCAACCAGTGGAACCAGGTCACCGACCCGTGGAAGTGGCAGCCACTGTGCACGTTGACCGTCACAGGCATCAGCAGCGGTACGTCGCCGTTCCCAACCGACGGGACGTGTTCAGCGCCCAACTACGCAATCCAGAAGGCGCTCACGCCACAGTGGAAGAACGTGAAGCCGTTCGCGTTGATCTCACCGCTGCAGTACCGGGTCGTCGGGCCGCCCAAAAACCCGGACGGTACCTACTCCACCGCTGAGATCGAAACCGCGCTGGTCGACACGGCCAACCTCACAGACGCCGCCAAGGCCAAGGCGGAGTACTGGGCGGACGGTCCAAACACCGAGTTCCCGCCCGGCCACGAGGCGGTGCTAGCGCAGGCACTGTCGCGCAAACGCGGCTTCAGCCTCGACAAGAACGTCCAACTGTTCTTCATCCTCGGAAACGCCATGCTGGACTCGAGCATTGCCGCATGGGCGTGGAAGTATCACTACGACTTCGTCCGGCCGGTCACCGCCATCCGGGTGCACAAGCAGGGCACGCTCGTCAACTCTTGGCTCGGGCCCAACCAGGGGTACGGCATGGTGGATGGCTCGCGGTGGCAGCCGTACCAGCAGCAGAACGTGGTGTCACCGCCGTTCCCCGAGTACGTCTCGGGACACTCGACGTTCAGCGGGGCTGCGGCGACCGTGCTCGCCACGTTCAACGGCAGCGACACGTTCGGTGCGAGCGTCACGATCCCGAAGGGTTCGTCGAAGTTCGAGGCCAACACGCCCGCGAACGATGTGACGTTGTCGTGGCCGACGTTCTCGGCGGCGGCCGACGAGGCGGGGATGTCACGCCGCTATGGCGGCATCCACTTCAAGAGTGGCGACTACCACGGCCGCACGCTCGGACGGCAGGTGGCCCAGTTCGTCTGGAGCCGCGCCCAGAACTACATCCAGGGCAAGATCAGCGGTTAGCACCAGCGCAATCACACATGTGGCATTGCCGACACCCTACGACCGTCCCTGTCCATCGGTACAGGTGGCTCAGGTTTAGAAAGATCAACGCCGGCTGACAGGAATACCTGGCACTTCGCCACGGTAGTCCTCGCTGTATCGAGATGATCGAGTCATCGAGGACGGTGGACAATGAAGAGAATCTTCGTCGGCGCGCTCGCGATACTCACCGTGTTGCTTATGCTCCTCCCTGCAGGCGCCGCATCGGCAGCGACAACGACGAGCTCCGCGCAGATCACCATCGAGGAGAAGGCCGACTACGACTTCGTCGGCGGCACGATCGATGTGGGTTTGAGGATTAAGTGCACGGGCGGCTCGGGATCTGTCATCGTGGACCTCGAGCAGTACCCGCCGGAAACGCCCTATCCCGTGGCCACAGGGTCTGGGCCGCAGATCGTTGTATGTGACGGTCAGCCACGCACCGTCGGCGTCACCGTCGCAGGCTTCGGTTTCGATGCCGGCAAGGCGTATGCGACCGCGACGCTGACCACCGACGACCTTCAGGCGGTCACAGAGGCTCGCCGGATCACGATCCGCGTGGTCTGATCACGGCGCTGTCCCGCGCGGCACACGTCGCAATGGACGCGGGTCGCAGATGAACTCCCACCGAATACCTCGATGGGAGTTCATCTGTCTGATCAGTTCCGGTGTGCATCACTTCCAGTCGGACGCCGTGACGAGAGCAACCACTTGATCAAGGTCGACGGCGTCGCCCGCGCCCACCGACACGCCGTCCACCGTGCCGTCGGTCGGTGCGGTGCTCCATCTTCATGGCCTCGAGCACCAGCAGGGTCTGGCCGGCGAGCAGAGGCGCCTTCGCGACCAGCACGACCGCGACATGAAGGTCCTGCACGACGAGATCAGCAAGGTGCGGGACGAGCGGAGGGAGGCCATCAAGCGCGTCGAGGAGCAGATTGCCCTGCTGCGCGATGAGCTGCGCCGAACTGCCGAGGCCATCGAAAGTCGGCTGTGAAGCGCTGCGGTCCGCGGGCTACGCCTTCGCAGCGCTGGGCTTCTTCCTGGCGAGCTGGCCTCAGCAGTTCGCCGGGTTCGGACTGATGATCGGGCTCGCGTGCCTGTGCGGCGTCATGTGGGTGTTGAGGAGTCTGGGCCCGACCTCGGAGGATGCCCCGAGTGTCGTGGAACTTCGGTGAGTGGCCTCCGTGCTGTGATGCATCGTAGGGTCAGGCTGTCGCGGCGTGGGCGACGTCGTCGGGGGCGTTGGGGTCGGTCGGCCACGGCGATGTGCAGGTTGAACCGCACCGGGTTCGTTGGAGGCTCGGTTACCTGTGACATCGAGAACCTTGCCGCTGTGCTTGGCCGTGAGCTTGAGTTCGTTGAAGCCGTAGCTCTCTGCCCAGAACCGCTGGTTGTCGCCACCCCACCAGTCCCACTGCACGATGGGCGCACCGTTCGTGGTCGAGATGCCGGACACGTCGAGCACCTTGCCGCTGTGTTGGGCCACGATGCGGACGTAGCCGCCGCCGACGGGCTCCAGCCGGAACCGCTGCATCGGGCCCCCGTGGTAGTCCCACTGGATGATCGGGGTGCCGTTCGCCGTCGAACCGTTCTTGACGTCGATCACCCGGCCGCTATTGACGGAGAAGAGGGGGCGCGCCGGCGCCCGAGCGAACGTCACGGCATACACCCACTCGTTAGCGCTGTCGGTGTGGCTGGCCGAGAACCCGATGTGCGTATACGAGCCGTCCTCGATGATCTGCCTGTGGGGTGGACTGCCCATCCACCAGGTGAAGGGAGCGTCGCCGTTGAGAAGCGCACCGCCCCAGGCGAGGATCTCGCCTGTCCGGTCCTGCTCCGGTCGCCACCCACCGGCTCCGGCCTTTGCGATGATGCGCTGCGCTGGTCTGGTGCGGTCGTCGGAGCTGATGTGCGGGTCGCGGCCGGGCGTCTTATATATCCGCGGGTTGGCAGCCATGTCCTTCGTGTGCGTCTCCGCAGCGGCCGCAAGCTCGCGGTCTATGAAGACAGGAGCGCGGCCCAGCGCAGTCCGGTGCCGGTTGATTTTTTCCCGGATCGCCACTCCGGTCAGCGCGATGCCGAACAGGAGGTCGCCCATGCCGACTGTCATCCGCCGCCCGCCTTATGACCGGCCACCAAATGTTGCGGCCGCTACGTCAGTATGAAGCGGGGATTCGATTGCCCGCAAGTACAGATGATCTCGTACGAGCTGCACAGCGATGAACTTGTACGAGCTACATCGATCACCGCTCCTGGACTCCGATGCTTACGTTTCCTGATTTGACATGAAGGCGTCCGAATGCCGTGACGAACCTCCTCATCGGTGCGATCGTCTCCGCGGTTCACTGGGCGACCAACAACTCGGCGGGAGGAGGGCGTGCCGGCCGCGCTCGTCGTCGCTCGCATGGCCGGGCGGCGGCCGGAGTCGTACCGCGTCGGCCGCCGCGATGCGCACGGCGTCGACGGGCATCCCTCCGTGCTCGTGCGGGCCCGGCGGCTCGGTCAGGTCGTCCGCGGCGAGTTCGTCGAGCTGATCCAGGAGGCATGGCTGACGCAGACGTCGCGACGGCGGATCAAGGCCTGGCTGGCGGACCATGATCCGCCCCTGATCGAGTGAGATCGCACGGACGTGATGCCCACGTCGATCGGCAATGCCGCCGCGATTCGGAGCGGATGAGTGCGCTGACCTGCGGCGAAACAATCATGTGCGCCAAACGCACGCCGATGGCATAAGATACGCAGTCGTACGTCCACCAAGGGTGCCAGCGGGACGGCACCCGGATCGTGACCGCGTCTTGACACACGCGCCGAGCCACACCCGGCCACCCTCACGAGCTCGACCGACGAGCGCGCCGACGCAGGACGCGGGTGTCGAAGTCGAGGATGTCGCGGTCGTCGGACGTCGAGCGCTGGTCCGTGTACTGGTCGTTGTGTTGGTCGTGGTTGCCCTGATCGTTGTCGGCGCCACCGCGCTGTTCTTCGAGCGCCAGCAGACGTACGACGAGAGCATCGAACGCATCCCGGACGCCTTCCCGGCCGAGGCGGGCCGACCGGCGCCCGCGGTGGTGCCGCCGGCTCCGGCGGCGGCGCCGGCGGAGAACTGGTTGCTGGTCGGCTCGGACCGGCGCGCCGACCAGGGCACCACGGGAGCCGATGCCGACGAGCAGGTGTGGCGCTTCGGCGCGCAACGTGCCGACACGATCATGCTGGTCCACCTGCCGTCGGACCGCAGCCGCGCGTACCTCGTGTCGTTCCCTCGCGACTCGTGGGTGCCCATCCGAGGGCACGGGAACGCGAAGATCAACGCCGCGCTGTCGTACGGCGGTCCGCCGCTGCTCATCGCCACCATCGAGGACCTCACGGGCGTGCGGATCGACCACTTCGCGATGCTGGACTTCCAGGGGTTCGAGTCCATGACCGACGCGCTCGGCGGTGTCGACGTGCGTGTGGCCCAGACCGTCACGGACACGGCGCGCGACGTCGTGTGGCAGGCGGGCACCCACCGCCTGGACGGCGAGCAGGCGCTGGACTTCGTACGTCAGCGGTACAACCTGCCGGGCGGCGACTTCGACCGCATCAAGCGTCAGCAGGCGTTCCTCAAGGGACTCGCCGGCAGGGTCACGGACCGCGACGTGCTGACCAATCCGCTCCGGCTCAACGCGTTCCTCGAGACCGCGACCAGGACCGTCAGCGTCGACAGCACCGTGACCATGTCGGATCTGCGCTCACTGGCCGTGCAGCTGCGCTCGGTCCGTCCCGACGACGTCGTCTTCATGACGATCCCGGTCGCCGGGACCGGTACCGAGGGTGGACAGAGCGTCGTCTACCTCGATCACGCGCAGAGTCGGGCGCTGCATCGGGCGTTGCGCAAGGACACGGCCGACGCGTACGTGGCTCGCGTCGGCGACGCCGTCAACCAGGTCGACGAGGTGCGCTGAGGCTGTGCTTCCGGCGGCTGTCACCGTGCTAGCAACACGACCGCGGCCCGGATCGAACCGCCATCGAACGGCTAGCTGGGCACCACGCACGCGCCCCACAGATCCGCTCCTCGGGACTGTGGAACGTCAACCACGTCACCCGAGCACCACAATTCCGATGTGTTGAGGCCGACTGTTGACACGCTGTTGCCAACAGAAGTGGCGATCACGGGCGACCAGTGGCAACACCGGCATGCCGGCCCCGGTTCAGCAGCTTGTGGATGCCCGGTCCTACGGCTGACGCGCGTCCGTGCAAGGCTCGGTGCCGGGCAGGCGGACGGGGAGTCGGACCCGCAGGACGGTCCCACGAGGGCCCGGCTCGAGCCCAGGATCTGCAGCGTGCTGTCGAGGCCGTCGCTCAGGTCGGTCAGCTGCATCGACGCGCGGTCCATCTGGGAATAGGACCTGACCGCCGCCACGAGCTCGGTGATGCGGCGGGTCGACTCCTGGACCTCGCCGAGCAGCGCGGCGGCGGACAGCGTGCTCGCCCCCCACTCCAGGGCGGGCTCAAGCCGCGATTCCTTCATCGCGCGTGCGGCCGGCTCGCACCAGGCGGCGTCGACGCCGGCAGCAGCAAGCGGCGCAATCCACTCGCGTGCGACGCCGCGTCGCGTGAGCCACAACGACAGCTCCTGCTCGCGGTCAGCGCGGCCGAGAGGATCCGGATCGGCATCCAGTGAGTCGATCTCGCGACGCAGCTCGTCGAGGGCGGAGAACTGGGCCGCAGAGATGTCGTTGTGAGCGAGCCCGCCCAGCGACGCCAGCAACGTCCGGTGGGCGATACCGAGCGCATCGACCGCCCGGCTCGAAGCCGAGGCTGGATTGTTGATCTCGTGCGCAAGCCCGGCGACGAGCGTGCCGAGCATGACCAGGGACCCGCGTTGCCGTGCCGTCGCCTCGATGGAGCGTGCGGTGCGATACAGCCCCTCGATGAGGTGAACGCCGAAGGCGTCTCCAGCCAGGCCCTTGCGGCGCAGCCAAGCGACAGGTAACGAAACCCCCTCAGTGCTGTCATGCGCGCCATACGAGTAGACGGTCGAGCTGCGCGGCGACGTTGTAGTCCTCATTGACTCCGACGTGCGCGTATGCGCTTTGGGTCATGAAGGTCGTGCTATGCCCGAGCCGCTTGCTCACGACATGGAGCGACACGCCGGCTTCGAGCAAGACCGTGGCGTGGCTATGCCGCAGGTCGTGAAGTCTGATGGTCGGGAGGGACGTTCGGCGGACGAGGCGCCGGAATTGGTGGCTGACACCCTGCGGTGTCAGATGAGCGCCGTCGCGTTCGGTGAAGACGAGGTCCAAATCGTTCTCCCACGCGTCGCCGGCACATAGTTCCCAGAGGCGCTGACGTTCGCGTTGGAGTCTGACAACGCGCAGTGTCGAGTCGGGCATGATGACCCGTCGCGGGGTGCAGGTCTTAAGTGAGCCCAGCTCTAGGGCGCCGTCGAGTGCACGCGTCAAGGCGCGGCGAAGGTGAAGCGCCGACCGCTTGATGTCGACGTCGCTCCAGCGCAGACCGAGTTCCACTTGCTGGGTTGAGTCAAGTGTGCGGTCATGTTCAGGCGGCCGCGACTTGCTGACGGTCGATGAATCGGTCGAGTTCGCGGTCGAGTCGTAGCCACGCGACGGCGAGGGGGTCGCGTTGGGCGATCTCGTCGGGTACGGCGAGATCGCAGGCCGCCAGACCGGGCGTGAGCACGCGGCCGTAGGTCTTGGTGAACAGCACCGCCACCCATCTGCCGTCGGGGGTCAGCTGGTAGGGGGAGTGCTCCGCTGTTCCGCCGCGTGTCGTTAGCCACGAGGTGCTGGTCCCGCCCCGACGGTAGCGGGTGGACGACTCCGCGCACTTCCACGGCACGACACGTGCGCCGCCGCCCGTTCAGCAGTCGGCGACCGCTCGACGTGCCTCCATCAGACAGGCGGCGTTGTCACCATCGAAGACGAGGTGACTCCTGCTGTGATCCCTCGTCGAGGGCGAGCGACCCACACCGGTCAGATACGGTGCGCCGATGCTGAGAAGTCCACCGCCGGACGCGGGGACGACGCTCACAGGTGGACCCGGTCCGCGAGGGCCGCGACGTCGTCGAGCGCGCGACGCGCGCGGCGCAGCCGCCGTCCCGCGTACGCCGACAGATCAACGCAGTCGTTGCCTCCGTTGTGCTGGACGCGCGCCCACAGGCCCCAGACGACGTCGGTCACGGGACGCCACAGCGCCAGACGCG
>Ga0299913_10002135_pt1 | contig 15404 bp, 10 predicted proteins | sample RVTome_9_FD_201360 | JGI IMG/M metagenome (GOLD analysis project Ga0299913, IMG submission 201360) | Soil microbial communities from uranium-contaminated site in the Upper Colorado River Basin, Wyoming, United States - RVT155D38 (version 2) ...
CGGCGCGCGGACTCCACGTCGCCCCCGATGAACGAGACGATCGCGGGTGCGGCGGCGAGGGCCAGCGCGCCCCAGCCCGCGGCCTCCGCGATGAACGAGTCGCCCATCGTCGGCGTCGCATCGTCCGGGCCGTAGCCGTCGAAGAAGCGAGCCTCTCCGAGCGGCGCCGGCGCCGTGAACCACTCGTCCCCGAGCCCGCTGACCCTGATCCCGAGCCTCCGGCCGTTCCCGCACATGGCCGTCACGATCGGGCTGCCCTCCACGCCGTGCGCGCCGTCGGCGAGCAGCTTCCCCGTTGCGATCGAGAACGGCAGGAAGAAATGCCGGTTCCCGAAGCCGTAGGCAAGCACGCGCGCCGCCTCCGCGCCCGGGCAGGCCTCCGCGATCGCCGGCGCCAGCAGTCCCATCAGCGCGGCGGTGGAGGCGACGTTCCGGTTGTGGCACTCGTCTCCGCGCCGCAGCCCCTCCGCGACCATGGCGGTCAGCTCGATGGGCTCGCTCGCCCGGATCGCGCGGTCGAGGACCGGTGCGCAGGCGTCCGCCAGCCACTCGAGCCTGCCGAGCGTGTCGCCGTCGTTGGAGCCGAACCGAAGCGCCTTGCCGAGCCCCTCGTTCAGCGGACTGAAGGCACGCCTCGAGGCGGCGCTCGCCACGACCACCGGCATTCGCGGGCTGACGATCCCCGCCATGGCACCTACGCAGTGATGGTGGTGGCACGGCTCGATCTCCACCGCCCCGGAGTCGAGCAGCGCCTCCGCTCGGTCGAGGTCCTCGGCCTCGCCTTCGAACACGAGCGCCCCGAGCAGGGCGCCGCGCATGGGGCCCGGCAGCTCCTCGAGCGCGAGCGGCGGGCCGGCATGCAGGTAGCGCCTTCGGCCCACCCAGGGGATCGCCTCGCGGGCGGCTCGGACCCCCTCGAGGTGGACGACGATTCGGTCCAGCGCGTCGATCGATTGGAGCCGCGGATCGGCCATTGGAGTACGTATGATGAAGCAGTGACCCGCGATCCGGCGCCTTCGGCGCGGTCCGGCGTCGATCGGCGCGGCATGCTCGTCCTCGCGAGCGGCCATGCGTGCGTCGACGCGTGCCAGGGAGCGGTCCCGGCGCTGCTCCCATTCCTCGTCGACCGCCACGGGCTCAGCTTCGCCGCCGCGAGCGCGCTGGTGCTCGCCACGACAGTCTCTTCGGCCCTCGTCCAGCCGCTGTTCGGGGCGTTCTCGGACCGGATCTCCTCGCCGTGGCTGATGCCCGGCGGGGTGATGCTCGGGTGCGCCGGCGTGGCGGTCGCCGGGATCATGCCGAGCTACCCGCTCGTGTTCGCCGCGGTCCTGCTCAGCGGGCTCGGGATCGCCGCCTACCACCCGGAGGGCTCGCGCTTCGCCAACCACGTCTCCGGCCCCCGGCGGGCGACCGGGATGGGCTACTTCTCGCTCGGGGGCAACATCGGCTTCGCGCTCGGGCCGATCTTCATCACCCCGATGGTGCTGATCTTCGGGCTGACCGGCACGCTGGCGTTCCTGCTTCCAGGAGCGGTGATCGGCTGGGTGCTCCGGTCGCACCTCCCCCACCTTCTCGCGTTCCGCCCGCCGCCGCAGCCGGCGCACGCGCCGGTGAGCCGCGCAGACGACTCGTGGCGCGGGCTCATCGGCCTCATCGCGGTGATCTCGTGCCGGTCGTTCGCCTTCTACACACTCCTGGCGCTCGTGCCGCTCTACTTCATCGACGTGCTCGACACCTCCGATGCGACCGCCAACGCGGCGCTCACCGGGATGCTCGTCGCGGGCGCGATCGGCACGCTCGCCGGCGGCATGCTCGCCGACAGGGTCGGCCGCCGGCCTGTCCTGATCGGCTCGCTCCTGCTCCAGACGCCGATCCTGCTCGCCGCGACGCTTGGCGGCGTCGGCCCGGCGATCGTGCTCTTCTCGCTGTTCGGGTTCGTCGCGATCGCCAGCTTCAGCGTCACGATCGTCATGGGGCAGGAGTACCTGCCGAGCAGGATCGGCCTCGCCTCCGGCTTCACGCTCGGCGCCGGCGTGGGGATCGGCGGCCTCGCCGCTCCGCTCTTCGGCTGGATCGGCGACGAGTTCGGGCTGACCACCTCGATGCAGCTGCTCGCGGCGCTTCCCCTGCTCGGTGTCGTGGTCGCGCTGACGCTGCCGACGGCGGTCGCGTCGAGCCGCAACCTGGCAGCGGCCCGTCAGGAGGCCATGACGCGCTCCAGGCGCAGCGCCACGGCCAGCGCCGGGGCGAGCCGCGGCGGCGGCGCCGCCAGCTGAACGGCGATCGGGCGGCCCGTGCGATCACGGCCCGCGGGCAGCGACAGCGCGTGCCAGTTGAGCGCGTTGAAGAGCCGCGTGAACGCGGTCGAGACCTTCACGCTCTCGGCTTCCCGGTCCGGGGCGGGCACCGGCACGGTCGGGCAGAGGACGGCGTCGAAGCGGGCGAAGCGCCGGGCCAGGCTGCGCCGCGCCGCCGAGAGCGCCGCCATCGCGGCCTCGTAACGGGCGGGCCCGCGGCTGCGGCCGAACTCGACCGTGCTCCGGATCAGCTCGGTGAACCGCGACGGGTCGGCGTCGACCCGGTCGCCCCATGTCTCGGCCAGCTCGTACGCGAGCGCGGCGCCGAAGCCGTCGGCGCGCCAGTCGAGCCTCCGCTCCTCCACCTCCACGCCGCGCTCACCCGCGAGCAGCGCCGCCGCTCCCGCACAGGCGTGTGCGACGCTCGCCTCGGACTCCTCGACCAGGTCGGCGAGCAGCGCCACGCGCAGCCGTCCCCTCGGCGCCGGCGCGCGCCCGCTCGCCGAGTGCACGGCCAGGGCGCCGGCGCAGTCCGCGACGCTCTCCGCGAGCAGGCCCGGTGCGTCGAAGCTCGGCATCGCGCCCACGATGCCCCGGCGCGGCAGCCAGCCGAGCGCGGGCTTGATTCCCACGATCCCGCAGTACGCGGCCGGGACGCGCGCCGAGCCGGCCGTGTCGGAGCCGAGCGCGAGCGGGACGATGCCGGCCGCGACCGCGACGGCCGATCCCGAGGAGGAGCCGCCCGGGCTCAGCGCCGGGTCGAGTGGGTTGACACAGGCGGGAAACCCGGGTGCCTGGCCGCCGGTGCTGGCGCCGAGCGGATCCATCGCGGTCTTGCCGATCGGCACCGCCCCGGCGGCTCGCAGCCGGCGCACGAGCTCGGCGTCGGCGCGGGCCGCCGACACGGCCCCTGTGAGCCCCGCGGTCGTCGGCAGGCCGGCGACGTCGTAGAGGTCCTTGACCGCCACCGGGACGCCGGCGAGCGGCCCCCGGCGGGCGCGCCGTGCGCGGTCCATCTCGCCCGCCGCCCGCCTCGCCCGCTCGGCGTCCAGCGCCCAGAAGGCCCCGAGCGCTTCGCGCTCCTCCGCCGCGGCGAGGGCGCGCTCCACGCGCTCGAGCGCGCTCACACCGGCCCGGAGAGGCGCACCCGGGTTCCGAGCGGATGCCGCTGGCCGGGGCCGAGACCGATCTCCACCTCCCAGGCGGCCAGGCGCTCCCGCGCGGCCGCGGTCGCGGCCTCGTCGACCTCGCCGCCGTCGCCGATAACGACGCCGTAGCGGGAGGCGGCGACCTCGGCGTCGATGAAGCCGTCGGAGAGGTCGCGCAGCACGAGCTCGACCGCGCGCTCGTGCGGCGGCCCGAAGCCGCCGCCGCCGTTCGAGCAGTAGAGGAGCTTCGCGCCTTTCGGGACGCGGATCCCGGTGGCGTCCATGCCGAGCGACTGCTCGCCGGCCCCGCCGGGATCGAGCACCAGGCGGTTGGGGCCGCCGTTGAGGCCGCCGGCCAGCCCGAAGGGCGTGACCTCGGCCCGGTCGCCGTGCATCGTCAGCACGATGTCGTCGGTGGCCTCGAACGAGCGGTCGATGCCGAAGCCGCCCCGAAACGTCCCGTGCCCGCAGGAGTTCGGCATCGCCTCGCAGCGCAGGTAGCGGATCGGCACGATCCGCTCGATCACCTCGATCGGCTGATTGGTGGCGCCCCCGATGAAGATCATGAGCTGGAAGCTGTTGCCGTCCTTGTAGCTGCGCGCCCCCTGGCCGCCCTCGTTCCAGAGGTAGACGACCGACTCGCCGCCCGACTCGGGATGGCGGCCCATGATCGCGAGGTTCGCGAGGTTGATCGTGGCGGCGTGCTGGCGGCGGGCGTCGATGCCGGCGAATGCCTGCGCCCAGCACGCCATCGTCACCGCGGCGACCTTCTCGTAGGCGCCCGAGGCGTACCCGGTCACCGGGGTCGGCTCGCGCACGTCCACGCACGAGCCCGGGGTCGAGACGATCTCGAGCGAGCTGATGATGCCGTGGTTCAGCGGCTTCAGGTCGGGGAAGCAATGCAGCGTGCCGTCGCAGACGGCGGCGACCAGCGCCGGGCGGGCGAAGCCGAAGACCCCGATCGGCGCCGGATCGGAGCCGGTGAAGTCGAAGACGGCCTTACCGTCCCGGACCCGCAGCTCGAGGTGGACCTTGATCCGCGGCTGGTCCGGGTGCATGTAGTCCTTGTCGCCGAAGTCGGCGAACTCGTAGACGCCGTCCGGAAGCGCCGCGATCGCGTCGCCGAGCAGCACCCTGCTGCGGTCGATGCTGACCTCCATCGAAGCGACTATGACGTCGACGCCGAACTCCTCGACGTAGTCGTGAAGGCGCTCCTCCACCAGCCGCGTCGCCTGGATCTGCGCGTGGAGGTCGGCCATGCGCTCGCCGGGATTGCGCACGTTGGCGCGGATCAGGGCAAGGGTCGGCTCGACCGTCCGGCCGCGGTCGACCAGGAGCATCGGCGGGATCCTGATCCCCTCGGCGTAGCACTCGGTCGCCTGCGGGTTGAACGTTCCCGGTACCGGGCCCCCGACGTCGGGCCAGTGCCCGCATGAGATCGCCCAGGCGATCAGCCGCTCGCCGGCGAAGATCGGCCGCACCACCTTGATGTCGGGGGTGTGCGAGCCGCCGAGGTATGGATCGTTGAGCAGGTGGACGTCGCCCGGCCGCGGCGCGGGGAAGGCCGCGATCACGGCGCGCAGCGAAGCCTCGAACGTGCCCAGGTGGGCGGCCTGGTCCTTCTGGCCGTGCGAGACGAGCCGGCCGTCGGCGCTGAGCAGGGAGCCCGAGAAGTCGTGGCCTTCCGTGATCGTCGCCGCGTAGGCCACGCGGGCGAGCAGGGCGCTCGACTCGTTGCAGACGGCGCGGAAGCCGTCGCGCAGGACCTCCATCGTGATCGGGTCCTGGCCCGCGGCCTCCGCGATTCCCATTCGCTCGCTCATCGCGACGCCCCCAGCTCGATCGAGAGCTCCCCGCCGGGCTCGACCGCCGCGGACGCTCGCGGCGGCACGACCGTCGTCGACGCCCACTCGGTCACGATGGCCGGCCCGTCGACCCGCTCGCCCACCGCCATGCCCTCGCGGTCGACCAGAAGCGAGTCGATCGTCCCCTCGCCGGGGAAGTGCGCCTTGATGCCGTGCCGCCCGCCCGGGGGCCCGGCGGCGAACGCCGGCTCGGGCGGCCGGTCGACCTCGCCGATCAACGCCGCGCGCAGGTTGACCACCTCGACCTCCGCGAGGCCCTTCGGCAGCTGGTACCCGAACTCGCGCGCGTGCTCCTCCTCGAACCGCTCGCTCAGGCCCTCCACCGAGCCGCCGGCGAGCGGCAGGTTGATGTAGCCGGAGATCTGGCCGAAGTAGCGCACGTCGGCGCTCAGCTCGAGCCGCCAGTCGCCGATCGAGGCGTCGCGCCGCCTGAGGTTCTCGGCCTCGGCGTCGAGCCGCGCCAGCGCCGCCTCGAGGCGTGCGGCATCGAGGGTCGAGGCGCGCTCGAACAACGGCTCCACGAGGTCGTGGCGGACGTCGATCGAGAGGATGCCGCGCGCGCTCATCAGTCCGGGCAGCCGCGGGACGACGACGCGGCGGATGCCGATCGCCGCGGCGAGGTCGCAGGCGTGCAGGGCGCCGGCGCCGCCGAACGCGACGAGCGAGAAGCGGCGCGGGTCATACCCGCGCTGCGTCGTCATCAGCCGCATGGCGCCGAGCATGGCGTTGTTCGACAGCCTCAGCATCCCCGCCGCGGCGTGGACCAGGCTCATTCCCAGGGGGCCGGCGATGCGGTCGGCGATCGCACGCTCGGCCGCGTCGCGGTCGAGCTCGATCCTGCCGCCGAGGAACCTGTCAGCCCGCAGCCGCCCGAGCACCAGATTGGCGTCGGTGTTCGTCGGCTCGGTCCCGCCGCGCCCGTAGCACACCGGCCCGGGGTCGGCGCCCGCGCTCTGCGGCCCCGCCCGAAGCGCGCCGGTGGCGTCGATCCATGCGATCGTGCCGCCGCCGGCGCCGATCGTCACCAGGTCGACCGCGGGGAAGATGATCGGGATGTTGAACTCGATGTGCCACTCGTTGCGGAAGGCGGGCTCGCCGTCGACGATCGCCGCGACGTCGGCGCTGGTGCCACCCATGTCGAGCGAGATCGCATTGGGGTGGCCGAGCCGGCGCGCGACGTCGCGGGCGCCCATGACGCCCGCCGCGGGCCCGGACTGGCAGATGCGCGCCGGCAGATGCCCGGCGGATGAGACGGTCATCAGGCCGCCGCCGGAGTGGCTCACGAGCAGCTCTCCGTCGAGCCGCGAGCCCGCCGGCCGCTCGCGCAGCGAGCTCGCGAGCCTGGCGAGGTACGAGGACATGCTCGGGCCGAGATAGGCGTTCGCCACCGTGGTGGAGGTCCGCTCGAACTCGCGGATCTCCGGCAGGACCTCGTGGCTCGTGCAGACGAAGGCATCGGGCAGCTCGGCCAGGACGATCTCCTTCGCCCGCGCCTCGTGAGTGCCGTTCATGAACGAGTTCAGGAAGCAGATCGCCACGGCGTCGACCGCGAGCTCGCGCAGGCGGCGAGCCACCGCGGCGACGTCGGCGAGGTCCAGCGCAAGCACGACTTCACCGGCGTAGTCGAGACGCTCGCGGACCCCGAAGATCAGCGAGCGCGGCACCAGCGGCGCGGGCGGATCCCAGTCGGAGTCGTAGAGGTCGGGCTTGTTCGCGCGCCCGGCGAGGAGCACGTCGCGGAAGCCCGCGGTCGTGATCAGCGCGGTGCGCGCCCCGCGGCGCTCGATGATCGCGTTGGTGCCCACCGTGGTCGCGTGCCGGAGCTGGGCCAGGTCACCGAGCTCCGCGTGGGCGAGCGCGGCGGAGACGCCGAGCACGAAGTCGTCCGGGACAGAGGCCTCCTTCGCCACCACGGTGTCGCCGGTGGCCGAATCGATCGCGACGAGGTCCGTGAACGTGCCCCCGATGTCCACCCCGACCACGTGCCCCATCGTCGCCCCGGATCAGTCCCGCGCGGCGGCCGGCTCGCCGGCCAGCCTCGTCGACAGCTCGCTGAAGAAATCCAGTGCCTCGGGGTTGGCGAGCGATCCGCGACTTGCTGCACGATCGGCCGGCACACCCATCAGGATCCGCTTCACCGGGATCTCCAGTACCTTGCCCGAGAGCGTGCGCGGAACCGCGTCGATGCTGAAGATCTCGTCGGGTACGTGGCGCGGAGAGCAGTGCTCGCGGATGCGGCGCTTGATCTCGGCCTCCAGCTCGGCGGTCAGCGCCGCGTTTTCGGCGAGGACCACGAACAGCGGCATCCACCCCTCCGTCCCCGGGCGCGGAAGGTCGACTACGAGCGCGTCGGCGACCCCGGGCAGCGTCCCGACGGCCCGGTAGATCTCCGACGTCCCCATCCGCACCCCGGAGCGGTTGATCGTCGAGTCCGAGCGCCCGTACATCACCGCGGTGCCGCGCGGCGTGATCTCGATCCAGTCCCCGTGGCGCCAGACGCCGGGGTAGTGCTCGAAGTAGCTCTCGCGATAGCGCGACCCGTCCTCGTCCCCCCAGAAGAACAGCGGCATCGACGGCATCGGCTCCGTGATCACCAGCTCGCCGACCTCGCCGATCGCCGGGCGCCCGTCGGCATCCCAGGATTCGACCTTCGCCCCGAGCGACCGGGCCTGCAGCTCGCCGCGGTAGACCGGCAGCACCGGAACGCCGCCCACGAACGACGTGCACAGGTCGGTGCCGCCGGAGGTCGAGAACAGCCAGGTCTCGGAGCCGAGCTCGTCGTAGACCCACTGGAAGCCCTCGGGCGAGAGCGGCGAGCCGGTCGAGCCGACCGCCCGCAGGCCCGAGAGGTCGCAATCCTCGGCCGGCTTCGTCCCGGCCTGCATGCACGCGGCGATGTAGCTGGCCGAGGTGCCGAAGATCGTGATCTGCGCCTCGTCGGCGAGCCGCCAGAGCGCGCTCATGTCGGGATGGCCGGGGCTGCCGTCGTGGCAGACGATCGTGGCGTCGGTGAGGAGCGCGCCGATCAGGAAGTTCCACATCATCCAGCCGGTGGTCGAGAACCAGAACACACGGTCGCCGGCCCTGGCGTCGGTGTGGAGGTGGAGCTTCTTCGAGTGCTCGAGCAGGATGCCGCCGTGGCCCTGGACGATCGCCTTCGGAAGCCCTGTCGTGCCCGAGGAGTAGAGGACCCAGAGCGGGTGGTCGAAGGCGACCTGGGCAAACGAGAGCGGCTGGCCGGCTCCCTTGGCGCACACCTCGCCCCAACTCGTCTCGCCCCGGATCCCGCCGAGGCCGGCGTGGGGACTCATGTACGGGAGGACGACCGCGTGCTCCACGGTCGGCAGCTCGCCTACGAGGTCGACGACCACCTGACGCCGGTCGAACGGCCGGCCGCCATAGCTGTACCCGTCGACGGCGAGCAACACCTTGGGCTCTATCTGGGCGAAGCGGTCGACGACTCCGCTCGCGCCGAAGTCGGGCGAGCACGACGACCAGACGGCGCCGAGCGAGGCCGTCGCAAGCAGCGCGACGACCGTCTCCGGGAGGTTCGGCATGTAGGCGACCACGCGGTCGCCCTCGCGGACCCCCAGCTCCCGCAGCCCGCCCGCGAACGCGGCGACCTGCTCGCCGAGCTCGTCCCAGGTCAGGCTCGAGAGCTTCCGCAACTCCGAGGCGGAGAGGATCGCCACCCGGTCGCCAGGCTTGCCGGCGAAGATGTTCTCGGCGTAGTTGAGGCGAGCGCCGGGGAACCAGCTCGCCCCCGGCATGCGGCGCTCGGGCAGGACCTGCGAGTACGGTTGGGAGGCGCTGATCCCGCAGAAGTCCCAGATCGTCGCCCAGAAGTCCTCCAGTTCGTCGACCGACCAGCGCCACAGCGCGTCGTAGTCGCCGCCGAAGCTAAGCCCGCGCTTGCTCTCAAGCCAGGTCATGTAGCGGGTGATCGTCGCGCCGGCCACGGCCTGACCGGACGGAGTCCACAGCAGCTCGCCTCGGTCTCTCCGGCCCATGGTGGGCGCGATCCTACTCATGTGCGGTCCGTTGGTAGTACCAAGTGCGATGGCGCAGCCGCGGCCCCCTCACGGCCTGTCTGTCGCTCGATCAGGAGGTACGCGACCACCCACACGAGAACGGTGATCGCAGCTGAAACGGCGAACACCGCGGCGAAGCTGCCGGTCGAGGCCAGGATCGCGCCGAGCACGGCCACGGCGAGCGCGCCGCCGAGCTGGCGGCCCGTCGACGTGACCCCGCTGGCCTCGCCGCGCTGGCCCGCCGCGACGGCGTTGAGGATGGTCGTGTAGCCCGGGTTGAACAGGAAGGGGAGCGAGACGCCCCACAGGAGGAAGCCCGGCACCAGCAGCAGGTAGCCGTCCTGAGACGAGAAGACGGCGAGCCAGATCAGGGCGACGACCATCACGGCGACGCCCGCGAGCATCGGCTGGCGCGGGCCCAGGCGGTCGGTCATCCGTCCGGACCAGAGAGACGTGACGACCTGCGGAAGCATCGCCGGGAGCAGCACCGTCCCGGTTGCCAGGGCCGACAGGCCGAGGCGGTCCTGGAGCAGGAGCGCCCCGAAGACGATGACCGCGAGCTTCGAGAACTGGGCGCAGAAGATGACCACGTTGGCGCCCACCACCGTCGGAGGCCGCAGCAGCTCCAGGTTGATCAGCGGGTCGCGCACCCGCCGCTCGATCCCGATGAAGACGGCGAGGCCGACCGCCGATATGGCTAACAGCGCGAGGATGGGGGTGGACGCCCAGCCCCGGGCGGGCGCCTCCATGAGCGCGATCACCAGCGGCGCGACGAAAGCCAGCAGGGCCACGAACCCGCCGACGTCGAGCCGCGGACGAGCGGCGGTCATCTCGACGTCGCGCCAGAAGACCACGACCACGGCCATCACCGCGAGCATCAGCGGTACGTTCAGGAAGAAGATCCAGCGCCACGAGGCGAGGTCGGTCAGGACTCCGCCGAGAAGCGGCGCGACGAACGCGAAGACCGCAGCGATCAGCCCGTAGATCCCGACAGCCGCCCCGCGCTCGCTGTCCGCGAACGCAATTCCGGTCATCGCGATGCTGAGGGAGAGCAGCGTCGCCGCGCCGAGGCCCTCCACGACGCGGCTCGCGAGCATCGCGGCGGCGCCATCGGCGAAGCCCGCCCCCAGCGAGCCGAGGCAGACGGCCATGCCGCCGCCGACGAACACCCACCGGTGGCCCAGGATGTCCCCCAGGCGCCCGGCCGCGGCCACGAACGCCGTCACCGCGAGCACGTACGCGTTCACCACCCAGCGGCTGACCACGGGCGAGAGGTCGAGCTCCTCGCGGATCGTCGGCAGCGCCACCCCGACGAGGACCTCGTCCAGCAGGACGATCCCCAGCGAGGATCCCATCGCGACGAGGATCCACCACCTTCGCGCCGCCTCCCGGATCCTTGGGCTACCTGTCATTACCGGTCGGCCAGGTTATGGGCAACCGCCTCGCGCCGTGGGGGCCCGAGAGGGAATGCCCCCACGGGATACGGGGTTCTCCCGAAGATCGGCAGCTTCCCGTCTGACATCGTCCAGGCGCGTGACGCCCCCAGCGAGGCTGCTGCTCGAGCCCGGCTCGATCGGGCCGGTCACGACGCGCAACCGAGTCGTGAGGGCCGGCACGTCGGAATCGATGGCCGGACCCGGCGGTGAGGTGACCGACGAGGTGGTCACGCTCTACGAGAACCTGGCCCGCGGGGGCGCGGGCCTGATCTTCACCGGCCACTTCTACTGCCACCCGCGCGGCCGCTACGGCAGGCGGCAGGTCGCCATCGACCGCGACGACACGATCGATGGGCTCTCACGGGTGACGGACGCCGTCCACCGCCATGGCGGGAAAGTGTTCGCGCAGATCGCCCACGCCGGCAGCCAGACCCTGCTGCCCGACATCGAGCCGCTGGCGCCGTCCTCGCGAGCCAACGTGATGACGGGCCGCGAGGTCGCCGAGGCCTCGGCCGAGGAGATCGAGGAGGCGGTCGAATCGTTCCGCGACGCTGCCCGGCGCGCCGCCGAGGCGGGCTTCGACGGCGTCCATCTCCACGGCGCCAACGGCTACCTGATCAGCCTATTCCGCTCGCCGCTCAGCAACCGACGCGAGGACGACTGGGGCGGCTCGGCCGAGGCGCGCGAGCGCTTCCCGATCGCGGTGACCGAGGCAGTGCGCGATGCGCTTCCGGCCGATCTCGCGCTGACGATGAAGCTCGGGTTCCGCGACATAGTCGACGAGCCCGGCCTCGAGATCGACGACGCGGTCGCCGGCGCCGGGCGGATCGCGGCCGCCGGACTCGACGCGATCGAGGTCTCTTCGAACCTGATGAGCGACTACGTCAGCGCCTCGATCCGGGCCTACGTGGCAGTCGATCGGAGGAGGGCGCTCGAGGACCTGCTCGTTCACCGCCTGCTCCGGTCGCCGGAGCCCGAGGCGTACTTCCTGCCGTTCGCCAGGCGGCTGCGCGACAAGGTCGACACGAAGATCGTGCTCGTCGGCGGGCTACGGCGGACCGAGACGATGGAGGGGATCCTCGAGAGCGGCGGCGCCGACTTCGTGTCCATGGCCCGCCCCTTCATCCGTGAGCCCGACCTGGTGCGCAAGCTCGAGGCCGGACGCACCGGCCTCGTGGACTGCGTCTCCTGCAACATGTGCCTGATGCACGAGGACGTTCACGGGATTCGCTGCTGGCGCACGCCGCGCAAGCGGATGCTGGAGCACGCCCGCCATCGGCTCAGCGGGCGGCTCACCGCCGAGATCGGCATGGCGGGGTCCCACAAGCGGTGAGCGCAGCGACGACCACCTTCTGGCACGGCCAGGCGCACATGCCCAGCGTCAAGGACGCGGAGCGGGTGATCGTCCGGGGCGAGGGCGCCTTCCTCTGGGACGCCGACGGCCACAGGCTGTTCGACGGGACGGCGAGCCTCTGGTACTGCAACATCGGCCACGGCCGCCGCGAGATCGCCGAGGCCGTGTACGACCAGATGACGCGGATCGAGGCGTACTCCACGTTCCAGCAATACGCCACTCGGCCGCCGCTCGACCTGAGCGAGAGGCTCGCGCAGGTCTCGCCGATCCCGAGCACGAAGGTCTTCCTCACGTCGGGCGGGAGCGACGCGATCGACGTTGCGGCGAAGCTGGCGCGCCGGTACTGGAACGCGGCCGGCCGCGTCGACAAGCAGACGCTCGTGACGCGCGAGCGGGCGTACCACGGCCTGCACGGGATAGGGACGAGCATCGCCGGGCTCGACCTCAACCGTGAGGGCTACGGCCGGCTGATGCCGGACACCGTCAGGGTGGCGACGAACGACGCGGAGGCGCTCGCGGAGCTGCTGCGGGACCGGGGCGAGGAGATCGCCGCCTTCTTCTGCGAGCCGGTGATCGGCACCGGGGGCGTGATCCCGCCGGCCGAGGGCTATCTCGAGACCGCCGCCCTGCTCTGCCGCGAGCATGACGTGCTGTTCGTCGCGGACGAGGTGATCACCGGGTTCGGCCGCACGGGCCGGATGTTCGCGTCGGAGCGGTTCGGGATCGAGCCGGACATGCTCGTGTTCGCGAAGGGCGTGAGCTCGGGGTACATGCCGGTGGGCGGCGTGCTGGTGGGCGAGCGCGTGTGGGAGCCCTTCTGGGCCGACGGCAGCGAGCTGATCTTCCGCCACGGGCTCACCTATTCCGGACACGCCGGCGCCTGCGCGGCGGCGATCGCGAACCTCGAAGTGCTCGACCGCGAGCGGCTGGTCGACCGGGTGAGCGAGCTCGAGCCCGAGCTGGTGTCCGCGCTCGAGCCGCTGACGAGACATCCCGGTGTCGCGGACGTCCGCTGCGGTGTGGGCCTGCTCGCGGGGGTAGAGCTGGTCGATGACGGGGCGGTGCCGGCGGTGCTGGAGGGCTGCTACCGGCGCGGCGTGCTGACGCGGCTGCTGGCGCCGAAGACGCTGCAGATCTCGCCTCCCTTCGTCAGCGATCGCGACGACCTGGCTCGGTTGGTGGAGGTCTTCGGAGAGGCGATCGAGGCGGCCTGAATGCGCTACGTGAGGGTCAGCACCGACGATGGGCCGGTCGTCGCGGTGGAGCGCGACGGCGTCCTCGAGCCGCTCGACCCCGGGTCCGTCCCTGACCCCCTCGGCGGAGCCGGCTTGGCGGCGGCGCGGGACCTGGGTGGCCTGGACGGCGCGCGCCTGCTCGCCCCGGTCACGCCGGGGAAGGTGGTGGCGATCGGGCTGAACTACAAGGACCACATCGCCGAGACCGGGCTCGCGACGCCCGAGCGCCCGCTGATCTTCGCCAAGTTCCCCTCGAGCGTGATCGGGCCCGGCGAGGCGATTCGAGTCGATCCCGACGTGACCGAGAGGGTCGACTGGGAGGTGGAACTGACCGCCATCGTGGGCAGGCGGATGAGCCGCGTGGCGGAGAGTGAGGCGCTCGACTACGTCTTCGGCTACACCGTCGGGAACGACGTGTCGGCCCGCGACGTGCAGTTCAGCGACGGCCAATGGGTGCGGGGAAAGAGCCTGGACACGTTCTGCCCGCTGGGCCCGTGCGTGGTGAGCGCGGACGAGATCCCCGACCCGCAGGACGTGCCCCTCAGCACGCGGGTGAACGGCGAGACGGTGCAGGACTCGTCGACCGCGGAGATGATCTTCGGCGTGGCGGAGCTGCTGGCGTACTGCTCGCGCAGCTTCGTGCTGGAGCCGAGCGACGTGCTGATGACCGGAACCCCGTGGGGATGCGGAGAGTTCATGGACCCGAAGCGAAGCCTCGCCGACGGCGACGTGGTGGAAGTCGAGGCCGCGGGCATCGGACTTCTGCGCAACCCGGTGAGGTTCCTCGACTCGTAGCCATCTCTCGAACTGCCCGCGGGTGCAAAGAACGAGTTCCTCGAGGAGCACATCGACGACGAGGGGCCAGCGACCGGAAGGCCCGCAGCCCGCAGTAGGCCCTCAGAACCCCCAGCTCCTGGAATTCGCGCTCAGCGACCATCTCCTGTGCGCACGAGCGCTCGAACGGGACATCGATGACATCGGCGATGCGACCCGGCCGGGGCGTCATCACGATCACGCGGTCCGCGAGCAGGATCGCCTCGGTGATGTTGTGGGTCACGATTAGCGCGGTCGCCGACATCCGCTCGTGGACGCGCAGCAGCTCTGCGGAGATGAAGGAGTGCATGGAGCGCGTGGATGCCCTCGAGGAGGAGATGAAGTCTGCCGGCGCGTGGCTCTTCTCCGGCCGTCGGCACGCGCCTGACACCGCTACCGTCGTGCGCGTGTCCGGCGGCGAGCTGCTGACCACTGACGGTCCCTTTGCGGAGTCGAAGGAGCACCTCGGCGGCTTCTACATCATCGAGGCCCAGGACGTCGACGCGGCGCTCGGCTGGGCGTTGACGGTCACCGGAGCAATGACGCGCCGATTGAGGAAGGCCGGGCGATCGTCCGCCGCTGCCTTCGCCGCAACCAACCTGCCCCATCAGCTCCAGGCCGCCATCAACGCCGTACACACGGACGCCACGACGCTGGAGCAGACCGACTGGTCGCAGATCGTTCGCCCTGTACGACCAGCTGCTTGCGGTCGCCCCCACGCCGGTCGTGGCGCTCAACCGCGCGATCGCCATCGGCGGGGTGCACGCGCCCGCCGCCGCGCTGGCTCTGGGCGTACGAGCGTGCAGCGCCCTGGCGCCGACGGATGCCGAGCGCGACTTCCTCAGGCTCGGCGGCCGAGCGTCGCGCTGAGCGACGGGGTCACCTGGAGCTTGTGGATCCCGCCGGCTTCGACTCGTCGCGGCTTCGACTCGTCGCGGCTTCGACTCGTCGCGAAAGCGCACTTCCTCCGTGTGTGCGATCACGATCACGGTAAGCCCCCCTCGGTGCTGACGCACGGCTCTTTCGTGTTCCGGGCGGTCCGAACACCCCGAGGCCGCGCCGAGTGGTGAGCGTTCACCCGCCCAGGGAACCCTGGATGGTGCGCTGGTCGGGACGCTGACAGTCGGCCGATCCTGTCCTTCGCCTGCCACTACGGTCCCGTGGAGGCGTCATTTGGCGCCCCACCCGATGCAGAGGAGGTGAGCATTCGTGCTCACGATCTCCC
>Ga0299913_10002136_pt1 | contig 15402 bp, 16 predicted proteins | sample RVTome_9_FD_201360 | JGI IMG/M metagenome (GOLD analysis project Ga0299913, IMG submission 201360) | Soil microbial communities from uranium-contaminated site in the Upper Colorado River Basin, Wyoming, United States - RVT155D38 (version 2) ...
CAGGTCCGCCTGCGTCGGCCGATGGAGATATTTCCGTCCTCTTTCTCCACAACGAGGGATTCTCCACGATGTGTGGCCACGGGATCATCGCCCTGGCAAAAGTGGTGTTGGACACCGGGATTCTCCCAGCGACGACTCCAGAGACGGTTCTCCTGATCGACACGCCTGCCGGCCAGGTCGAAACCACCTCCCAGCTGAGCGAGGACCGGGTCACCAGCACCCGATTCAAAAATGTTCCGTCCTTCGTTGCCGGTCTCGACGAGCGCATCGACGTGCCTGGCATCGGCCACGTCGTCTATGACCTGGCGTTCGGAGGTGCTTTTTACGCAATAGTCGATGCGCCGAGACTCGGTGTGCCACTCGACAACGCCACCGGGCTGATCGCGGCGGGACGGTCCATCAAGAGCGCAATCGTCTCCGCCCGCACGATCACCCACCCTGAATCGGCAGATCTCGGGTTTCTGTACGGCGTGATTTTCACCGGTCCGCCAACTTTCGATCGAAATCACAGCCGCAACGTGTGCGTATTCGCCGACGGCGAGCTGGACCGCTCGGCTACCGGCACCGGTCTCAGCAGCCGTCTAGCGGTTCTCTACGAGCGTGGCGAGGTGTCAGTCGGCGCGAGCGTGGCGATCGAGAGCATCGTCGGCAGCACCTTCACCGGAAAGATCGTCGACACCACCACTGTCGGGGACTATCGGGCCGTCATCCCCCAGGTCGAGGGCTCGGCTCACATCACCGGCCGCGCCGAGCTCTGGATCGATCCAGATGATGCTTTGGGAAAGGGCTTCCTCGTGCGCTAGTAGCGACGTCACAACTAGGTGCTGGCGGGAACCTTTGACCTCACCGGCTCCTCCGCGACCACACATCCCGGGATGATCAACGAGAAACACGCGCCACCCAGTCGCTCCGATGCCCTGTAGTCGGCGCGCCCGCCATGAGACTCGGCGACTGCTTTCACGATCGAGAGCCCGATCCCCAGTCCCGGTGTGATGGCGTCGAGTCGATGGGCGCCACGCTCGAAATGCTGCCAGATCATCGCCTCGAATCTGGTGGGGACACCGGAGCCGTCGTCGTGAATCTCGAAGATCAGATCACGATCCTCGACCTTGGCCACGACCAGACAGCGGTCGCCGCCGTACCGAACCGCATTGGTGATCAGATTGGCCAATGCTTGTCTCATCCGGTCCGGATCGACACGGACGATGACCTCGGCGTCCAGCTCCTGGTCGATCTGCTTCTCGGCCGGGTCGGTCGCCCGCAATACAGAGGCCACGATCGACATCGCACCCACCTCTTCGATCTCGAGACTCAACTGGCTCAGGTCACCTTTGGCGAGCATCAACAGGTCGGAGACCAGCCGTGACATGTGACGCGCTTGACCCGCAGCGTCGGAGATCATCTCCTGCTGGGCGTCTCTGGGGAACTCGTCTCCGTGATCATCGAGCAAAGTGAGGAACCCGACCATTGCGGTGAGCGGTGTTCGCAACTCGTGTGAGACCGAGGCAACCAACTCGGCACGTTTGCGATCGACCCGGTTGCGGTCCCGATAGATCACATAGACCTGACGCAACAGGATCACGACGAGGATCGCGATCACCGCGTCGAGAAGGAGGATCTCGTCCGGTCCCGGGGACAGTTGGCGGTATGTCTGGAAGTGAACGCCCAGAAGCAAAGTCGCCAGCAGATACGGCCACATGAGCGCCCAGATCGGAGTCGGGGCTTCGGGAAACTCACGCTTGCGTGGAACTCGGTCGACACTCGCTGCGGCCAGTACGAGGAAAATCGTGGCAACGAGGTTGACACCCCACGCCGGCTCGACCGTGGTGAAGTCCTGACCGATGCCCCGGTTGAGGAATACGAAGTCGGCCAGGACCTGAAACCCGGCCCCGACACCCAGGAACATGAGCCGAAAATCGAGGTGATAGTGGGAACGTCGCAGAACGAGGATGAGGAGGGCGACCACCACGAGAACATCGCCGATCGGGTAGATGATGGCGATGGCGGCTTGCCACCATGGAGCAGCAGACATCTTTTGCACCAGGTCGTGGAAGACGAAGACCCAGACCATGGCGACCAGGGCAATACTGCCGACCAGTGCGTCGACGAGCGTCAGAATCCATTCCTGCCCGCCGCTGTCCAATCGCATCAGCCGATACAGGGCGAAGATTACGGCGGCGTAGGCCCCGAGGAAGAAGACGTCGAGAACGCCAAAAGCAGGGAGGGGGAACTCGATGACCGCCAGGCTTCCCACGGTGAGAACGCCGGCCCAGAATGAGCCAAGGCCAACGGCTATCCAAAGCCAGGCTGTCCTCTCTTTGGGCTCCAACCCACGGGAGCGACGAACGAAGAAACCAACCGCCATGCCGAGGCCGAACAGGAGACCGAAGAACCCGACGTAGTCACTCGAATCGGGGGCAATCAAGATCGAGAGGAATCCAGTCGACAGGATGAAGATTGTTATTGAAGGGAGAAGCCATCTCCGGCCTCTACCCAGCGACAGGGAACCCACCAAACCTTATCGGCACCAGTCGTGTGGGGATTTAGTGGACTATTCGGCGGTTACGTCCTCGTCCTCGAAGGCGGTGAGATCGATGACTGCATCAGGTCCCTCATGGGCGAGCCTGACATCGTTGAGTGTGGTCAGCATCTCTTCGATCTGATCCAAGCTGTTGTAGCGAGTGACAGTGAATCGAAGACCGCCCTGGTTGCGGGGCACGATCGGGAATGCGGCAGGGTTGAGGAAAAAACCCTTCTTCAGCATCGAATTGGCTGCCGAGATGGTGCTCATCAGTGCTCCAATCTGAGCGAAGAAGAGGGGGGTTGTCTCATACGCCGACAGGGGGATGCCAAGCTCTGTGGAAAACTCGTTGATGAACCTGATTCGCTCCACGAGCTCGTCCTGTAACTGGGGAAGCTCCCCGGAGAGGTGGATATCGGCCGAAGCGATGCTCGCGCCGAGAGTTGGAGGTGGCAACGGCCCTCCGAAGACCATCGGTCCACCGGTGACCTCGATCAGCTCGATCAGATCGCGATTGGGTGTGGCCAGCACGCCACCCATCGTCCCGAACGACTTGGCCAGCCCATATGCCATCACCAATCGCTCGTGCCACCCGCATCGCTCGAGGAATTGCCCCCGGCCGCGTTCACCCGACCACCCCAAACTGTGGGCGTCGTCGCAATAAAGCCATAGATCCGGGTGCGAGCCGAGCATGTTCCGCAGTTCCTCGGCCGGCGCCGTCATCCCACGCATCGAGTACAAGCCGTCGAACAGATACCAACTCCGACCGGGCGCGTTCTGCACGATCTCACCGAGCCGCTTCATGTCATTGTGAGGAACTTGGTGGATGGTGGCGCCGTTGGCTTGTAGCGAGGGGACCACTCCGATGAGGGAGGCATGGGCCAGACCGTCGATGACCACGGTATCGCCACTCCGGACCATGACCGGCAATGCCGCCGCATGTGCCAGGGTGGTTGTGCTGGCGACAGCCACAGGAGCACCCAGCATTGCTTCCAATCTCTCACGCAGGGCGGGATATAGGGGTAGGGCGGAATAGGCGATCGAGGAGGAATAGGAGTTCCCGTAACGGTTCACCGCATCGACTGCGGCTTCAACCAACCGGGGATCATCACCGAGACCGAGATAAGAGCACAGACCGAAGTTGGCCACTTCCCGACCATGCAAAACCATGGTGCCGCCGTGAAACTCGTCGTCATCGATCACCTGGCGATTGATGCCCAACTGCTGACCCAGACGCGAGTAATGAAGAAACTGGTCGACTGCGCGACCCGAACTCATGTGAGACGTTGAGCTGGTCATATGCAAATACCGGTCCCACCACCCTAAGGGACCCGGTTGCTGATTTCGTGGTTATTCACGAACGGACAGAGCCAACACTTAATGAAACAGGACTCTGTTCGCGGGAATCTGATTTCGATAGGGTCTCCCTCATGACACTCCCACCAAACGACCTTCCACCACAGGCGTTTGCCGGCTTCGAGGCCCTGACCGACGAGCAGAAAGGCCTCTTCGTCAATCGCTACGACACGGCGAAGCGAAGCATGGCCTTGATGGTGGGCCTGGCGATCGTCTTTCCGATTCAGCTGTTCTTCCTTGGAAAGGTCCTGCTCGGAATCCTGTTCCTCATCACCGGCGGCGGTCTTGGTGTCTGGTATGTCGTGGAATGGTTTCTCACTCCGGGACGGGTTCGCGAGTACAACGCGGACGTAGCCACCGAGATTCTCGCCGACATGGGTGCCGGGTCTCCGAACACCGAACCGTCGGAAGATCAATAGCCCTTACCCTGGAAGCGACTTGAACCAGCTTCTAGCCCGCTCCCTCGTATTCGTCACGTCCGCGGCCGTCCTGGTCATCGAGATACTGGCCGCACGTCTGCTCGCTCCCTATCTGGGTGTGAGTCTGGAGGTGTTCACGGGCATCATCGGCGTGGTGCTCGCCGGGATCTCGCTGGGGGCATGGCTGGGAGGTCGTGCCGCGGACCGGGGAGACCCGAGGCGTCTTCCCGGCCCCCTCCTGGTATCCGGCGGTCTAACCGCTCTGGCCTCGCCCTTGATCATCGACCTGGTCGGTCCCGGGCTGTCGACCGGCGCCGTCTCTGTCGTGTTCGCGGCCGTTGTCGGGTTCTTCGCACCCGCCGCACTCTTGTCAGCGGTGCCACCGGTGATAGTCAAGATTCAGCTCGCGTCGCTCGACGTGACCGGCCGTGTGGTCGGCACCTACTCGGCCATCGGGACTGCCGGCGCCATCCTCGGGACCTTCGTCACCGGTTTCGTCCTCATCGCGGCGTTCCCCACCCGCCCCATCGTGATCGTGCTGGGCGTCCTCCTCGCCATATCGGGCCTGGTTCTCTGGTCGGCCATGCGCAAGTGGGCCATGGCTTCTCTGGTCGCAGCCGGTGTGCTGAGCCTCGCCTTGCTCGCTTTCGACGGGCCGTGTCAATACGAGACTGCCTACCACTGCGCCATCATCGAAGTCGACGAGACCTGGGAATCAGGGAGGACGCTCATCCTCGACCGATTGAACAACAGCTACGTCGACCTGGAGGACCCCACCTATCTGGAGTTTCGCTACATCAGGCTGATGGTCGACATAATCGAGACCGTGTCACCTCCTGGCGGGCTCCATGTTGTGTCGATCGGAGGGGGTGGGTTCACGCTCCCCGGCTACATCGAGCACACCCGGCCGGCCAGCGAGAACACAGTCCTGGAGATCGATCCAAAGCTGGTGGAAATCGGTCGCGAGGAGTTGGCTCTGACCGACGAGATCGAAGTCGTGGTCGACGACGCCAGGACTTCGCTTCGTGACGTCCCCACCGACCACGCCGACATCGTCATCGGCGATGCCTACAGCGGGGCGTCGGTTCCCTGGCATTTGACCACGGTTGAGTTCAACGAGGAGATCGACAGGGTTCTCGCACCGGGAGCGACCTACACGATGAACGTGATCGATTACAGGGACCTTGACTTCATCAGGGCGGAATCGGCGACGCTTCTCGAGGTCTTTTCTCACGTAGCACTCTTCGCCCCACGGCATTACCTGGCCGGGCAGGGCGGCGGAAACTTCGTGCTCGTTGCCTCCCAAGACCCAATTGACGTCGCCGCAATCGAGGCGAGGATCACCGCCCGAAGCGGATCCGAGATCGGGATCGAGGGTGCGAAGTTGCGAGAGTTCGCGGGTGAATCGCCAATTCTCACCGATGACTATGCGCCGGTAGACCAGATGCTCGGCCAGGTTTGAAGGTCAGACCGTCCCGGTCGAACCCCCGTCACCTCTCGAGGAACCAGAACTCGCGGAACGACGAACAACGTCTGTCGTCGTCGAATTCGAGGAGGTAGGCGTTGTGATAGGTCTTCTCCGGATCCTTCTCGGTGGCGTGATAGCGGCTCCATCCCACCCCGACAGCCTTGTTCCCTTCGACGACATAGGGCTCGTAGTGAGCATCCCAAGAGCCCGGGTCTTCCTGATGCCGGAGCCATGAGGCAACGATCGCATCGCGACCCCGGACAGTCACGTCGTCGTTTTGCCAGGGGCGGTAGCTGTAGACCGCATCCTTGGTGAAGAGATGGCCAATGGTGTCAGAGTCGTTGGATGCCCAGGCCTCGATGTAGCCGTCGAGCCATTCTTGGACTTGGTCATGTGTCATCCACTCAACCTACGCGAATCATCTCGCCGTCAATCCGACCGGGACCGGTCGAGATGCTGGAGGATCTCGTGAGCTGCGAGCTCGATCTCTTTGTGATACCACTCGGCCGCCCTGTAGATGCAACTGATGATTCCCATGCGATGCAGACGGCGGAAGTCGCCGTAGACAAACGCATAGCGACCTTTGGTCTCGGGCGCAGCCCCTTCGGTGAGGCCGAGATGCCACTCGGCATAGTCGTCCCAGTCGTTCCGGTCCAAGAAGTCGTCCTGGTCAGACGCTGTTGGCTGCACATCCGACCAACTGCTCCGCAGCACGTACTGTCGAGCATCGATGAGATGGCGGGCTTTGTCCACCGCCGCCTCGTTGACCAGGTATTTCGGCATCGTCCCATAGTTACCCACATCCCGCGATGCCTAACTAGAGGTCTGGTCCCGGGAGCCGATCGCACCTTCTTCGTGGACCGTCGGCCGGTACGATGTGGCGATGTCCGAATGCTGCAATCCCAAGGTCTACCGGGAGTTCTTCGATCAGAAGGAAGCGTTGAAGAGTCTCCGCAGGTATCAACGCAAAGGGATCGACGGGATGACTCGGAGTCTTCTCGACTACATGACCTCACGCGGAATGGAGGGTCGATCTGTTCTCGAGCCAGGCGGCGGGATTGGAGCCGTGCAGATCGAGCTGCTCAAAGCAGGCGCATCGAGTGCGATCAATGTCGAGCTATCGGGTAGCTATGAGGTCGTGGCAAATGAGCTTCTGGAACACGAAGGACTCACCGGGCGTGTGCAACGACGAATCGGCGACTTCACCGAGCTCGCCGGAGACCTCGAAGCAGACGATGTGGTGATGAACCGGGTGATCTGCTGCTACCCGTTCATGGATCGTCTGATGCAAGCGGCAATTTCATCGAGCCGGCGATTCGTGGCGGCGGTCTTCCCGAGGGACCATCTGGTCTCGAGGCTCATGGTCACGACGGAGAATGCCTACTGCCGCGTCCGGGGTGTCGACTTCAGAGGGTTTGTCCACTCCCCCGACGAGATCATGAAAAAGGCTCAGGGCGAGGGTTTCGACGTTGCCTTCCACGACCATGACTTTGTGTGGAATGCAGTGGTTTTCGAGAAGGTCTAAAGCCCCCGGGAATAGCGAAGTGCCGACAGACCCGAGGGCCCATCGGCACTTCTAAAACGGAATATACACACGCCTGAACGAAACGCAAACGGATCGCGAAAAATTCCCTTCCGGAGCCGGTCAGCAGTCGTGAACGTCGCTGACGCTCGGGGTCACCCGCAGCCGGTGTGTGATGGGGCGCAGTCGAACACAAAGTCGACCACGACGCTCACCATCCGCGGGGCGTCTTCGGTGAGGCTCTCCACTCCGTCGAACGTGATCACGCCCTCCAGCTTCGAGGTGTCCCAGCGTGAGATGACCATCTCTCCCGAGTCCGGGACCGGATCGAACTGCTCTTCGACGGTCAGCGCGAAGTTGGTGATGACAGACCCCGCAGGACCGACAGCGTCGAAGAGCCCACCCGAAACCGGATAGGTCCCCGGCCCCATCGGGAATTGGTCACTTGTCGTGGCGTTCGTGTGAAACACCTGGACACCCGGACCCGGATCCTGGGGATCAAAACAGGTCAAAATGAACCAGCCAAAGATCGGTTCCCCCCTGGCGACCAGCTCTTCATAGGAGCCCTCGGCTATGTCTTCACCGAGAAACTCGACATAGTCCCTGAGCTCGTCCTCCGAGCTCCAGTAGTCGCTGAGGATCTGAGAGTCGGGGTACTCGATCGTCTCCTCGAGGTCTCCGGTGACTGTGATTGTGCATCCGAGGCCATCGATGTTGGATTCCCCGGACGTCTCCGTCTGCTCTTGTTCCTCATCCTGTTCGTCAGCGGGTGTCGTACTGACAGCGTCCGTCGCGGTCGTGGAGTCGGATGCAGCGCCCGATTCTTCGGTCGTGGACGAATCTGTTGGCTCGCTCGAGTCGCCACCACAGGCGGAGACGACCAGTGCGACCGTCAGAGTCAAAGTCAAGACGCGTCTCATGGCGACAACGTACGTCGGCCCGTGAACGTTGGATGAAGGTGGAGCTGCTTGCGTTGCCCGGATCGAACGAAGAATGCGAGGATAGGAGGCATGCCAACCGAAGAGTCGCCTCCCGAGGTCACGGATTGGACAGACCTCTACTCGCTTCCACTCGACCAGTTCACTGGTGCCCGTGACGCACTCGTGCGATGGCTTCGATCACAGGACCGCGGCGACGAAGCGGAAGAGGTGAGAAATCTTCGCAAACCCTCGATCGCCGCGTGGGCGCTGAATCGGGCATCCCGTGCCAATCCGGAGACGGTTGAACGTCTTCGCAACAGCCATAGGCTGCTGCGTGAAGCGCATTCGGTCGAAGAGATGAAATCGGCCTCCGAAATGCGCCGTCATGCTGTTTCGGCTCTCGTCGAAGCAGCAGTGGGTGAGCTACGCGCCGACGCCCGGCCCGATTCTCTTCAGACCCGGGACCGGATCAACTCAACACTGCTGGCCGTGGCCACCGATCCAGATGGGGAAGCGCAGCTCGAGGCTGGGTGTCTGGTCAAAGAGCTCGAGCCCTCGGGGACCGGTTGGGGTGAGATGGGGTTGACTCCAATCCCGGTCGACCCCCGTCAAAGCGTGTTGGCGGAGGCCAAGCAAGCCAGGGCGCGAGCTGACCGTTTGGAGAAGGAATCTGTCGACGCCGAGCGACGACTGGAGATCGCGGAGCGAGCCTTCAAGGACGCCAGGCAACGGGCCAAAGCCGCCCGGGCCCAATCTGACCAAGCCACAGCTGAGGCGGACCGGGCGGAGACTGCCGCTCGGCAAAAGACGTCGGAGGGTTAGACCAGATCAGGAAACTGTCCATCCCGGCGTCGACTTCCATGCATGGCTAACCGCCTGTCCTGACGCAACCTCAAATCAGGTCAGCGTGTCGGGTCACGCAGGATTCTGGGATGGGTACATCTTCACCATCGGGGCAATGGATAGACTGCGTCAATGAGGGAGATGATCGAGAGAGGAGCCCTTCAACGGTTCACGCTTCGGTTCCGTGACGGCAATCTCGAAGATGGATTTCAGCGGGAAGAGGGCGCGGCAGGCGTAGGGGGCTATCGGGTTATCACTGGTGCGACCGCGCTCATGTGGGCGATAGCAGTCGTCCTGGTTCCGTTGGGATCTGGTATCTCGTTCGAGTTGTCTGCCCTGGCAGGCGGCTCGATGGCAGTGGTGGGTTTGGCCGCATTCGGGGCCTCCTGGTGGGCCGACACAATGAATCGCCAACATGCCCTGGCCTCTCTCCTCACTTCGGCCAACGGGTTGGTGATCTTGCTCCTGGCAACCGCCGGCAAGTTCGTCGAAGGCTATGCGGTGGGGGCGATCATGCTTCTGTTTCTTTTTGGCTTCGTGTCCCGTACCCGTTTCGTCTTTGCCGCCGTGCGCACGGCCGTGATCGCCCTGGGTCTGGGGGTTGTCATGTCCGTTCACGACGGCCCGGGCAATCTTCTTCTCGACGTCTTCTTTTTCGTGGGAGCAGCCGCTGGGAGTCTTGTTGGGTTGCGTTTGCTCGAGAGCAGCCGGCGTCGGCTGTGGCATCAGCGTCTGGTCATAGAGGAGCAACGGGCAGCCATCGACGTCGAGCGAGCCGAATCCGAGCGGCTCCTTCTCAATGTCCTGCCGGCAAGCGTGTCGAAACGGCTGCAACACGGCGAGAATCCGATTGCGGACGACTTCTCCGATGTCACGGTCCTCTTCGCTGACCTCGTCGAATTCACGCCCATGGCCTCGAAACTGACCGCCGTCGAAGTCGTGACCATGTTGAACGGGTTGTTCTCTCAATTCGACGAACTTGTAGCCGAACGAGGTCTGGAGAAGATCAAGACGATCGGCGATGCCTACATGGCGGTAGGGGGTCTCCCCGAGCCTCAGCTGAATCATGCCAATAGGGTGGTTGACCTCGCACTCGCGATGCGGGCCTGCACCATGGAATCGGGCCATTTTCCAGGTCTGTCGCTTCGAATCGGAGTCCACTCCGGACCGGTGGCGGGAGGGGTGATCGGAACCCGGAAGTTCGCCTATGACGTATGGGGCAACACGGTGAATGTGGCGTCTCGCCTCGAGCAGGCGGGAATTCCCGGACGTGTCCACGTCAGCGAAGTAACGAGATCGCTGACCGAAAGCGATTTCATCTATGAGCCGAGGGGAGTCACGGAGCTACGTGGGGTCGGCTCAATGACCACCTACCTCGCCGTCGCAGCGAAGCATGTCGCAGTGGCGGAAACAGGGCAGTCATCCGTCGCGGACGAACTCACCCAAAGGACACCCGCGGGTTCGGCATGATCGGGAATTTCGGTAGAGGTTGACGTAACGCTGTCGGACACGCATGGCCGCACGGTCGTAGAAAGTCGAGCGAGTCATCGATCGTGATCCGGCTCAGGCTCTGCTGCGAGGAGGGGCCAGCGCAAGGCCGACGATGACCAGCCCCCAGATGAAGTACAGGACCTGCAGCCAGGCGATCGGAGGACCGAGGACCCACACCTGGGTGACGATCCAGCCCATGAGAGCCCACCCCACCAGCAGATGACCCCGACGGGCCCACCGACGACGTCGCAGGCCCCCGGCGAAGGCGACGGTCGGCAAGACGCCATTGATCAGCGCCAAGGCCATGCCGGCCAAAACCGGCGAACCGAACGGAAGACGACTGGTCGACTCACCAAAGTCGATGCTGCCCGTGATGAGTGCTATCGCACCTCCGAAGGCACCAAGCGCCAACACGGCCTCCAGCCACAGGATGGCGGTCTCGCGGCTGGATCGCTTGCTCGCCCGCTCGTGAGCCGGCGAGTCCAGCCGGGTCTCCGAGGGAGAAGATGTCTTCATGTTCATGACTACATCATGCGCCGGGCCGACGCGCTGGCACCAGTGCCTTTGGTCACCTCCTCGCAGGCCCAATCTCTACGCCCATCAGGCTGAACCGACGGACAAAGGACGCTTCTAGGTCGGCTATGACTATCCCCGGATTGTCGCTGGCCTGTGGCTCGAACCATGTAGCGACCGCAACCATGAGCTGTCGGTCGAGGCGAGCATGATGCTCGAGAGCGTCCACACGCCTCTCAGACAATCGAATAGCGAGGACACCAGATTCACTTCTCCCCTACTCACACCCAATGAGCCGCGATGGGGATGTCGTCCGCGCACCGAGGCGAGCCAGAAGGCATCTGGAGCCCATGGCGACGTTCATACCAGCAAGGGCCTCAACCTGGCCATCGATATCTCGACGATTCGATCCACTCCCACGATCCCCGGACCACCGGTCGGCCCTATAGCTGTTTGTCCTCAGACAAAGTCAGCTCGGACCATTGATGGCACGAACACTTGGGCACGGTGCAACCGTAAGTACGGTGCTCTCCCCGCGGATGACCGCACCCGATGCATCGCGCATTCATGATGTTACGATTCGGCTTGAGTGCCGGCACCTTGTTGGCCGGCTTCATAAGGATCGTTCCTTCGCGAGCTTTTCTGTCGCTTCTCCACCGTTGAGGCTCCTGACCCTGAGGCTGCTTGCCATCAAATGGCTCCTTCCACTCTTAGAACCGTCGGTAGTTCAACGCCACACAGGCTTTGATCTCGAAGCCGGATCGCAGGTGACCCTGCCTATGGTGACTTCACCCGACGGATCGGGAGAGCGAAGAAAGGCGCGGCACGCATCAGGCGTGCACTGTGACTCTGAGGGTAGACGGGTGGGCGGCCAACCTCTTGGCCAGGTCTTCTCGGTCGCTCTCTGATTGAGGATGGATTGCAGTCAAGCGCCGTGTTATTGCCCTGTTTCAGGTGTTTTCCAGGCGGGGCGGGAGCCGCCGTTCAGGGTGTGTCGTGGAGGGTCACCTCTGTTGAGGAATTTCGTAATTGCGTGCGGACTGAACACGCTCGTTCAGTCTGCATCAGTCATTGGGGCCGGGGGTCATTGCAGCGAGACTCGGACAAAACAGCGTAAGACCGTCCTGGACGTCTATGGCCACCTGTACGACGGGCTCCACTGGCAGGCAGCCGAAATGCTAGAAGGACCCTGGTCAATTTCCGGATGCCGATCCGACCGTCGATTGTCGGAGAAGGACATCGGGCTGGAGCGATGACGGGCCCGCGGATCTAGCAATCTTACGAGAACGAATCGGAACAAGTGCCAGCCCACCAATCACCGACGGCGATCGCTCGGTCAGGACGAGCTGCACCTCGGATTGCAAATGAGGCTCAATGAGTCGTGCAACGCTGTGAGGGTGTGCGGCATGGTTGAGTTGTGAACGACGCTGAGATCTACACCAATTTGCGGATGGATCTGATGCGTTACGCCACCGCTTTGGTGGGGGTGTCTGACGCCGGGGACGTCGTGTCGTCGGTCGTCACTCGGGTGATGGCTAAGGATCGTCTGGTGGGGCTTGACGAGCCGAAGGCATACCTGATGCGGTCGATCCTGAATGAGGTCCGCATGAGACATCGTTCGCGGACTAGAGAAGCGCAGGCGGTGTTGGCCCTGAAGGCTGATGCTCCAGACCGGCGGCAGGACGATCACATTGACCATGTTCCGGACCTGATCATGGATCTGCCTCCCAGTAACCGGGCTGCGGTCTTTCTCGCCTACTACGAGCAATACACCCCTACCGAAATCGCAGAGCTCATGGGTTGCCGAGCGGGCACCGTACGTCGTTATCTACATCTGGCCAGGGCGAAGCTGAAGGAGGTCATCAATGAATAGCCAATTTAGAGAGGCATTCGAGACACTGATCTCGGAGATGGAGGACCCGCCGGAATGGGGAGATCTCGCGTCCGCCCAAACCCTCTCGCCCCCGCCTCGCCGCACGCCCCTCTCTGGTCCCATGGTGGCTGTGGCAGCCGCCGTTCTAACTGTCATCGTCGTGGGTCTAGTCGCCCTCATCGGCTCCGAAGGAGAGCCGGCAGGGACGATCATCGGCTTATGGCGGTTCGATGGGTACACGGTCGAAGGCCAAAGCCAGGATGTTGTCGCCGACGTGAACGCCGCTGGCGAACCGTGGGTGACCATCACAGCCGAGTCGATGACCGGTTTCGCCGGGTGTAACGCGTTTACAGGGCCATACCAATACGAGAACGGCAAGTTCACCTCAGATCTGATCAAGGACGCCGCCTGGTGTGGACCGGACGACGGCACGCTCATGGACGCAGAGCTGGCATTCGAAGCCTTGGTCTGGCACGAAGGTTCCGTCGAAGTGAGCTTCGACGGCGATCGGATGGCCTGGTCGAACGACAACGTCACTCTGGAGTTTGTGTCTGTGGAATCACCTCCCACCACAGAGCTAGTCGAACCACCACCGATGAGTGAGATCGGACAGCTCGACTGCTCTCCCGCCGTGGTCGAAGAAGCCCGAGTGCCAGACGAAGGCCAAGAGGTTCTTCACATCGCCCGAGACGCAGACTCAAACGTCGTCGAGGTCGAAGAGTGGGAGCCTCTTCGCTACTCCGGGCTAAATGCGGAAGGCCGGGTCATCGTGGAACTGGCTCTTGGTGACATGGTCGGCGCGGGCTATCAGGTGTGGACCTGCTCCAACTGACCGTCCCAAAACACATCGTCACTGACCACGATCGCGATACAGCCCTCGCGGTGTAGTCGGGCTGAGAACCTCGTGGCGGAGAGTTGACTTCCGATGATGTTGTTGTCGAAGGCCACCGTGAACCCAAGGAGATTCCGGCCGGGAACGGGCATGGAGCGAATCGTAGGTTGGTTTCCCCCGCGTGTCGGTGACCACAAGCCCCTCAGGCCCGGAGTATCCGAGGAGCCGTCCCGGTGGCAATAACCAAGCGTCGGTTCTACGAGGTCCGCGCTTGGCTTCCCCGGCGGGGACGTGACCCCAAGCTCGGCATAGGAAAAACCCCCGAGTCATACTCGGGGGTTTCGGAGTTGGCTGGGTCTATTTGGTTCGGTTCGGATTTGGCGGCAAGAACGTCCGGTTTGGATTGCAAGCAATCCCCGGGTTCAGCTCATGCGGGCTGGCTAGTCCGAGTTTCACCTCTTGTCCGTATGATTGGGCCGTGCCACCGGGTCCGTTCGGGCCGCCGGTCAATGGGGCATCCGGATCGTCATTGAGACCAGAGAAGGAACACCAGGAGACACCCTGATTCTGGTCTGAATTCGCCCCGCTGCCGGTTACTTCCCCGGCGAACGCTGCACTAGCCCCCATAGCCACCACCAGCGATGCCGCCAGTGCGCCCACAAGCAGTGATCTTCTCACTGATTTGCCTCCCTAATCGCTCACCCCCTTTTTGAGTGAGATCGCGCGGGAGTGTACGCATTTCTTGGCGGTTCTGCGCCACTAAGCGTGACCAGAGTGACCTGCTACCTTCCGGTTGCACTATGGCTCTCTTGTGCCGGACCCTTGAAGAAGAGCAGGCACGTCGTCGACGGACCACGTATTGGATCGACCGGCTACTTAGGGGCATACTTGGGTTTCCCGCTTACTTTGCCCAGCTTGGTGTTTGGGTTCGACCGGTACGACCTCCGCCCAAGCAGCGCCCGAGCGTTGTGGGTTCTTTCTGTGGTTGCGGATCTCGCCGGGTTAGTGGCATTCGGTAGTGCATGGGGTTGGTGGTGAGGCGTTTTGGCGGCGGGTCTGTTGGGGAACAGCAGGGGAGCACGAACCCTCTCAGGGGCGCGGCGGGGAGCACCGGAGGGAGCCGGTGAAAGGTCTGGAAAGGGACCGGAAGTTCCCAAGAAGCCCGACGGGACGGGGCTCTTCGGCCTCTCGTCCCGTCACGACGGGTTCGTGGGCGTTGACGGACTCGAACCGCCGACCCCTGCCTTGTAAGGGCAGATCAGAGGGTTTTTGCCAAATGGAAGGTTGTGCAAAATAGACCCCGCTACCTGGACTTTCGCCTGACGCCGCTTCTCATCGATTCTGGTGATCTTTCATCCTCTGACGGACACCAGACGGACACCAACGACATCTCCCACGTAATGCGCGCCCAGATCCACCTGGAAGAGTGAAACGAATCAGGATCTCTTCTCCGGGGACCGAAAGCCGGAATCTCTTGCGCCAGAGCGCGGTGGCCCGAGGTGTTCGGGTGAGCGCATAATGCCGGTTATGCGCTCGGGGGATCCGGTTGGTCGGGGCTTGGTGGCTGAGCGTTATGCGCTAGCTCGCAACGGGCATGGAGACGCAAGACTCGGACGCCCTGAGCGCGCACACCACCCAAGTGCC